>RCNB010001253.1_pt1 | contig 16027 bp, 10 predicted proteins | sample 2041321 | NCBI WGS metagenome assembly RCNB01 (sample SAMN09708232, study PRJNA481090) | Marine sediment metagenome, whole genome shotgun sequencing project. | reverse complement strand
ATACCCGCCATGAGCAATCCGATTTGCTCCTTGGTGGCCTTGCCTCCGGGCAGTGTATCCACAATTTTCCCCCTATACATGACCGCGATGCGGTCGGAAAGATCTATGATCTCATCTAGTTCGGGCGAGATGAGCAAAACTGCCACTCCTTCATCGCGCTTCTCAATAATCTGCCCATGGATAAATTCGATCGAGCCTACATCCAGCCCTCGTGTGGGTTGGGAGGCGATTAATAGTTTAATCGGGCGTGAGAACTCACGGGCTACAATTAATTTTTGCTGATTTCCTCCAGAGAGAGAGCCAGCGGGTGTTTGTGGACTGGGCGTGCGGATGTCGAATTCATTAATTCGCTCCACCGCCGATTCAACAATCGCCTCTTGCTGCATGATGACACCTTGCGTGAATGGCGGCAGGTAATAAGTGTTCAGCACGAGGTTATCGGCCACAGGGAAAGGAAGGATCAAACCATCTCGCTGGCGATCCTCGGGTACATGGGCGGCGCCTAATTCAGTGATTTCACGCGGAGTGGCTTGTGTTATCTCATCTTCCAAGAAATGAATCGTGCCCTCCTGCGGTGGGCGCAACCCAGTGATGGATTCCACGAGCTCGGTTTGCCCATTACCTTGAACACCGGCGATACCAAGAATCTCGCCTGCATGGACCTCGATGCTGATCCCGTCCACCGCAACCTGATTCCGGTCATTAAGTACGACCAAATCGTTGACATTCAATACCGCATCGCCGACCTTTGGTGGATTTTTTTCAACTCCGAGTTTAACCTCACGCCCCACCATCATCTCCGCCAACTTGCTTTTGCTCGCCTTCTTCGGAGTCGTCGTACCCACCATTTTCCCCCGGCGCAGAACGGAAATGCGATCGGCAACATCTAGCACCTCGCGTAATTTATGGGTTATAAAAATGATCGATTTACCCTGTTCAGTCAGCGAATGCATAATCTTGAAAAGCTCGTCCGCCTCCTGCGGCGTCAACACAGCCGTCGGTTCATCAAAAATCAAGATGTCTGCGTTGCGATAGAGGAGCTTAATAATCTCAACCCGCTGCTGGACACCTACTGCAATATCCTGCACATAGACATCAGGATCAACTTCAAGATGGAACTGTTGCGAGATATTGGTTATGCGCTGAGAAGCAGTAGCCCGATCTAAAAAATTCCCTGTATGCAAGGATTCCTCGCCCAACATCACATTTTCTGTAACCGTGAATACAGGGATGAGCATGAAATGCTGATGGACCATTCCGATGCCTTCGGCGATGGCATCTCCCGGATCGTGAATCTCAACTTTCTTGCCACGAACAATCACCTCACCCTCATCCGGTTGATACAACCCATAAAGTATGTTCATCAACGTCGTCTTGCCAGCGCCGTTCTCTCCCAGCAAGGCGTGAATTTCTCCTTCTTCAAGGGTCAGATTGATAGTATCGTTTGCAAGGACACCAGGGAATCTTTTCGTAATGCCGCGAAGTTCGAGGACAGGCTCCATGATCACTTCACCATAACGCTATAATTAGGAGGGGCAATCGAGGTGTGATTCTACCATTCTTACCCAGATGCACAAACCAGTAGTCTCCCCTCTTCCGCTCGCAGGTACTGTGTAAACTTCTACGTCTGTCGTCCCAATCTCAGAGTACCCGAGATTCGAGACCTTCGACTACCGTATGAAAATTGCTGGGGCAGACCTATGCCTGCCCCAGCGATTCGTAGTAATCGTGACTTCTCGTGCGAATTACTCCGCCGGTTAAGGGGATGTCGCGATTTCACCCGCGATGATCTGTGCCGCCAGGCCGTCGATCTCCGCCTGGAGGTCTGCCGAGACCATGCCTGCCAGCTCGTGGTAGTCGGCGAGTCCCACGCCACCGTTCTCAAGTGTGCCCATGATCAGGCCTGCTTCGAAGTTGCCGTCGATGACCGACTTGATGGCGTTGAAGGTCGTCACATCCATGAACTTCATGACCGAGGTCAGCGTGATGTCGGCGTACGCCTCATTCACTACCGCCCAGTCGTTGTCGACACCGACGATGTAAGCATCACCGCGCTCCTGCACAGCGGCAGCCGTGCCCAAGCCAACCGGTCCGGCGACGGGCATGATGATATCCACGCCCTCATCCATGAGCTGCTCGCCCATGAGGCGTCCATCTTCGAGGCTCTCGAAGTTATTGGTGAAGAGACCCGTCTGCGTCCCAAAATCCCAGCCCAGTACTTCCACGCTCGTCCCATGGATTTCATTGTAATGAGCTGCGCCCAAGGCAAAGCCGTCCATGAAAATAGTGACGGTCGGTATCTGTATCCCGCCGAAGGTTCCCAGCTTGCCGGTCTTGCTCACGCCGGCCGCCAGATAGCCCGCCATAAATGCGGCTTCATCAGTCTGGAAAGCCTGCCCCTGAATGTTCGGGGCCTCCAACCAGCCAACATCTATAATTGAGAAGAGCATATCCGGATTGGCCTCTGCTGCAGCTACAGTGGCGTCTGCCAGCAGGAACCCGACCGGGATGATCAGGTCACAGCCCTCTTCGATGAAGGCGTTGAGGTTCTTCTCGTAATCGGACTGCTGCTGTGACTCGAGGAACTTGCCCTCAACGTTGAATTCGGCCACTGCGTCTTCGACACCCTTCCAGGCTGTGGCGTTGAAGGACTTATCGTCGATACCGCCAGTATCCGTTACCTGGCAGGCCTTTATCGCGGGCGCCTCGGGCTCCTCGGGGGCTGCAGGAGCACACGCAACAAGTACAAACGCTGCGATGATAAGAAGCGACAGAACGGCTAATAACTTCTTCTTCATGGTACATTCCTCCATTTGAATGTAGCGGCGCGAACCATCTATTCTTCTCCCAAATCACCCCTTTCACAAGTGCTAACATTGCCGCAGTGTTACGTTAGATTTGTGACCGTCGCAATGATAGCATGAGACATCGCCAGTTGCAATGAATCACCGCTCACGCGCACGACGATTTATTGGGTCGGTGCCGCGATGATGAGCGGTAATCACCCCTGCTCATCTGGCGGTGTGAGATCACCGTAGTCAAGGACCTCTCTTGGTTGAGAGCCGCTTTTCGCGGGACCAATAATGCCGCGCTCTTCAAGTTGATCCACGAGCCGTGCGGAGCGTGTGTATCCAATCCGCAGATGGCGCTGCAACAGCGAGATCGACGCGCGCCGCACCCCACGAACGACCGAAACAGCTTCGCTAAATAGTGGGTCGAGGTCTTCATCTTCTTCAGCCATCTCGTCCCATAGCGGTGCCTGTTTCAGATCGACGCCTGGCGGAATACTTTCAACAGGTGTCACGGGCTGTTCCTCGAGCTCTTCTCCCAAGTTGGCGATCTTCCAATATTGGATTAATCGGTTTAACTCATCCTCGGAGACATACGCTCCCTGCATACGGATGGGTGCCGACGCGTCTGGTGCCTGAAAGAGCATATCCCCTCGCCCTAGAAGTCGTTCGGCGCCCGGTTGATCCAGGATGACACGGCTGTCGACGGAGGATGCCACGGCGAAGGCAATGCGTGCCGGGAAGTTGGCTTTTATCAGGCCGGTGACTACATCCACGGAAGGGCGCTGGGTGGCAATGACCAGATGAATACCCGTCGCCCGTGCGAGCTGCGCCAAGCGAGTGATCACCATCTCCGTCTCATGGGGAGCCAGCATCATAAGGTCCGCTAGCTCATCGATCACGACGACGATGTAATGCATCGATCGCCCCCCCGATTGATGCACACGCCGATTGTAGTCACCGATATTTCGTACACCCACTTGGGCGAAGAGATGATAGCGACGATCCATCTCGCGCGAGACCCATTGCAGCGCTGACACCACACGCTCCAATTCAACAACCACGGGAGCCATAAGATGAGGGATGCCGTTATAGTATGTCAACTCAACCCTCTTCGGGTCGACCATGACAAACTTAAGTTCATCGGGGGTGTTCTGAAGCAGCAGGCAGGAGATGATGGCATTCACGCATACGGATTTGCCTGAGCCCGTCGTGCCGGCGATAAGCAGATGCGGCATGGCCGCGAGATCCGCAATGACTGACCCGCCCGACACATCGATCCCTAACCCAAGCTTCAGCCTGGTGCGCATCTTCTCAAAATTCTGCGCTTCGATCACATCACGCAGCGCAACTAACGAAACATCAGTGTTGGGGACCTCGATGCCAACGTAACCCTTGCTCGGTACGGGCGCTTCAATCCGAATCGAGGGTGCAGCAAGCGCTAGAGCAAGATCATCCGCCAGAGATGAAATCTTGCTCACTTTAACCTTCGTGCGCCGCCCTCCACGTCCTTCGATAAAATCCGGTTCAACTCCAAATTGAGTGATCACCGGGCCGCGATTAATCTCAACAACTCGCGCGGGCGCACCAAATACTCGCAGCGTTTCCTCGATCAATCGGGCACGTTCACGGTCGAATGTTTCATCAGCCCGTCTTTCCGCTCCCGGCTCGAGTATCTCTGCCGCCTCCGGCAGCGTCCACTGCCGCTGTGAACTAACCTCCACCGCTTCGGTCTGGAGAGATGTGGGCATATCCATTCCCTGCAGAGGTTGGACCGCTTCCGATTGGATCGATGGGGCGGTATCCAGGGGTTGTGGAGGGGTGTCTGTAGTTCGGACCTCCGTCCTGGATTGAGATAACGAGGGGATACTCGTGAATTGCTGGAGAACCCAGCTCCAACCCCTCAGCGCGTAATCTACCAAATCAGGAAGCGAAATCCCGATTATGAAAGTGATGGAAACGAGCAGCCATGCCGCGATAACAACAATCGCTCCGCCAACGCCCAGGCTGCTAACCATAAGAGCATAGATCGCAGCGCCGATGATCCCTCCGCCGCGTCCTTCTTGAGCAATAGCCTTTCCTATCGGAAAGGTCGTCGCCCCAAGCAGCGCATGCATGAGAACCAAGGCGAGCAGGAAGAATGAGGTTGCTCCAACAATCTTTTCTGGATCAAGCCCCGGTAAGCGACCACGAAGTTTCCTTAATAGTATCCCTGCCCCACCAAGGATCAGCGCTAGAGGCACGATGAACATCCCCCAGCCAAAGGTCTGTTGAAGCAAATTTACCCACACGTTTCCGATCAAACCCTGATGGGTGGTGAGCAGACTCAGAATCGTCAAGAAGCCGACGACGAGCAGAAAAAGCCCGAGCAGGTTAGTTTTCCGTTCACGTGTGAGGATGCCCTGAAGTGAAAATACTTCGCCAAGTGAATTGCGAAACGAGGTAATGAAATTCCCCGAGGTGCGCTTTTTCGCCGTTTTTTTTCGGCTCTTTGACCTCGAGGTACTCTTTCGTTGACTTCGAGTGGATGTTTTTTTCGCCACTTCCGTCTCCAAGCGTGGCGATTATAGCATAGCGGCCCGCAAATGTTCGCGCACCATGCTAAAATCTAAGCATGGTGTACTCCGAGCCAACGGATCTTCTCAATCGTGTCCACTTCCTTCGCCACCTGACGCCCGAAGATCGTATCGAGCTTGCAGAAGTGCTGCCGCGCGAGAAGTATGCAGTGGGTGAAACCATCGTCGCACAAGGGGGGCCTCCAGATTCCTTGTATATCATCATGGAGGGTGAAGTTGAACTTCTCCATGGCGATGAAGAAGGTGAGTGGATTTCCCTTGGAAACCTGGTTCCGGGAGACACAATTGGCGCGCTCGAGATGATCTACCGTCAGCCGCGCCCGGCTACAGTCCGGTCAGTTGAGGCCACAGTCGTTCTACGCTGGGATCGTCTCCTCCTTACACAATTCATGAAGACTCAGCCGGTGGCGCTGAAAGGCCTGCAATTCGTCGCCCAAAGCCACAAACTCGCAAAGAAGCTTCGCTTCTCCTGGCTCAGAGAGGGCGAGGTGATCTACGCTCTTGCCCGCAAACATTCTTTCGTGCTCTTTCAACGGTTGACCATCCCAGTGCTCATGATCGGCGGCGCTTCCGCACTCATCCTGTGGGCGCTTCTGAGCGACATCACTCTCCCCCTATGGGGCGGAATTGGTCTTGGATTAGCCGGAATCCTATTCGGTGTTTGGCAGTGGTTGGATTGGACCAATGACTACTATATCGTGACCAATCGCCGCGCTGTCTGGTTAGAGAAGGTGATTGGCATCTATGACAGTCGCCGCGAGGCGCCACTGCATACAATCCTCTCCATCAGCGTCGGGACAGACGTCACGGGTCGCATGATGGGATTCGGGGATGTCGTGATTCGTACCTATACCGGCAAAGTCGTTTTCCGCAATGTCGGCGAAGCCCCAACTATCGCCGCCTTGATCGGAATGAACTGGGAGCGTCAGCGCGCAAAACAGGACCTAACGGACCGCGAGTCACTGGTCGAAGCGCTTGACCATCGTCTGCAGGATGAAGAACCACAGATCGTTGAAGAGGCCCTTATATCGCTACCTGATGAAATCGAATCCTCTGCTATTCGCGGGGTGGACCGTTGGGGATTTAAACTCCGTTTTGAGGATGAAGGCACAATCACTTACCGAAAACACTGGGCCGCCTTGCTGCGCGAGATCAGTATTCCCTCGATATTATTTCTTGTTGTAATCGGGTTTTTAGGAGCGCGTCTTGGTGGTTTGATATCCTTGCTCTCTCCCAATATCTTCCTGCCCATAAGTATCGCCGCGATTGTGGCGCTTTGCGCTTGGTGGTTATACCGATACGCAGATTGGGCGAATGACATCTACCAAATCACCGCTCAGCAAATCATCGATATTAATAAAAAGCCTCTCGCCCGGGAGCAGCGCAAAGTGGCTCCAATTGAGAACATTCTCGGCACGGAAGTCGATCGCAAAGGCTTGTTTGGCATCCTGTTTAACTATGGCGATGTAGTTGCGAATGTTGGCACGGCCCAGTTTGTCTTCCGGGGGGTTTTCGACCCGGTCACAATTCAACAGGACATCGTCCAAGCGCAGGAAGCCCTGATGCTTCGTAAAGCAGAGCAAGCACGCTTCAAGCGGCAGAGTGAAATGGTAGAATTATTTGATATTTATCACGACAAATACACCCAAGGAGACTCCGAAGACGAAAACGGAGATTCGCAGCACTATGGCAATTCGCGAGATCGTTACCCCACCTAATCCGACCCTGCGTCAACGCGCTCAGAAGGTCCACCGAATATCACCTGAGATTGCTCAACTCATCGATGATTTAGTTGAGACGATGCGAGTCGCTCCAGGCGTTGGCCTGGCCGCACCCCAGATAGACGTCGGTTTGCGGGTGATTGTCGTCGAGTATGCTGAGGGTAGCGAGGATGAGGACGCGCCGGAAAAACCTCCGAAACTCTATACGGTAATCAATCCCGAGATCACGCGCACATCAAAGGGCAGGGTGCTTGGAAACGAAGCCTGCCTATCCTTGCCGGGGTATTTTGGCGAAGTCGAGCGGTACGAGCGAGTCACCGTAAAGGGTTTGAACCGACACGGCCAGGATTTTAAGCTAAAAGCCAACGGATGGCTGGCGCGTATCTTCCAACACGAGATCGACCACATTGAAGGCATCCTCTACATCGACCGCGCTACTCAGGTTTGGCGGATTGAAGAACAGGAGGATGAAGAGCTTCCCACACCCGTGTAATCTGCTGCCCGCCTCACTTTCAGTTCTTATCCATCGCCCCCTTCCCACACGCTACCCTTGGCACATATGGACAGCGATCGGATTATTCCGAATCTCCTCCAAATACAGCTGAATGAGACCAACATCACTAGTGGCGACGATGCCATTTTGAGTGACTCCCATTTTTTAAGTCAGGGAGATCTGCTTCCGGCCGCATGCACAGCCTGCGCCTTGAGGGTCGCCGGTTAAACCTCCCTTAGATTAAGAAGCTGCGGGAGGTTGGATGCGAGAAGGCAGCAGGCCGACACATAGATCGGTCCTTACCATCTATTGATGTGGGGGGCTGTCCAAATCTACTTTGTCACTCCCTCCAAATGGAGGGGTTTCAATTAGCGCTGTCTCGAGTTCCATACTGCGAGCTATGCTACAATCTCGACAGCCATGCATTTGAAACACTTATCCCTCACAAATTTTCGGAACTTTATCCGCCTTGAGACGGATTTTGCAGCGGGTTCTACAATTTTGGTTGGCGGTAACGGGCAAGGGAAGACCAGTCTGCTGGAAGCGATTCACTACCTCACCGGTGCAGCTTCTTTCCACACCACAAGCGATCGCCATCTGATTAACTTCCTCGCCCTTGAGGAACCGATACCCTTCGCCCGTCTTGTCGCCGAGATCGAATCACAGGAGCGCATCCAGCGCATCGAAATTCGCATCGTAATCGAAAGCAATTCTCAATCCAGCGAAGGCCGCGTGCGCAAGGAAGTGCTAGTCAACGGGCTCAAGCGCCGAATGCGCGAGTTGGCCAGCTCCTTCACCGCTGTTTTATTTCTCCCACAAGATTTGAAGATAATCGAGGGCGCACCCGGCAATCGCCGCCGCTTCCTTGATTCCAGCCTTGCACAGGCGGATCCGACCTACGCGGCTGCTCTCTCTGAATACCAAAAAGTGCTCACCCAGCGAAATGCGCTGCTTAAAAAATCTCAGGAAAGCCGCAGCCCGTTGGACCAGTTGACCTTCTGGGATGAGCAGTTATGTGATTTAGCTGCATCCCTAATTCGCGGCCGGGCACTCGCACTGCGTGAGTTGGATCAGCTCGCTGCACCGCTTCACTCAAAGCTCACCAGGAATAAAGAAACTTTGCGGCTCGATTACCAACCGTCCTTTGACCCCGCACCTCAGCCGGACGGGCAGCTAGGATTGCCGATCAATACGGCCCTGGATCGCACAGGGATCAGTAGAGAAGAGATACGAAAGGGAATGCTGGAGGCGCTTGAGCGCAATCGGGGTGACGAATTAGCCCGAGGGGTAACACTGCAGGGACCTCATCGGGACGATTTCCGGCCCCGGTCGAATGGCATCGATCTTCGTTTGTACGGTTCCCGAGGCCAGAATCGCACGGCGATGTTGGCGATGAAACTTGCGGAAATTGAATGGCTCAAGCAGCGAACCGGCGATTGGCCAATTTTGTTATTGGACGAGGTATTAGCGGAACTGGATCTCGAACGGCGAGAAGATTTACTCTCTCACATAACTTCCGTAACGCAATCCATGTTGACAACCGCAGACCTCTCGATGTTCACCGAGCCATTCCAAGACCAGGCCACGATATGGAAAATCGAAGCAGGAACAATCGCTCCTCGATCCGCGTAAACCCCAGCAGTGAGACCCTTCGCCAACGTGGGTGCAACCACGATATACATCCCATGAGCACGTCTAAATGTTACTTAGAGACGTTCCTTTGAAACATAAAACTGAATCGATCGTTGTCAGGGGGTGGGGACTACTTGAGCGGCCGCTTCGCGGGGATCCCCGGTTTGCGGGGGTACTTCTCCGGAGTGCGAGCGACTTTATCGACCAGAATCAAATAGCGGGGTTCCGTAACTCGTGGTAGCTCTACAGGTAGAACCTGCTTGATCTCTCCCCCAAGGACGCTCAGCGCCTTCTCCGCCGAATGCGCTTCAGCGGGACCCGTTTCTCCCTTCTGCACGATAGCACCACCTCCCAATTTTATGAAAGGGAGGAGATATTCCAATAAGACTGGCAGGATCGCTACAGCCCTGGCAATTGCCCAATCGTATCGCTCTCGGTGTTGCGCATTCTTTCCTAAGTTTTCCGCCCGGGCTTGGACAAAATCAACGCCATCCAAGCCAAGCGAACTTATCACGTGACGGCAAAACTCCATCTTTTTACCGATGGACTCTACAAGCGTCAGCTTGAATTGAGGATAGACAATCTTGAGTGGGATGCCCGGGAAACCAGCGCCGGTCCCGACATCGATAACGCTCCCCGGTGGACGGAATCGCTCAACTTGAAGACATGACAACGAATCAATAAAGTGTTTGATATTAATTTCGTCAGGATCTGTAATCGCGGTTAGATTGTAGCGTTGGTTCCAACTGCGTAATTCGTTCGCATACCACTGAAAAGCTTCGATCTGGTGGAAAGTGAGGGTTACACCCAATAGATCGATAGCGGTTTGGTAGAACGCATCGGACTCATTCATTGGTCAGATTAAAAACGTCCCGCACTTCTTGGGGCGATCGGATTTCCCCAACATTCAGACCGCTCTGGTTTTGTATCGATCGGGAGTCAAATTGCTTAAGCTGTTGACGCTCTTCTGCTGATAGAACGCCCAGTGCCTCGAGCACTGCGATTGCAGCGACCGGCCGCGCACGACTTTCTAGATCCCCATCCAGTACCTTAAGCGCAACTCCCAACGCGGGAGATCCGGAGCCAAGAGAATTGGGCGGAATCCCTATCCCCTGAAAACCCTCCGCCCCGCCTTTTGAGAGCACTTGGGCGGCAGTCACCTGCATGAGAAGCGTGTCAAAACGCCCTTCGCCCGAGACCATCTCGGGATACGCAGTCATTGCCCTCACGATCGTTCTGCAACTATCCGCTTTCTCTGTTGAGAATTGCCCTGGATCCATCAAGCGGGCATAAGCAGTCGCAGCGTTCCGGATGGGCACGGCAAAATTTGGCGCCGAGCAGCCGTCGATGCCAACAACAATGTCATCAGCAGCCATCGAGACCATATCGGCAAAGTTATGCAAGATCTGCTTCTGGACAGGATGATCGGGTTCCAGGTACGTCGACGTCGCCGCATCGAGATAGCGTGCCACAACCAGCATACCTGCATGCTTCCCGGAGCAATTGTGGCGAATTGGGGAGGGGGTTTCACCCGCCATTATCAACTTCTTTGAAGTCTTCGTGTCGTAAGGGGTATGTGTGCCGCAGCGTAGATCCGCCTCGCTGAGTCCGATTTTTCTGAGGATAGACTGGACAACTTCGATGTGGTCATCAGTGCCGGAATGCGAGGCGCACGCAACCGCCAATTCCTGTTCGCTGAGCCCAAAATGAGCCGCAGCCCCACTCTCAACGAGCGGCATTCCCTGAAATGGTTTGGCGCTTGAGCGGAGAAAGGTAACGAGATCTGCGTTTCCCCACGCAGCCAGAATTTCACCGCGAACATTCGTCACAGCTGCGACAAACTGGTGGGATGACTCGACGATACCGCCCCGTAGGATGTCCACCATCGGCTGATCACTCATCCATTGCAGTGCTTCCGGGTATTTTGCCAACGCAAATTAAGTGGAAAGCTTTATCCATCTAAGCGCCATCAGGGAACTGCAGCAAACTTTGGTCAAGCAGTCCGGTTTTCAAACGCTTGAGTATCAAATCTTTTTGTATAGGCCGAATGCTGAAATCTCCCATGAGATCTATCGCCAAGCGCTCTATCTCCTCATTGCGGTTCTCGCCATTCTCCAGCTTCTCGACTCGAATCTGCACCTTCCTTAGAAAACGAGCCATATGGTTGATATCCTTACGATCGATTGGCCCCCCGCAAGACGAGATTAGGGTATACGATTGCATATCGGACCCGCGCAGTTCATCCAAGCTATTCAACCATGGTTCAAGAACTGAGACTCCAACATAGGGGGGCTCATCTATGGTTACAGTATCCCCAACAAAAACAACGGACAAATCGGGGATTACCATCCACATGGAGCCAGGGCGAGGTCCGGGTCGGTGCAGAAAAACAATTTCCTTTTCTCCCATATGGATGACCATTCTCTCGGAGAAGGTTATCTCTGGAATGGCATTATTCACCCCAGTAATTCTTTTCAATTGATCCGCTTCAGCCCCTATCGGATGCGCATTACCCTTGAAGGTATCTGCCCATTCGCGGATGGTTTGTAGGGTTTGGTCTTGGGCGATAGCTGGCAATTCCAAAGTTCGCGAACCTAACACACGGTCAGGGTGAGAATCTAGCAATATTAGATATTTAGGCCGGCCGCGCTCGCTTACCACCTTAAACCATTCTTCTACATCTTCAGGATGAAGAGGTGAATCGACGAGCAAGAGGCCTTGCCCTGTGACTACCAGGCCCAAGTTCATGCCGATATACTTATTCTCAAGATAAACATTTGGGGCTATCTTTTGCATGCCGGCTCCCTAATCTTCGATTGCAGGGATCATTATACCGGGAGCGTAAAGGTAAATGTCGAACCCTTCCCCTCTTCGCTCTCAACCCAGATCTTACCTTCATGTGCCTCCACCGCTAAGCGGCAGAAAGCCAAGCCAAGTCCAAGACCTTTGGGGCGATCCTGCCCCCCGAGGCGGGTGAACTTCTCAAAGATGCGTTCCCGATCTCTCGACGAAATACCCACCCCGCTGTCTTTAACTGCTATTTGTAAATAACTTTCAACTTGCCTCACTGAAATTTGGATCAAATCTCCTCCCCGGGAGAATTTAATCGCATTTTCCAACAGATTAATTAACACGCGGCGGACCATGTCCACGTCCATAAGGACCATGGGCAGCCCGGGGGCTAATTCCATCCGCAGCAGCTGGCCCTTCGCTTCTGCCGTCGGATGTACCTCTTCGACGGCTTCTGCAACCAAAGCCCCGATTGATGTCTCGGATTTGTTCAGGACAGCTTGATCCGTCTCCAGGCGGTCGAGATCAAGCAACGACTCTACCAGTCGTGAGGCGCGGCGGCTGGAGCGCGAAGCAATCGAGAGAACCGATTGAACTGTCTCGTCGTCCCCAATTAGAGATTCTTTCAGTAATTCAAGACTCGAAATGATATTCCCCAGCGGTGAGCGTAAATCGTGAAAAATCATCGAAGTCAGATCAGAGCGTAGCTTCGCAAGCTCCAGGCGTTCTGAAATATCACGCAGGATCCACTGAAGGAAGGAAACCGCCTCAATATCAATCCTTTTAACATGCACTTGAACGGGCAGGTATTCCCCCTGTTCATTTGTAACTTGACTATCGTAGGAAATCGTTTCTCCCAGAGAGAGTTCACTCAAATCAGCAGATAGGAAATCCTTATCTATCGTGTGGAGATTGGAGATATCCAATCCGAGCAACTCGGTACGCGGTAAACCTAGCATTGTCTCGGCGCGGTTATTTGCGTCGGTTATTTCACCGGCAAGGTCCGTGATCAGGATGGTGTCAATACTGTCTTCGAACAGACTTGCGTAACGTTGACGGGCGGCTTGAGTCTCTTTGAAAAGTTGTGCTCGAACGATCGCCGTACCTGCCAGGTCAGCGATCCCCCTCAATAACTCGACCTGTTCAGGCGCCAGGTCATCCCCGCGGGGATTGATCGCTTCGATCACACCGATTATTTTATCCTGAACCTGAATAGGTACGCTTGCCATGACCCGAGTTGTATACCCGATAAGTTCATCCACGTGGGAATGGAAACGTGGGTCGGATTGCACATCTGATACAAACACAGCTTCCTTATGATCAACAACCCAGCCCGCCAGACCCTGGCCCTTCATCAGGCGAAAACCAACAATCTGCTCAGCGCCCCTTCCGCTAGCTACCCGGAATTCAAGCTCACCGGTCTTTTCATCGATCAAAGCCAATGACGCAGCCTCAACCTCGAGACTGTCCATGGTGCGCTCAGTAATCCGCTGCAGAACCTCGTCAAGATCCAGGCTGGCAGTTACCGAGCGTGCCGTCTCGGTTAGCGCCGTCATGGATTGGACACGTCTCTGAATCTCGCCATAGAGTTGGGCATTCGCAACAGCCGTTGCCGCTTGATCCGCGAAAGCAGAAACCAATTCGGCATCCTTAAGGCCATACGCGCCGACACGGTGACTGTCCACGTTCAACACCCCTACAACTCGGTCTCGCACAATAAGCGGAGCGCCAATCCATCCCCTGATCATTCCGGATTCCTGAAGGCTTCCACGCTCTACCCATGCCGACTCTTGTCGGACATCCGTGACGACCATGATCTTGCCCGCTTTAAATACTTCGACTCCCAGCCCACCTTCATCAATCCGCAGCGAATGGTTAAGCACTTCCTTAGTATTAGTAAATCCGAACGCGGCAACCGGTTGTAAATGGTCGTCGTTAACCAAAAATATGCTGGCGCTATCGTACTCAATGACGCGGCGCAGTTGCTCGAGGACTTGCTCGAAGACGCTGGTGGGATCCAATGACGAACTGATCGTTCGCGCGATCTCTTGAAGCGTAGAAGCAAACCGCCTCCGTTCTTTCTCCGCCCTGAACAGATGCGCATTGCTCACGGCGACCCCTGCCTGATCCGCTATCGCCGTTGCTAAGGCAAGGTCTTCTTCAGTGAATCCATTTGGCTTGCGCCGCGCCAGCGTTAATGCACCGACAATATGCTCCCTTGCAAGCAAGGGCACGCTTATCACGGAACGCGGGGCTCCATCTGACTTTTCATCAGGCTTATGCAGCCACCGTTCGTCCTTGGATGTGTCTTGTATAAGTACCGCCTGGCGGTTCTCCACCACCCATCCAGCCAGACCCTGTTCATAGGTATCTCGTAATTGTTCAGCCGAATGGTCATGTACCTTCCCCCCATAGGCGATAGCCCCTTCTGTCACCTCTCCATGCTCATCGAGCACAAGGATACTTCCCGCGGGTGCCCCTACAGCTTCGAGTGTAAGCTGCAATACGCGCTGCAGCAGCTCACGCAGATCGAGCTGCTCAGTGAGCTCTCGGCTGATCGAGTATAAGAGGTCAAGCGAGGCTTTCGTACGCTCAGTCACAGATCACTTCAGATCACATTCATTTGTTTCAATCCGGTGCCGGTATTAAAAAGGACAACCCGTTCAGATGGATCCACTTCCCCGGAGGCTGCCATACGGCGTAAACCAGCTAGTGTAGCCGCCCCTTCCAAGCAAGTATGAATACCTTCCTGCTGAGCCAATTCGGCTTGAGCTTGAATGAACTCATCATCAGTTACAGCAATTCCTGTGCCGCCGCTTTCACGAATTGCGCTCAGAACCAATCGATCGGCGTAGACTTGAGGAACCCGTATCCCATGTGCTGTCGTCTCTGCATTCTCCCACGGTGTGATACGCGGCTCTCCTCTCTCGAGCGATTTCACGACCGGTGCACAGCCTTCGGGCTGGACACACACCATCCGTGGTCTATCCGCACCGATCCAGCCCATCGCCTCCATCTCAGAAAATGCCTTCCACATTCCAACCAACCCTGTACCGCCGCCTGTGGGATAAATAATGACTTCTGGCAGCTCCCAATGGAAGGCTTCCGCCAACTCGAACCCCATCGTTTTTTTACCCTCAACGCGGTAGGGTTCCTTGAAAGTCGAGATCCCAAACCAACCGTTCTCCTCGGTTTGCCGTGCGGCTTGCCTACCCGCTTCATCGATCAACCCGTCAACAAGGACCAATTCTCCGCCGTGCACAGCAACTTCGATCTGATACACAAGAGGCGCATCCGCGGGCATAAAGACATGCGCTTCCATCTCAGCGCGTGCGGCATAAGCAGCCAAAGCGCCTCCAGCGTTGCCAGCGGTCGGGATCGAGAGCGCCTTAGCCCCGAGTTCTTTGGCTCGCGAGACTGCAACTGCAAGCCCTCTAGCTTTAAACGTGCCGGTGGGGTTGCCCCCTTCGTCCTTAACAAAGACCGATCCGATTCCCAGTTCAGCCGCGATCCGAGGCACAGGTAGAAGGGCTGTATCGCCTTCCCCCAGCGTTAGACAAAAATCATGGTTATGTACCGGAAGCAGTTCATGCCAGCGCCACAGGCCTCTAGGGCGGCTAGAGATCTGCTCTTTGTCTAAGCTATCGGCGTAATCCGCCAAATTGTAGTGGCAGAGCAGCGGCGAATCACATTTGATACATACGGTTTGAAGCTGCTCATGATTAAAAAGCTCCCCGCATTCAGGGCACTCCAAACTCATCAGTTCACTCATGTTTTTTGAGTATAGCATAGCATTCCGGCTTGAAACTACATTACATAAGTTCCGCTTGCCGCAGATGATATGTCCAAGTGTTTTGAGGGCACAACCTATTCAAGCCACATCGAGCGACTTAATCGCATGATCTCAGGCTATTTTTCTTGCGCAGGCTCCTCGCTGCAAGCCTGCTAATGACAGCGTGAGTGTGCTGTCAATAAAGAAAACGCGCCACCATGACGGCGCGCTATAAATAATAAATCCTTGATTGA
>RCNB010002879.1_pt1 | contig 16030 bp, 18 predicted proteins | sample 2041321 | NCBI WGS metagenome assembly RCNB01 (sample SAMN09708232, study PRJNA481090) | Marine sediment metagenome, whole genome shotgun sequencing project. | reverse complement strand
GAGGCATTGGTATAATCCGTAACATGATTGGCTCTCTTCGTCATATTCCATACCAACCAAGTATCAACGGTTCCCATTAATAAATCCCCTTTTTCAGCTTTCTCTCGAGCGCCTTCAACGTTGTCCAATATCCATTTTATCTTAGTTCCAGAGAAATAAGAGTCAATCACAAGGCCAGTGGTCATCTTTACATGCTCTATTAAGCCTATCTTTTTTAGGTGTTCACAGATATCAGCCGTACGCTTATCTTGCCAAACGATGGCATTATAAACGGGTTCCCCGGTGTTTTTATCCCAAACCATGGTAGTTTCACGCTGGTTGGTAATCCCGATGGCCTTTATATCCGCGACATTAATATTCTCTTTTTTCACCAATTCGTGCATTACATGTAGCTGCGATTCCAAAATTTCTTTAGGGTCATGTTCTACCCAACCAGGTTTAGGGAAAATCTGTTGAAATTCTTGTTGCACCATATTCACTATGGCACCATCTTGATCAACCAATAAAGCACGTGAGCTTGTTGTTCCTTGATCAAGGGAAATGATATATTGCTTTGACATATTTATTAGGATAAGGTATTAAAGATAATGCTTAAAGCCTCTTTATCAAAAAAATGTCCTAAGACAGTTAAGAAAATTATTGGGGTCTTATTTCTTGCAAAATTTATAGTGGCAACTATTGGAAATAAAAATAGCTAAATTGATTTGTGTATTAATCTTGTTCGGAGATTTATTTATTAAACTCATATTCCCGTTCTACCAAACAAATTCTAACCTTATACCATTTGTACCAGTCGGAAATTCCTTTTTGTTGAGCGAACAAATGGTCAGTATTGGCTTTCCAATTGGCAATGTCTTGTAAGCTCTCCCAATAACTTACCGAGATTCCGATTTTTTCCCTAGCACTTTCAAAATCAAGAAATCCTGTTTGTTCTCTGGCCAGGTCTTCCATCTTCTGTGCCATATTAGAATAGTCATTGTTTTCCTCAGTCCTTGTATTCGTGAAAATGACGGCGTAGTAGGGTTTTTTCATAATTTATTTCTGTCATTCTTGTCTTCTCGGGAATGAAAGTTAGTTTAATCAATATAGGCCTTTTCCAAAAAATAGCTTACAATTGCCTCTTTCATCAAGACAGATTGCTCTCCAGCTTTTAATGCTGGTAATTCTTCCTTGATTGTATAGTGTGGCCAACCCTCTTCATCAAAAAATTCGAATTCATAATACCCATAAGGCTCCAGCAATCGACAGATGGCAATATGCATAAGGTTTAATTTTTCATCTTTCTTGTATGTTTTATGGAATTGCCCCAATTCTTGGACACCCACCAAATAAATGATGGCGTCTAACTCCATATTATCACCGTCGGCAAATTGTACCGATAGTTTTTCAACCAATACTTCCCAGCGTTCTTTTAATTGTACGTCTCTTGACATATTTTATTTTCAAATTCAAAGGTACAAATCAAAGTTCTATATTTGAACCAAACATAGTGATATGGGGATTTTAGATATTGTTTTGGGTCTTTTGCTCATTTACGGACTTTACAAAGGCCTTAAAAATGGACTTTTTGTAGAAATTGCCTCAATTATTGCATTGGTAGCCGGACTTTACGGTGCCATTCATTTTTCCTATATCGCTGGGGATTATCTTTCTAAAAACATGGAGTGGAATGAGCGGTATATTAATATAGCGTCCTTTATTATCACTTTTATTGTTATTGTTATTGTAGTTCAGCTTGCTGGAAAATTCCTGACTAAAATCGCTGATTTTGCGATGTTGGGATTACTTAATAAATTGGCCGGGGCTATTTTTGGCGCATTAAAAGTCGCTGTGATTCTCGGAGCACTTTTGGTGTTCTTTGAACGTGCTAATTCTTCAGTCAATTTGGTCAAGAGTGAAACATTAGAAGAATCCTTGCTCTACGAACCCATAAAGGAAATCGGGGCGCTTGTTTTTTCTAAAGTACTAAAAGAAAAGCAAGATAAAAGTGTGGAAGAAGAATAAAATTCTGGACTAACGCTTTATTTTTAACTCTTATATACCTTTCAATTTTCAAAGCTTAAAATTTACGATATCAATTACATCTTCAATACCCGGATACCAAGTTGGTATTAATAATAATGTGGAATCAATACCTACTTCAGGGCTAGGGAAATCATGATGATCGAACATGGGAAACATTATGCTTTGGGTAGCAAAACCTCTTTTTTATTCAAGGATTTACTCTGAAAAAATAGTATTCCCGTAGATATATTCATCGTCTCATTGGATTATCTTGTGCATAAGCTAAAATTATATAAATAGTATAGCGGAAGAAGCTATGTGAATTCAACACTTAATTTACATTTGGACTCAGAATATGTAATCCAATTCACATAACAGCTTACAGGGCAATAACTTATATAATAATGATTCTAGTAGTATAGAGATTATAATGGCTGTTGAACGATTTAAAGCCAGACTATTAGGTTAGGTTTTCTTCTTTTGTAAGTGAGAACGATGAAATGAGGGCATTTTGAAAAAACTAAAGGACACGCCATATTACTTCAGGGCAATGCACGAACGGAATTATAGTTTCGGTAATTTTTACCTTTTTGACACTTTTATAGTTGGGGAAATACACGAAGATGTATTGTTTTCATGGAACGATCATGGCAAACAAATTGCCGAGGAACTCTCCAATCTGTATGACAACAATGGTAAGGATATCATCTATATTTCAAATCGTGTACATGACTATTCGGTAATTCCTATGGACTGGAAGAAATTTTACAAATTTGGTTACAATTTGAAGGCCTATGGCATTATAAGTTATACCAAAACAGGCTTTTTTAACGCCATGATTGAGCGAATGTTCGTTAGTTCTAAACTAAGATGGTTCAATTCCTTGGAAGAGGCCATTGATTGGGTAAGTACCTTATCAAATTCCAATGTCATGGAACCTAGGAAAAAAAGGGTTTCTATATAATTTTCTGCATATTTTCAAGTAAGAGCGTATAATTATATGCTGTATGCTGTTTAAAATCATACCTGATCCCATAAAATCTAAATACCAGAATACCTTTCTGGAATACGAACGAAGTACAAAATTCTTTACATATTACTGACTTTATGAATAAAAATCAATAATAAACGTATGTTTTAGATTACAACTATGGCTAGAAAGTTGCTGTTCATCGAAATAAAAGATTTTTTTATCGTCTAAACGCGAATTTTTTTTTATCATTACATAATTGAATATTCCCCATTCAATTTAAGCAGACAAGAATACCCCATCTTATCTTCCTACTTATAATATAGTTTACCTACTTACAAATAGAGCACTATATGAAGATGAGAATGCGTAATGCTTTCCTTGTTTTATTTGTATGTATACTGGGATCTTGTTCAAAAGAATCATTGGATACTGCAAATATTGTCGAGGCCAAGAATGCCCCCGAGGTAGAAAATGAGCTGTTGAATACAGTTAACAGCCATAGAGTTGCTTTGGGTTATTCTTCTTTAAATTTTAGTGCTGTTGCCTACGAATATGCCAATAATCATACTGACTATATGATATCTCAAGGCGGCCTAAGCCATGATAACTTCAGTTCACGAGCGTCAAATATAGCTTCCGAGGTCGAAGCAGAATTAGTCGCGGAGAATGTTGCCAAAGACTACTCCAATGCTTTAGAAGCCTTTAATGGGTGGCTTAATAGTTCGGATCATAAAAAAACTATGGAAGGTGATTTTACGCATACCGCTGTCAGCGTAAAAAAGAGTGCTGCAGGAAACTACTATTATACCCAGCTTTTCTTTAAAAAGTAATCCTAAAAGGATTTCATAGGTCTTTTCAAGGAGACATTTTTCTTTCTCTTACTTCTAATTCAAATTTTGATTCAAAGAAATAATACGTCAATGCATTCCAGTATTTAATACTTGTGTTTTATTAAACGTACCAATACTTTTTTTAACTTTCCAAAAACAAAGTTTATGGCCATTAAACCACCTTTTAATTTGAATAAATGGATTGAGGAAAATCGAGATCTACTAAAACCCCCAGTAGGCAATAAAAATCTGTATAAGGAATCTGGAGATTATATTGTTATGGTTGTTGCTGGACCTAATGCACGTAAAGACTATCATTACAATGAAACCGAAGAGCTTTTTTATCAATTGGAGGGCCATATAGAAATTCATATTCAGGAAGACCGGCAAAAAAAAACAATGAAACTTGGTCCTGGCGATATGTATTTACACCCGGCAAAAGTACCCCATTCCCCGGTTAGACATAAAGGTTCCATAGGCTTGGTCATTGAAAGAAAAAGGGGCGATATGAATGTTGATGACGGCTTATTATGGTTCTGTGATAATTGTAACCACAAACTGTATGAAGCATATTTTACTTTAAACGATATTGAAAAAGATTTCTTAGGGCATTTTAAGCATTTTTATGGTTCAAAGGAATTGAGGACCTGTGATAATTGTGGTACGGTAATGCCAGTTGATAAACGTTATACTTCTGAAGAATAGGACTTATGGAAATAGCTATTAACATTCTGGTAGGTTTAGTTGCTTTATTACACCTCTATTTTCTTTGGTTGGAAATGTTCGCCTGGACCACTAGGGGTAGAAAGGTTTTCAAGAAATTCCCGTCAGAATTATTTGAGCCTACAAAATCACTTGCGGCAAATCAAGGATTGTATAATGGTTTTTTAGCAGCTGGACTCATTTGGACCTATTTTATATTTGACCCTATTTGGTCGGTAAATATTGCCCTGTTCTTTCTTTCCTGTGTTACCGTAGCTGGAATATATGGCGCCTTAACGGCTGATAAGAAAATATTCTATGTCCAGGCGCTCCCAGCAATCATTGCGATTGTTCTAATTCTTTTAAAATGATACGGAAGTGTGCGGTATTGATACTATTTTTTATTTTATTTTCAACAGGTTCTCCATTAACAGCACAAGAAATGACTCCGGAACAGGTAGTACAAAAACAACTCGAAACTTATAATCAAAAGGATATTAATGGGTTCATGTCGCTTATTGACGACAATGTTACTTTCTATGATTATTCTGATGGCAATATAACGATGTCCGGGGCCTCTGCTTGCAAGGAATTTTATTCCAACCTATTTGAAGCATCTCCCAACTTACATTCAACTATTTTACAACGCATTATTTTTGGAAACAAAATAATTGACTATGAGCGTATTTCTGGAAGAAATGGAAACAAGGATATTATGGAATTGATGCTTATCTACGAAGTTAACAAAGAGAAAATAATCAAAGTTACCGTACTTAGAAAAGAGTAATAAAACAGAGTTTATTCGTAGCTTTGTCGAAAATTTAACAATAAGCGTCCTAAAAGTTATAAAATGTCAAAAATAGTAGTAGAATTCGGCATCAATGATGCCCTTAAGAAATTGGGAATAAAAGAAATCAATGAGGGTACCTCGACTGGGTCTAACAATTTTGGTTCTGGTGAAATCATAGCTTCATATTCACCTGTGGATGGTGCATTAATTGGTAAGGTTAAATGTACTTCCCAAGCAGATTATGAAAAAGTAATGGAAACCGCTACCAGAGCATTTAAAACCTGGAGAAAAAAACCTGCACCACAACGAGGGGAGATTGTGCGTCAGTTAGGTGATAAGTTACGCGAACTAAAAGAGCCTCTAGGAAAACTAGTTTCTTATGAAATGGGTAAAAGTTACCAAGAAGGGCTAGGTGAAGTACAGGAAATGATTGATATCTGTGATTTTGCTGTCGGACTTTCAAGACAACTGCACGGTTTGACCATGCATTCTGAGCGACCAGGACACCGTATGTACGAACAGTACCATCCATTAGGTATTGTTGGCATTATATCAGCATTCAACTTCCCGGTAGCTGTCTGGGCATGGAACACTGCGTTGGCATGGATCTGCGGTGATGTATGCGTTTGGAAACCTTCAGAGAAAACCCCTTTATGTGGTGTGGCCTGTCAAAATATAGCTGCCCAAGTATTCAAAGAAAATAAGCTGCCGGAAGGAATTTCTTGTTTGATCAATGGCAACTATAAAGTTGGGGAAATGATGACCCAAGACAATCGTGTGGCTTTGGTCTCAGCAACAGGTTCTATACGAATGGGTAAAATTGTAGCGCAAGCTGTTGCAGCGCGTTTAGGAAAATCACTTCTGGAACTTGGTGGTAACAATGCTATCATTGTAACGCCAGATGCTGATATTAAAATGACCGTTATCGGAGCTGTATTTGGCGCAGTTGGTACTGCTGGTCAACGATGTACTTCAACCAGAAGGTTGATTATACATGAATCTATGTATGATACCGTAAAAGATGCTGTAGTAAGCGCATATAATCAATTGCGTATCGGAAATCCTTTAGACGAGAACAACCATGTTGGACCATTAATTGATATTGATGCCGTAAACATGTATAAGGGGGCATTGTCAAAAGTTGTTGATGAAGGCGGAAAATTAATTGTTGAAGGTGGTGTATTGGAAGGTGAAGGTTACGAAAGTGGATGCTACGTAAAACCGGCCATAGCAGAAGCCCAAAATGATTTTGAAATTGTTCAGCATGAAACCTTTGCACCCGTTTTATATCTATTAAAATATTCTGGTGATGTTGAAAATGCAATTGCCATTCAAAATGGTGTGGTCCAAGGATTGTCTTCGGCAATAATGACAAACAATCTTCGCGAGGCAGAAAATTTCCTTTCACAAGCTGGTAGCGACTGTGGTATTGCCAATGTGAATATCGGCACATCTGGCGCAGAGATAGGTGGAGCATTTGGAGGTGAAAAAGAAACAGGTGGTGGACGCGAATCAGGATCTGATGCCTGGAAAGTATATATGCGAAGACAAACAAACACAATAAACTATACAACCGAATTGCCTTTGGCACAAGGTATTAAATTCGATTTGTAAAGTATAAAGAAACCCGCTGACCGATTTGCTCCTTTATCACACCATTGGTATGATTGGCTCAAACGGTCAGCGGGTTTACTTAACTAACTAACTCAAATATACGCAGGTTACCATACCTGCAATCGTTCTACGGTTCTAATTTTCTTCTTTGCGGTTCCTCAACCTTCCAGCTACCTTCCAGCAATTCTTGTGTGCCAAGCACAATTACCATACAACAAAAAGTCAGGAAATTTTTCATTTTCGTTTTCATGATGATTTCAACATTTGGTTCTCTATTAACTAAATTTATGTAATATCACTATTAAAATCAAGGTTTTGTGTGCCATTGGTTCATTGTACTGTATAGTTGCGACTATTTATGTTGTTTCTGGTAATTTACTGGATAACTTTTCATCCGGGATTTAGTACTTCTAATTATCAAAAAAGAAACCCTACCTCAATGCCGGAACTTTGTCGGGAGAGATAGGGATTAACAGCTATATTTTTATGCAATTTCTACTTTCTTTTATTCAAGAATGCAAACATTTATACAAATGGTAAAAAAATCTGTGTGGATGGAAATATTCTTCATAAAAAGACAATTCATACTATGTTGATTTAGAGTATTTAGTAGTGCGTTTTTAACATATTTTAAGAAATTTTTAATACATTGTAGTCTAAACACTAAACTTTACTTCCCATGACAAAAAGAACAACGAACCTTCTCGGGATAATAATCACTATTCTAGCAGGAATTTATTTTTTCATTACTTGCTGTAATGTATGTGAAGCAATGTAAGGAGCAGATTTGCGTATAAAACAATGAAATACTCGAGAAAAATAATCTATTAACACTAACGCTTTAAATTAAATAACTAACCTAAAAACGTATAAAAATGGACTTTTCAACTATGAATATTTGGTGCTGGTTAATTCCTTTATTAGTTGGTATACTGTGTGCTTATTTCGGATACCTTTTAGGAAAAGGAAAAAGTACAACCATCGATAATTCTGCCGATTTAAAACTTTTGAAAGATCAAAATACCAAACTACAGACAGATTTAGATGCCTGTATAGGCAAATTATCAGCAGGGGCAGCTAAGGCTAGTGCCAGTAGTGCTGCTACAGTAGTATCTTCATTGACAGCATCGGAAACAGTAGTACCTTTCAATGCTGCCCCAGCCAAAGCAGCTTTAGGAAAAACAGTAAAACAAGATGACTTGAAAATCGTAGAAGGTATAGGTCCAAAAATTTCGGATATGTTCAGCGATGCTGGTATCAAGACTTGGAAAGCGCTTTCAGACACGACAGTTGCCGATTGTCAAAAAGTTTTGGATGGTGGTGGTAATCGTTATAAAGTTCACGATCCAGCTTCTTGGCCAATGCAGGCCAAAATGTTATATGAAGGCAAATGGGCAGAACTTGCCAAATGGCAAGATGAGCATAAGCATGGCAAATTATAGTTTACTAGGATAGCTAAAAAAGCCGGTTCAAATTGAACCGGCTTTTTTATTACAACCTTCCGTTGGCCTCAACCCACTTAAAATGGTATTGATCTTCAGGGAAAGACATACGCTCTGAAATTCGTTCTAATCTAGCCGGAAGTTTCATCAGATAATCACGGGCTTTTTCAGCCTCATCCGAAAGACTTCTTACCGCATCCAGTTCCCAATAAGAATTCAATTTTTTAAGAATGTCTATATAATCATGCGCAGTATAAACCCCTAAACGCTGTGCGCAGTTTGAGAAGTTCTCGAAAGCTGCGCCAATGCTTCCACCAGATTCACGTAAAAAGTGAGCTGGCATCACAATCTTCTTTTTCATCATATCGGCAAATGCCAACATCATTCCTGAAGGATCTTCCCCAAAAATATTTTTTACAAATTCGCGATAGGCCAAATGGTGTCTCATTTCATCACCTGCAATAATGGTACACATCTTTCCTAAAAGGACATTTCCTTTCTTTTTGGCCATTTGACCAACACGCTTATGCGAAATGTTGGTTGCCAATTCTTGGAATGAGGTGTAGACAAAGTTTTTATAGGGATCCCTATCTGTTCCTATATCAAATCCATCAGCAATTAAATGTTGGGTAGTGATTTCAACTTCACGCATATTAACCCTTCCCGATAGGTATAGGTATTTGTTAAGAACATCGCCATGGCGATTCTCTTCTGCTGTCCACGCACGCACCCATTTAGACCAGCCATTTTTCTTGCCATCATGTTGGTTTACACCTTCAACATCCATTAACCAAGACTCATAGGTCGGCAAAGCTTCTTCTGTAATAGTATCCGCTACCATAGTTACCCAAAAGTCATAACCCAGTTCTTTGGATTCTTCACGCAATTGTTCAATTGAACTTAAAAAATCGTCACTTTCTGGATCAGGAAGAAAATCGGAAGGCTGCCAAATGTCTTCTATGGGAATAAGGAATGAATCCATAAAATCACCTACTTGAGGCTCTATGGCCTGCATTACTTCCAATCTAATATTCTTGGTAACCATAATCTCATTTTTAACAAAGAACGTTATTATATCTTTTAATTATTGATAAAATTGCGCTAAAATTTAATTTCTACCCTCTTCTTCAGGATAAAAAGTATGTACCGAATCACTCTGCCAAATCTCTTTTGAAGCAACATCTATTATTGATAAAGGCCCCATAAATGCAGCCCCTGTATCTATGTTCCAAACATTGGCCGCTTTTTGCGGAGTAGTTTTACCTAAACGTGTAACTGGAGTATGGCCAATGAAAATCTCATTATAATGAAGTAGCCTTTTGGGATAATATTGATGCTCTTCTTGCAATGTTGGATTCAATGAAAGCGCCAATTCCCATAGCGTCCTGTCCCAATAAAAGGTCTTCGGGAAATATTCATGCGCTACGCCCTTAACATTGGTGAAACCAGCATGTAGATACAAGCGATTATCAGAATCTAAATAGTAATTTTTCAAACTTTCGAAAAACCGAATATGCTTCGTTATAGTATATTTATCTGCTTTTTTATATGAATCTATACTTGATGCACCCCCATGCTGCATCCACATAGGATTATCCGCGCCTTTTACCAACCAGTCTGAACAAAGCTCATCATGATTCCCACGTAAATAAATACAATTATGGGTTTTTTCAAACTCAATCAAAAAATTAACGGTTTCTACAGCTTGGCTCCAACCATCAACATAGTCCCCCAGAAAAATTAACTTGTCTTCTTTAGAAACAGCAGCTCTGTGTAATACTTGTTCAAGCGCTTTTAATCCAGAATGAATATCGCCTATTACCAATGTCCTCATTGTGCAAAAATCGCAATAAGCACAAAGACTACAATAATAAAAAGCACTAAAAAGAAAATTTTCCAAAAAGAATAAGGCCTTGTGCCACTCAATGTACCGGTTTGACCATTGATATAAAAATGATATTCCTTACCATTATACTTATATGAACTAATATAAACGGGCAGAAGAATATGCTTAAAAGTTTCATCTGATAGTTTTATGTCGGCATGACCTATACGTTGTGTATCACCGCCAATGTCCCTGCGAATCCAATTATAGGCAATGTGCTTTGCTTGTTGGTCTTTGAGCGAAATCGTATACTTCTCAGTAACAAAACCTGCCAAGTATTTTGAATTAAAAACTACGAGTTCCTTTAAATTCCAGTGTGCAATTTGAGATGGAATGTCTCTTCGTTTTTTTTCCGAGGCATTAATCAGAATATCATCTACAAAACCATTGACCGTACCTGATGCATGCGACCATCTTGTCTTTTGAACTTGCCGGGTCTGTACACCTTTTTTAGTACGTACTGTTTGTGTTTCGTAGTAATAATCCCCGCGTTGTCCTTGATATTCTGCGACCAAATTCGAATCAAAGGTCCAATAGGGAATATAAAGGCCATGGAGTCCTTCAGGGTCCAAAGCTGCTAGTTTTAATTTGTTCGGAGCAAACCAAATTCTGCTTACCCAATTCTTGAAAATCAGTCTGGCTTTTTTCGCATCCAATTGAAAAGGTACCAAGGCACCAGGAAGAATCCATCCTTCTTTTTCAATGTCCTCTCGAATTAAGGGTTCACCGCAATAGACACAATCTAGGGACTTAAAGCTTTCCTCAACATGTTGATTTGCTCCACAATTTTTACAATGGAGCAAATCAATGGTTTCTGTATAGGCATTTTTGCCAACGACTTTCAGATAGTGTTGCAATTCCAACTCTTCAAAACTACTTTTGGTCTGTTCAATAAACTCCTCATAACCGCAATAACCACAATTCAACTGGTGCGAACCGGGTTTAAATTTGAGTTCTGCACCGCAATTGGCGCAAGACTTATTGACTTCGGAATTTAGGATTTCTTCCATATACAAAAGTTAGCCTTCCCGCATTCGTGCAGGAATTCTATAAAAAATTAATATGGTTTACGCTGTTGGTAAAGGTGGTGGTATGCTACCTCCTAAAAAGACCTTTAATTCTTCAACATCTTTTATAGCTGTCCAATTAGCCATTCCTTGTTTCCATACCAAAGAATCCCTATTCACTGTTCTACTGGCAAACAATTCTTTTAACTTATCGAAAGTCACAGGACCTGCCTGTTGTCCATTCACGGCATAATGGTACATCACCTGTGTTGGCATTGGCGGAGGTACCGCAGCAACTTGTTGTGGTTGCCCACCAAAAGGTAGCTGTGTTCCGGGTTGACTCATCATATTACCCATTTGTTGTGCCAATACAAATCCCATTCCCATTCCCATTCCAGCTCCAGCAGTACCTCCCTCATTCTTGGCGGCAGCTTCCATGGCTTTGGCAGCTTTGAATTGTGAAAGTTTGGTCATATCCAATTTATCAAGCCTACTGTATTCAAATATTTCCTTTTTAAGTTCTTCGGGCATTGATACATTTTCGATATAGAATTTTTCCAACTCTATACCTACGCGGCCAAATTCAGGTTGCATTACCTCTTGGCAAGTTTCTGAAAGTTCGCTAGTATTCGCAGCGTATAATTCTATAGGAAGGTTGGCCTCGCCAACGGTATCTGTAAAACGAGTAACGATTAGACTTTTTAAATGTTCGTTTACCTCATAATTAGTGAAATTGCCATCGGTACCCACAACATCAACTACAAACTTACCTGGGTCGTTAATTCTAAAGCTATAGGTTCCAAAAGCCCTTATTTCAACCAAACCAAAACGCTCATCACTTAGGATAAATGGATTTTTGGTCCCCCATTTTTCATCAGTGAATAGACGCGTACTTACAAAATATACCTCAGCTTTAAAAGGGCTGTCAAAACCATATTTCCATCCTTTTAATGTTGTTAAAATTGGAAGGTTTTTAGTGTTCAAAGTGTATAAGTTCCGGGGGTAAAGACATCGGCCAATTGCCCTTCATTTATAAAAACGGCCGTTTGCCCCTCACGAACAATCAGTTTCGCATTATTCTTAATCTCATTCTGATATCTTTCAAACCTATGGACAATGGTATCGTTAGAGACGTCTAACCATTCAATAATGTCTATAAATTCATGACTCAGTTTGTTTTTTATTTCATCAAATAAATTCATTTTGCTAGTGTTTTTAATTTGTTAAAAGGTAAGAATTTCTTTAAATGTTCCAAAGGGGAAAATCCAATTTCTTATTGGTTTCATTACATTTCGATAGGTATGGCAAATAGATTTTCCATCTTTAATTTATTTGTTAACTTCTTTTTGTTGATAATTAATTAAATCACTGATTATCTGTTATTTAACTGCTTTTCCTTGTACACTTTATGACAAATGTCATAAAGTGATTGTTTTCTTTTTGCATACTTTTATACTTTCTTACTAAGCACTTAATAACCATAAAATTTCCAGATGCGAACAAAAACTATGTCTCCCCAAATAAAAACATATTCCCAAGAAGAAGCTTATCAATCGAGTTTAGCTTATTTCAAAGGTGATGACCTAGCCGCACAAGTATGGATTAATAAATATGCCCTTAAAGATTCATCAGGGAACATCTATGAACTCAACCCAGATGATATGCACCGAAGAATTGCCAAAGAAATTAGTCGAATTGAGCAAAAATATCCCAACCCTCTTTCGGAAAAAGAGGTTTTTGATTTGATTAAGAACTTTAAATACATCGTCCCCCAGGGTAGTCCCATGGCTGGTATTGGGAATCCTTATCAAATTGCATCACTATCCAATTGTTTTGTTATTGGCAATGAAGGTGCATCGGATTCTTATGGGGCAATCATGAAAATTGATCAAGAGCAAGTACAATTAATGAAACGTCGCGGTGGTGTGGGCCATGATCTATCACACATACGACCAAAAGGATCAGCTGTAAAAAATTCGGCCTTGACCTCAACAGGACTTGTGCCCTTTATGGAGCGTTATTCAAATTCTACGCGTGAGGTTGCCCAAGATGGGCGTCGAGGAGCCCTAATGTTATCGGTTTCTATAAATCATCCTGATGCTGAGGATTTTATTGATGCCAAGATGGAACAAGGTAAAGTAACTGGGGCCAATGTTTCGGTAAGGATTGACGATGAATTCATGAAAGCTGTCGAAAACAATAAAACGTATACTCAAAAGTTTCCCATTCACAGTTTGGAACCAAGATTTTCAAAAGAAATTGAAGCTAATAAATTATGGAGTAAAATTGTACATAATGCATGGCAATCCGCGGAGCCTGGAATTTTGTTCTGGGATACGATAATTAATGAATCCGTGCCTGATTGTTATGCCGATTTGGGATATAAGACAGTATCAACAAACCCATGCGGTGAGATTCCATTATGCCCTTATGATTCCTGCAGATTGTTGGCCATAAATCTTTTCTCTTATGTAGAAGAGCCGTTTACAAAAAAAGCCACTTTTAACTTCTCCCTTTTCAAAAAGCATATTACGGCTGCCCAACGTATCATGGACGATATCATTGACCTAGAGCTGGAAAAAGTGGATGGTATTTTGGCTAAAATAAAGGCGGATCCTGAATTGGACGAAACCAAAGAGGTTGAAATACGATTATGGGAAAAAATAAAGGAGAAAGCTATAAATGGTCGTCGCACAGGTATTGGTATCACTGCCGAAGGAGATATGTTAGCAGCTTTGGGCTTACGCTATGGAAGTGAAGAAGCCAATAAGTTTTCAATCGAAGTACATAAAACAATTGCACTGGAAGCATACCGAGCTTCAGTATATACTGCCAAAGAACGGGGCGCTTTTGAGATTTTCGATGCCGAAAGGGAAAAAGAAAATCCATTTATCCTACGACTTAAAGAAGCCGATGAGAAGTTGTATTACGAAATGCTGGAATATGGCCGTCGAAATATTGCTCTATTGACCATAGCCCCAACGGGCACAACAAGTTTAATGACCCAAACTTCTTCGGGCATAGAACCCGTTTTTCTTCCTGTTTATAAACGTAGAAGAAAGGTTAATCCCAACGATAAGAACGCAAAAGTGGCTTTTGTTGATGAAGTAGGCGATTCATGGGAAGAATATGTAGTATTTCACCTTAGGTTTAAACAATGGATGGAGGCCAATGGCATTGAAACCGAAAAGAAATACAGCCAAGAAGAATTGGATAAAATCGTGAAAAAGTCCCCTTATTATAAGGCAACTTCCAATGATGTAGATTGGCTGAGCAAAGTGCGCTTGCAAGGTGCTGTACAAAAATGGGTAGACCATTCTATTAGTGTTACCATAAACCTACCTAACGATGTTCCAGAAGAATTGGTAGGTAAATTATACCTAGAGGCTTGGAAAGTAGGTTGTAAAGGGGTGACAGTATACCGTGATGGGTCTAGGTCTGGAGTGCTTATTTCAAATGAGCCTGAATCCGAGGAAACCTTGACCTATTTCCCAACAAAGAGGCCACATGTGCTGGAAGCCGATGTCGTGCGATTTCAGAACAATAAAGAAAAGTGGATTGCCTTTATGGGTTTAGTAGACGACCAACCTTATGAAATTTTTACCGGTCTGGCCGATGATGAAGACGGAATATTAATTCCACGATGGGTAGAGGATGGCTTGATCATTAAAAACAGGAATGAAGACGGTACTTCGCGATACGATTTTCAATACAAGAATAAAAGAGGTTATAAAACGACCATCGAAGGGCTTTCGCACAAATTCAATCCTGAATTTTGGAATTATGCAAAATTGATTTCAAGTACGTTACGGCACGGTATGCCTATAGAAAAGGTGGTAGACCTAATCAATAGTCTTCAATTGGAAGGAGAATCAATAAATACTTGGAAAAATGGTGTAGCTCGTGCCCTAAAACGCTTTGTTGAGGACGGAACTATGGCAAAGGGCCAAAAATGCGACAATTGTAAATCAACCAATTTAATTTACCAAGAAGGATGCTTGACATGTACGGATTGTGGGTCTTCTAAATGCGGATAAAAACTAGCTAATAGAAATAGGCTTTCTTGTATTTCACCATAAATCTTTGGGGGAAGCTATATTTTGTGTTTACTTTAGAGGCAACTAAGTATTACTTGAATTCATGAAGAAAGTTTTTTGTATTGGGGAGTTGCTCATAGATTTTGTTGCCGAAAATCAAGGCAATGACCTATCCAAAGCAGATGTTTTTACCAAAAAAGCAGGTGGTGCTCCTGCCAATGTAGCTTGTGCAATAGCAAAGTTAGGTGGATTAGGTAAATTCATTGGCTGTGTGGGCAAAGACCAATTTGGTTCCTTTCTGTTGAGCGTGTTAGAAGATAACCAGATATTAGTCTGGCCCAACGTTCAAAAACATTTACTACAATTGCTTTTGTATCCATCGCTGAAAATGGCGAACGTGATTTTGTTTTTAGCAGAGGTGCTGATAAAAAATTGAAATACGATTCTAAAGTAAAAAGTTCATTCAAAGAAAATATAGTACATTTTGGAGCAGCCACTGCCCTGCTGGGTGGTGACTTGGAAGACGCCTATGGCAGGTATTTTTTTGATGCCCTGACCCAAGATGCCTTTATAAGTTTTGACCCTAATTTTCGGGGCGACCTTTGGAAAGGTGAAGAAGAAATTTTCATTAAAAAATGCATGCCCTTTGTACAAAAGGCCCATTTGTGCAAGTTTAGTTTGGAAGAAGCCCAATTATTATCAGGTAAGACTGATTTAGAGGAATGCTGTGCGGTCTTACATGAAGT
>RCNB010009298.1_pt1 | contig 16036 bp, 15 predicted proteins | sample 2041321 | NCBI WGS metagenome assembly RCNB01 (sample SAMN09708232, study PRJNA481090) | Marine sediment metagenome, whole genome shotgun sequencing project. | reverse complement strand
AATATGACTTGTGATATAACTCTTTGCTCTTGTCTGATTATATCTCGCCCAGTTCTTCGCATCAACTACACAAGTAATATTAGAACTACCAGTAATTTCCACCTTAAAATCAATTATATTATTTCCTTGAGAGAATTGTGGTTCAATTGTAAAGGAATTCCCTTGTAATCCATTTAAAGCATAACCTTTTTCCCATAACCATAATTCAATACAATATCCAGTAAAACTCTCACCAATTTTCTTAAGTGTTTGTATTCTGTTTACATTTGATATATTCTTTTCAAGATGTTGATGTAAATTTCTTGAAACAAGTCGCCTGTCGTTGTCGTTGATAAGCCTATAAAGATTCCTTTGCTTGAAAGCAAATTTAAAATCAGAGATAATATCATTGTAAGTATTATACTGCTTATAAGTTGGATTAATAGTTGTTCCCATACATTACGATATAGTAATCATCAGATTATAATCTTATTTGCCTAGTTTACTACGTTAAAAATTCAAAACCCAACAGTAGAAAAAATCTGGATATATCCAGTTGGTTCAGCCCCGGGTTTTTCTTTAAAAATAGATAGGTGCCTTTTTTTCTTTCTTCCCGGTGTTCCGCCTGAAATGCGAAAAATGCTTTCAGATAAAGTTTTGCCTCATATTGAAAAACTTCAGGGAAAAATCAGAGCTTATTGCCAAAACAGGACTATATCTACCTTCGGACTTACAGAAGCAGCCGTAAATGAAAAACTTACCGGTTTTCCCGATCTTTTTAAAGAACTGAAACTTGGCCTGCGTGCTAATTTTCCGGTCATCCAGGTAAAACTTTACGGAAGCGGAGAAGATGAAAATAACCTTAATGAATTATTGGATAAAGCATCTGACTGGATATCACAAAAAATCGGTAAAAGGATAGTTTCTTCTAATGGCAGCTCCATGGAAAAGGTAGTCGGTGATCTTCTCGTTGAGAAAAAGGCGACCATAGCAGTAGCCGAAAGTTGTACAGGAGGGCTCATATCCCACCTGTTTACAAACGTTCCGGGCAGTTCGGATTTTTTTCTCTTTTCAGGAGTCACCTATTCAAATAAATCTAAAATAAAGATTCTTGGTGTTTCTCCTTCTACGCTAAAAAAATACGGTGCAGTACATGAAGAGACTGCAAAAGAGATGGCAAAAGGTGCTAAGCGTATTTCCGGGGCAACTTACGGTCTTTCAACAACAGGTATTGCAGGCCCGGATGGCGGAACTGAAGGCAAACCTGTTGGAACAGTCTGTATCGGCCTGGCGACTCCTGACGCAGTCTATGCACATCGCTTTCATTTTTCGTCTTTCAACCGCTTAATGAATAAAAAAATCTTTGCAATAACAGCACTGGATCTTTTGCGAAGAGAACTTTTAGACCTCAGCAAATAACCCATTTTTAAACCATAACCCGGCTTCACGAATAAACTCTTTTTGGTGGCCCTTATTGCTCATCAAATGATCTCCGTTTTCCTGTATTATTAATTTTTTAGTATCCCCTGCCTTTTCGTATAGTTCAAGTGCATTTGAAAATGGCACCACCTGGTCGGCATCTCCGTGGAAAATGAGTATATTATTAATTCCGGAAAGTTTGTCTGATATGTCAAAGAAAAGTTTTTTATATTCTACTTTATCTTCTTTTTCTTCCGGCCTTTTTATCATGCGACTTCTCAACGGGGCAGCACTGACAACCATAGAATCTATCTTAGTTGTGCCTGCCGCCGATATACATGCAGCTCCTCCCATGCTACTCCCGAAGAGTCCTATCCTGCTGCCAATGTAGCCCTGGCCGCGAATAGTTTCAATGGCACTAAGAATATCCGTGCGCCTGGCATCAAGTGAAGTGACTTCTTTAAAAACTCCTTCGCTTTTCCCACAGCCGCGATGGTCAAATCTGAAAAATGCAATGCCAAAACCGTTACATCTTCTTGCCAGTTCGATTTGTTTCGGAGAATTTCCGCTACTCAGAAGACCGTGAGAACCTATAACAACAGGGCCTTTCTCAATAGCCGGTATATGAAGCGTCCCACTAAGCAGGAAATTATCGGATAAAAAACTTATTTTTTTACAGATTGATTTCATTTCTAGTTTAGCGTATTTAAAAACATTCTGACAGGATAACAGGATGGTTCTTCTCCAATTTAGTTGGAGAAAAGGACTCGATTCAAGGGATCAAAGGGGCAAGAAATTGTAACCGTGAACGGTTATCTAATTTTTAAGCATTCGACTCGAACCCTTGGGCTCTTGACCCCTTGAATCCTTTAAAAAATTATCAACTCTTTTAAAGATAATTCAGCAGGATAAACAAAATTTAAGAATATGACAATTAAAAAAGGACAAATTATAGATCTTAGGATCACGGATATGGCCTTTGGCGGCAAAGGCATTGCGCGTGTTGACGGCCTTGCTGTTTTTGTTGATCAGGCTGTGCCGTTAGATCTTGTGTCGATTCGGATAATTAAAAAAAAGAAAAATTTTGCCAATGGTCGCATTCTTAAACTTCTTGAACCCTCACCATACAGGATAAATCCCCCCTGTAAGTTCAGCGGTCTCTGCGGGGGCTGCAAGTGGCAATTTTTAAAATATGATAAACAAATTTCCTACAAACAGCAGCATGTGACAGATTCCCTTAAACATATCGGCTTTGTTGAGGATGCCGTTATCCACCAGACAATCCCTTCAGAACGGATTTTCGGTTACAGAAATAAAATGGAGTTTTCCTGCAGTGACAGAAGATGGCTTCTGCCTGATGAGATGGGACAGGACGTGGAAACAGGCTTTGCTATCGGACTTCATGTGCCCGGAACTTTTTATAAGGTTTTAGATATCAGGGAATGCCTGCTTCAACCTGACCTGGGAAACTTAATTCTTGATGATGTCGGAAACTTCATGAAAAATTCCGACCTCCCTGTTTACGGGCTTCGCAGCCATATAGGATTCTGGCGTTTTCTTATGTTAAGGCATTCGGCTTTTTATGATCAGTGGATGGTCAATATTATAACCGCTGACGAAAACAGGGAAAAAGTACAGGCTCTTGCCGATCTTTTGATTAAAAAATATCCGAAAATAACATCTGTTATAAACAACATAACATCAAAACCGGCGGGCGTAGCCATCGGGGAGTATGAGATATGTCTTGCAGGTTCATCCCATATAAAGGATAAAATAGGCCCTTATGAGTTTGAGATATCAGCAAACTCTTTTTTCCAGACTAATACATTCGGAGCAAAGCGTTTATATGAAACTGTAAAAATATTTGCAGAACTTACCGGTAAAGAAACCGTAATCGACCTGTACAGCGGTACAGGCACTATTCCGATTTGCATTTCAGGTTCTGTAAAAGAGGTAATCGGAATCGAAATCATCGAAAGTGCTGTAAAGGATGCTGAAAACAACTGCGCAAATAATAATATTTCAAATTGCCGATTTATCTGTGGCGATATCATAAACTGCCTTAAGCAAATTACAAAGCGACCTGATGTTATTATTATAGATCCGCCCAGGTCCGGGATGCACAAAGATGTTGTCAAACAGGTTATTGATATGGCACCAGACAGAATTGTTTATGTTTCATGCAATCCTGCAACCCTGGCAAGAGATATTTTCATTATGAAAGATATATACCGTGTTATAGAGGTTCAGCCTGTTGACATGTTTCCCCATACTTATCATATAGAATCTGTAGCTAAACTAAAAAGAAAGTCAGCTATCAGCTATTAACGCATTGCTTTTGTCCAAAAAAATAGCGTATTTTAACAAAATGTCGGGGTCTGAAAGTTGGAAAAACCTATGTCAATAACACCGACCGGTGAAATAATTAAAGTTCCAACCGATTACTGGGATAAGCTAAAAAAAAGAAATATTGACGAGCTCTGTAAGCTTTCCCTTGCACATGTTTACCCTCCGGAAGATCTTCTTCTTCATTTTTTAAATGAGGATATACTCATTGACATGGAAAATCGATCTATTCATCGTCTAAACGTTAACAAGCGTGAAAAGATTGAAAATCCCTTCCTGGAACTTATTATTCTGGTCTACCTGCTTAACGTATCCTCTGATGACCCGAGCCAGGATATTATAAGTGTCCGCGATCTCAAAAACGCACATTTTTTTCAAGGCCCTCATGAGCTTCAAACAGCTCCCCTCCTGGACCTTTATGGGAATAATCTTGAAAGGTTTAAATCTGCGGCTGAAAGTCTTGGCGGAAAGTCTCTTGATATGGCTGAAGCAGCATATATGCTGCTTCCTTTTCCCAAAATCCCCCTCTATTACCTGTTATGGGAAGGCGATGATGAATTTGAACCGAACCTTTCTATTCTCTTTGACAGATCCATCGAAAAACATCTGGCAGCGGATGCAATCTGGGGGTTTGTAAATCTTGTTTCTAATTACCTCCTTTCAGGAGGCTAATTTTTCGTTTATCCGAGTTAAGTACTTTATTTTACACGCTGTCCTTTGCTTGTTGTCAGTTGATTATTTGGTAACAGCTTATTGACAACACTCGCTTTTGTAGTTAATTTCAAAGTTCTATAAAAACAAATTGAATCTTCAAGAAGGGAGACTTATAGATGTTATTAAGTGAAATGAAAGAAGGCCAGACCGCAAGGATTGACACCATCGGCGGAAAAAGTGCATTACGCAGGCGAATACTTGAAATGGGCATTTTAAAAGGTACACAAATATATATTGAAAAATATGCTCCCTTGAAAGATCCTCTTGAACTGATAATAAAAGGCTGCCATATATCACTCCGTGTTGAGGAAGCAGCCAACATCACGGTTAATAACGCAAAATAGGCGTAAGCGTTCACAGGCACCGCATCTGCACGTTATCAGGTCAACCAGCACAGACTTATAGCTGATCGCCTTGATCATGAGCATCTGCAGCACCTGTAAACGCTTACAGGACGGAGATTGAAAATTCTTTTTGTTCCGAATGGGCGTGAACGGTTACAAATAGGTAAATAATGATGCAACAAAAAAGCATTACAATAGCCCTTGCAGGCAACCCTAATTCCGGCAAAACAACAACGTTTAATAATATTACCGGAACCAGGCAAAAAGTTGGAAACTGGCCTGGGGTAACTGTTGAAAAAAAAGAGGGCACAGTTAATAAATTCGGATACGATCTTACAATTATTGATCTTCCCGGAACTTACAGTCTGACCCCTTTTTCTATTGAAGAAATCATTGCGCGAAATTTTGTTCTTGAAGAATGTCCTGACGTTGTCATCGACATCATTGATGCCACCAATCTTGAACGAAGCCTTTATCTTGCTACACAGCTAAGAGAAATCGATTGCAAGGTCATATTTGCTCTAAATATGGCAGACCTGGCCAAAACCCGGGGAATCAAAATCGATGCCAAAAAGCTTTCCGAGCTTCTTAATGTACCGGTTGTTTTTACAATCAGCAATAAAAATGAAGGCATAAATGATCTTTTAAAAGAAGCCATTAAACTGGCAAAATCAAGTTCTAAAATCCCTCAAGAGCGTTATGTTCGGTATAACAGGGACATGGAAAATTCCATCTTACAACTTCAAAGCATAGTTGAACTAAGTATTGCAGAAAAGCTTCCCTATAATACCAGATGGACGGCAATAAAACTTTTAGAAGACGATAAAATTTTAAAAAAACGCATTCTTGAAACCGGCGACAAAGCTGAAAAAATTCTCCAGGAAGCTTTATCGCAGCGCATTTATCTAAGGGACCGTTTTGACGATGAACCGGAAATCATCATGACAGATGAACGATACGGATTTATTGCTGGAATTATCAAAGAAGTACATACAACATCCATTAAAGAACGCATAGATATATCTCGAAACATTGATCTTGTTTTGACAAACCGTTTTATCGGGTTCCCGATCTTTTTTATATTTATCTGGGCAATGTTCCAGGCAACTTTTTCCTTCGGCGCCTATCCAATGGAGTGGATTGAAACAGGTGTAAGTTTTCTATCGTCAACACTGAACGGGTTTCTCCCTGAAAGCCTTTTTAAGGATCTTTTGCTAAACGGGATTATTGCGGGTGTCGGAAGTGTTATAATCTTTCTGCCGAATATTATGATTCTTTTCTTCTTCATCGCAATTTTTGAGGATACAGGCTATATGGCAAGAGCTGCTTTTCTCATGGATAAGATAATGCACCTTATCGGTCTTCACGGAAAATCGTTTATTCCCATGCTCATGGGGTTTGGGTGCAATGTGCCTGCCATCATTGCTGCCCGGACTCTCGAAAGTGAGAAAGACCGTATCCTTACAATCCTTATTACTCCCTTTATGTCCTGTTCGGCCAAACTGCCTATTTATATTGTGCTTGCAGGAACGTTCTTTGGAGCAAGAGCCGGAACTGTTATCTTCTCTATTTATCTTGTCGGAATTGTGCTTTCCATTTTAACCGGTCGCCTTTTCCGCTCGACTCTCTTGAAGGGCGCTGATGCCCCCTTTGTCATGGAACTTCCTCCATACCGGGCTCCCATGTTAAAAAGTCTTTTGATTCACATGTGGGACCGCAGTAAAATGTTTTTAAAAAAAATGGGCGGGATAATACTTATTGGTTCTGTTGTTGTATGGACACTTTCTGCTTTTCCCCGCAACGCAGAGTATTCTTTTGATTATAACGATGAAATTAAAAAGATTAAAGCGTCTTACGAGACTGGACTCAAAGCAGGTAATGTTGATAATGAAATACTGGAAAAGAAAAAAGATGCCGATATACTTGAAATGTCCAGGGCACAAAGAGCCGAGCAAGTTGAAAAATCTTTCATGGGTCGGATGGGCAAAACCATTTCGCCCTTATTTTCACCCATAGGTATTGATTGGCGCGGAGGAGTAGCCCTTCTCACCGGGTTTGTTGCCAAAGAGATTGTTGTAAGCACAATGGCTGTCCTTTATGCTGCCGAAGAAGAGTCAGATGCTTTAAAGAATGCTCTTTTATCATCGAAAATGACTCCCCTCTCTGCGCTTTCAATGATGATTTTTGTACTTTTGTACCTTCCATGCCTTGCCACAGTCGCAGCAATAAAACGGGAAACCGGTTCCTTTAAATGGATGTTTTTCAGCATTACATATAATACTTCCATTGCATGGTTTGCAGCTTTTTTTGTTTATCAGGGAGGAAAGTTGATAGGAGCATAAGGCTCGCACCCTGCGCAGGCACTTTAGTTCAATTTTATGAAATCTTCAAAAAAGAAATCTCAGGTTGTTAAACCACAGGCTAAAGAAGCTGTTGCCGCCCATATAGAGATTAAAAAGGCCCGGAGCAGAGCTGCCCTTTCAATTGCACTCAACCTTTTGCTGTCTTTAGGCAAAGGTGTTGCCGGTGTTCTTGGCGGCTCTTCAGCACTTGTTGGCGATGCCATCCATTCCGCTACTGATGTGGTTGGATCTGCCGCTGCCTATACCGGCCTGTGGCTGGCCGGCAAGAGACACCCTTCATTTCCCTATGGTCTTTACAAGGCCGAAACACTGGCAACACTAATTACCTCAATTGCTGTAATTCTGGCAGGCTATGAAGTAGGCAGGCGGGCACTTTTAGGGCCAAATATCCTGCCTGATGTTGCGATTACACTTCCGGTTGCATTGATTTCCCTGGTAATTACTTTTTCTTTCGGGTTTTACCAGCTTCACACAGGTAATAAACTGCATTCAAAAGCCCTTCAAGCCGACGCCCGAGACTACCTGGCTGACGGACTCTCCACATTGGTTGTAGTTTTCAGCCTTATCGGCGCATACTATGGTTTACGACTTGACAGGTGGGCTGCAGGTGCGGTGTCAATTTTTATTTTCTGGTCCGGAGGCAACCTGCTGTTACGAGCACTTCGCGATTTGTTGGATGAAGCCATCGACCGCAATACTGAACGAAAGATCATCTCACTTGTTGAAACTCATCCCCGCGTAGAACATGTAGAACGGTGCTTAAGCCGTATGGCAGGAGGTCGTTTTATTGTTGATCTCGATGTTATTCTTCGTTCCTGTTCTCTTGAACTCGCCCATCGTATAGGCCACAACCTGGAAAATAATATCCTTCAGACCTTTTCCCAGGTTGTCATGACCAGCGTTAAAATCCACAGTCATGAGTCTGATAAATTTCGAAGGCTTACGCCTGTAAAAGAACCTGAAGGAAAAATAGAGGCCCACCTGGCAAGAGCGCCGTGGTTTTTACTCGAAACCATCAAGAGGGCCAACGGAGAAATATCCCATCGTGAATATATCCCTAACCCCCATTGGCAGGCAGAAACAAAAAAAGGTTTCCTTGTGGGAAAATGGCTTCTCGGTTTTAAACCTGACCAGGTAGTTGTAGTTGAGAAAAAAGAAGGGACTGCGGCTGCCCTGCTAAGTGAAGCTGGGATTGAGCTTATTTTATCTTCTGATCTCGCTAGGTAAAAGGCATAAGGCATAAGGGAAAGAGATCATAGCTCATAGTAAAAGGATTGTATCCTTAAGGCTATGAGCTGTCAGCTTTCAGCTATGAGCTAATAAATTACGGAGTAATTTGTTCAAATGAATATCATCGCAACATCGATTGAGGGTGTCCTTATAATTGAACCTGCTGTATTCAAAGATAACCGTGGATTCTTCATGGAAACTTATCAACAGGAAAGGTACTCAAAATACGATATCAAGCAGGCATTTGTTCAGGACAATCTTTCTTTTTCCGTTCAAGATACTTTGCGCGGTTTGCACTATCAGGTTAAACATCCCCAGGCAAAACTTGTCCAGGTTATAACAGGTGAAATATTCGATGTGGCTGTTGACATCAGGCCAGGTTCATCAACATTCGGCCAATGGACAGGTGCTTATCTGTCTGATCAAAACAAACGTCAGCTCTTTATACCCGAAGATTTCGCCCACGGCTTTTGCGTGATAAGCAAAACAGCCCATTTTTTATATAAATGCTCTGATTTCTATACGCCTGAAGATGAGTACGGCATCAATTGGGCAGATTCCGATATCGGTGTAGACTGGCCTGTTAAAAATCCAATCGTTTCTGAAAAAGACAGACAAAATCCAAAGCTTTGCGATCTTCTTCCAAAGCAGCTTCCCTCCCAGGAGAAAAACAGATGAAGCTTTTAATTATCGGTTCAAAAGGTCAACTCGGCTCAGAGTTGGTGATAGAATGCAAAAGAAATGATTTTTCATTCCTGGCTCTTGACCTTCCGGAATTTAATATAACTGACCCGTCTCAGGTTAAAAAAACTCTTGCTGATTTTAAGCCTTCAATTGTTATCAATGCCAGTGCATATACAAATGTCGATATGGCTGAGACAGAACCGGAAATTGCCTATACAGTAAACAGCGATGGACCTGCCAACCTTGCCGTATCTTGTGATAAAAACCGGATACCGATCATTCATATCTCAACGGATTATGTCTTTGACGGCAGCAAAGGTCAACCTTATGCTGAGTCAGATCCTGTATCACCGCTTGGCATTTACGGGAAAAGTAAAGAAAAAGGCGAAAGCAAGCTGCGATCTATACTTAAACAACATATAATTCTGCGTACTTCCTGGCTGTATAGCGCATACGGGAATAATTTTGTAAAAACAATGCTTAAACTCGGTAAAGAAAAAGAGATAATAAAAGTTGTTTCAGATCAATACGGTTGTCCTACCTGTGCGGCCGATCTAGCTGAAGCTGTCGTGGATATTTCAAAACAGATTACACAAAACTTTAAAATTGCCTGGGGAACTTACCACTATTGCGGCCTTGGAATAACAACATGGCACGAATTTGCAAAAGCGATATTTGAAATTGCAAGTCAATACCAAAATTATAAAGTATCCAGCGTCGAAGCAATAACAACCGCCCAATACCCAACGAAGACAAAAAGACCGGCTTTTTCCGCCTAGATTGCGGCCTGTTTAAAAAACACTTTGGAATAAATATAAAGCCCTGGCAGGAAAGTCTTGAAAAAACTATAGAGCGTATATTGAAAGACTCGTAAAAGCTTGAGTTCAGCAGGTTTTAAGTTTTTATAAACTCGTAGAAAGCTACAATATGGAGCTTTGTAGCACTGTAACCGAGAATACCTTTTAAATCATATCAATTTGAATATAGAATATCGAGCAAGGAATTTCGAATGACGAAGTGTGGAATTGCTGCGCTCTATCTTTTAAATATTAAAAAATGCTAGAATACCTTACTTCGACATTCGTAATTCCTTGCTCGATATTCTGCGGTTCAAAATAAGCCAGCAAAGTTGTTTTTTCAAAAACCAATAGCTTTACGCGATAAAAAACCATGTCCATGAAAAAGAACATAAAAAAATAGAGCTTCTTGCTCCTGCCGGCAATCCGGAAAAACTTGAAATCGCCATACATTATGGTGCAGATGCGGTTTATCTTGCCGGCAAAGATTTCAGTCTTAGAAACTTTTCGGGAAATTTCACCTTAGATGAACTTCAAAGCGCCGTAAAATATGCACATAAAACAGGTGTTAAGGTTTTTGTGGCATGCAATATATATGCAAGGAATTTTGAACAAAAAGCGGTCATCGATTATCTGAACTATATTGCGAAAATCGGTGCAGATGCTGTTATCATCTCCGATCCCGGAATATTCATGGAAGCTTGCAGCATTATACCTGAGCTTCCCGTACATCTCAGCACCCAGGCGAACACAACTAATTACAAAAGTGTATTGTTCTGGGAAAAACTGGGCGTTAAAAGAATAAATGTAGCAAGGGAGCTTTCTTTAAAAGAGATAAATGAAATTGCCTCGCAAAGCTCACTGGAAATAGAGGCTTTTGTTCATGGAGCCATGTGTATTTCTTATTCAGGACGATGTCTCCTCAGCAGCTTTATGTCGAATCGAGACAGCAACCGTGGTATGTGCACACACCCGTGCAGGTGGAAATATGCCGTCGTCGAGGAATTAAGGCCGAATAAATACTACCCACTGACTGAAGATGACCGTGGCAGCTATATTTTTAATTCAAGCGATTTGTGCATGATTGAACACATCCCGGAAATTATCCATTCAGGTATAGATTCATTTAAAATTGAAGGACGAATGAAGTCAATCAACTATCTTGCATCAACTGTAAAAGTTTACAGAGAAGCTATTGACAACTATTATGCATCACCTGAAGATTATGTAACCAAAACCAGGTGGATTGAAGAACTTGCCTCAATAAACAACCGTGGGTATTGCACAGGCTTTTATTTTGGAGACCCTGATCAGGTATTGCCGAATTATACAAAAAATAAACCCTTAGACGGACACCTTTTCATTGGAAAAGTAATTGAAAAAGCTGGCCAATGCCTGGCATATATCGAGGTTAGAAACAAAATGTTTAAAGGCGATGATGTAGAAGTCCTTGGGAAAAAAGGTCCGGTGGTTAAGGATAAAATAACAGATATTATCGATTCCAACGGTCAATCAGTGCCTTTTGCCCAGCCCGGAAGCAAAGTAACTGTCTTGTTGAATAACGAATATTTCCCTAATGATTTGATTAGAAGAATAAGCAATTCTAATACCTGATTTTCCAGCCATTCAGCAATTTGAACACTTAAAAATACAGGATTTCATTGTAAAACAATGATAGATGGTGTATAGTAATTATGCCTTTTTCAAAGGTCTTCGGCAGAGTTCACGGATTTCATAGAGATCTTATTTATACTACAACCAGAGTAAACCGGAAAAGAAAAAGATTTTTTATCACGAAAATACGAAAAAAGAACAAAAATTGATCGTTAACGACCTTATTGAGTGAAATTTGAGGTTTTAAGGATGCAAAAACCTGAAAAAATCGAAGGTGATAATTTTTTTCAAAACACTAAAAGAAGATAAAACACTTATTAAAATGCGTCTGCCTGGCAAGAATTATGAATGTCTTACCATTATTACAAATGTATTCCCCTTAAAGCAAAAAAGTGCATTTATGATCGATTCCCCAAAGGATTTCCGGTCTGCTTTCGGCGATCTAAAAAACATTAAAATGCATTTTGAGTTTACAGGAAAAGATAATTTAAGTTACACCTTTAAAACGTTCGGTGGAGAAATACACCATGACGAAATAAAGGTAAAATTTCCTGATTTCATTAATCGGAAACAAAGAAGAAAAGATTTCAGGCTGGAAGTTCCTCCTGGAACAAAATTTCATATCAATATAAATTCAAAACTTCTTAAAATGACTGTGCTTGATGTCAGCCTTGGCGGTACCCTTATTGCTATTATCGGCCGTATGTCCGAATCTGGAGATAAACAAATTTTTAAAGTCGGAGAAAGCTTTGAAGATATAGAACTGTTATTTCCAATGGAAGGAAAATCTTTTAAATCTCAAATTAAAAAAGCAACTGTAGTAAGAGTTGTAAAAAGTTCGCATAAACCGAAAAAGTGCTGTGCATTACAGTTTGTTAGTATTGATAACAATGAAGAAAAAGCTTTGACAAAATTTATATACAAATATCAGCAGCAATTCTTAAGGAAAAGACTTCGATTGAATTTGTGATGGTTGAGTAAAAGAAAAGGCAGAAGGGAAAGGAAATATTTACCTACCTCTTTCTAATTTATTTGCCCACCGGTTTTATTAAATCAGAATATAATCCATAAACAAACGTACCGTTCCCGAAATTTCAAACCTGGATAAAAGACATATTTAACTATATTTTCTATTACTTATTCCTATCCTCATCATATTATAAGGCTATGGTGAGGTGGAAATTATGTTGAAGCTGTTTTAATTTAAAACTTAGCACGCTTCTTGCATATGATCTATTTCAAAAAGTTATTTGCCACAAAGGCATCAGGCTTCGTCTTCGGCTATGCCGTGGCAAGCAACGAAAAACGAAAGGAACCTAAAATATGAAAGTTCAACACAACGAAAATATTCAAAAAAGTCTTTTTCCTGAAAAAATCAACAAAACTGAAAATGCTCAAGGCATAGACTTTGGGGCGGTTTTAAAAAATGAGGTTGAGAAATCCTCGGAATTAATATCAGGACCTCAAAAGATGTCGCCAATCAGCAGTATTTCTCCAATACAATTGGATATGTTATCTCCTGCACAAAATGGATCTATTGCTGACCGGGTTGAAAATCTTTTAAATATGCTTGATGAATATCAACAAAAACTAAAAGATCCACATTTTTCTTTAAAAGAAATAGATCCCCTGGTTAAGCAAATGGAAAAGGAAGAGGAAAATCTGGCTCCTATACTAGATTCTCTTGTTGAAGATGACGGCCTGAAAGATATTTTAAACCAGGCACTGGTTACATCATCACTTGAGACGATAAAATTCAACAGAGGGGACTATATTTGATGAATGATGATTTATAACTCAATGCCATTAACTTAAATGATTATTGAACCGTAAAATATTGAACAAGTAATATCGAATGTCAAGGTGTTTTCCCTTACTTCTCGCAACACCTAAACCGAAACCCGTTGGGCGAAGGTGGTAACTATCCTTCCAAAAAGAACTGATATGAGGATTGAATATCGTTTCCAATTTCAGCAAACCAGTTATCAACGTCTCCCAGTTGCTTCTTCAGGAATTTAAGAGCTGCAGGGTGCATCGCAGATAAATCAATATTGCCGTCAGGATCAGCATTGTAACTGTTTACTATTATGTCTGATAAATATATTATCAATATCATTTTTTTGCTTTCCGAATCATTTCGTACATCATGGTGCCAGCGAATAACATCGATAAAGCTTTCAGGAAGCTCCCAGTTTGTTGCAAGATAAGCTCCTATTCTTCCGTGGTCTATTGAAATCTCTTTCTTTTCAGCTTCATAAAAGGAAATGTTTTCTCTTTTGGCTGCATTCCACACCTTTTCAAACAGATCCTGAAAATATTGTGCAAGTATAACCTTTCCTATATCATGCAAAAGTCCGCCCACAAAACAACTGTCCGGAGATGCTATTTTAGTCTTTTCTGCAAGACTTTTGCTTACTACCGCAACAGCAAGTGAATGTTTCCAGAAGTCACTAATATCAAATCCTTCCAGAGATTTTACTCCTGAAAACGAATTTATTACACCAAGTGAAACGATGGCATTTCGTACCGTATTAAAACCAAGCAGAACTATAGCGTTTCCTATATCATTTACTTCTTTATGGATACCATAGAATGCTGAATTGACGAGTTTTAATACCCTCAAAGACATGGCCTGGTCTTTTTCTATAATATCGCTTATGTCGGTAATTGGTGTATTCGGATCCTGGAGCAGTTCATTTAGCTCAAAAACTATGGTCGGCAAAGTTGGAATGTCTTTTATTGAATCCAGCTTTTTTAATATTTCGTCAGGTTTCATGTGTAGTTCCTTTGGTTGTGCCCGGTATGCTGCGTTAGTAATATGTACTATTTATGTTTGGCCTTCCGGCTTTAAATAAATACTATTTGGATTTATAATTGTTGATTTATCGTTATTCACTGCTCTTAAACATTCCCATTTTTTATCACTTTGCTTTGAAAAATGTGTATTTACTTTTGTAATCACCATAGAGCTGCTTAGAACGCTGAGAATTTATTTACGGTACGTATCAATTTAATTAATATGTGGTTTTTAATCTTTTACAAAACAATCATCTTTTTATTTATATCGGGATATTGTTTTGCAAACTTTAGTAAAATGAAATAAATAGCTGCAATATTTGCGCCACTTCCGGTTTGTCGATTTAACCTGTAAGCTATCAGCTTTTTTGTCGCCCGGCCTCCTAACTTTCCAGACTCCCAGCTGTTATGTGGCATATAAGTTGCATATTTATCAATCAACCGGAATGAAGTTTCTCTCCTTTCCTTCATTCCTGCCTCCTTAAAACCCTGCCACTACCCCCAGGCAGGGTTTTAATTTTTTTTACTTCAAAGTTAATGTGCCAAATTACTGGCATGACGCGTCAAAGGTTTGGCGAATTTGTGGATGCGGGATATTACGACATTGCCGAATTTTGCAGTAGCCTGATCTGATTCGTTTGTAAAAGGAGCTTGGAACTGATTCATCCCGCCGACTTTTCTTTTCTGGCCATAAATGAACACAGAAACGCACGGTCCAATCACTGTGGATATTGAGGTGGGTTTTTCTGCCAGGAATATATATCCCGGTTCAAGGTAATAATTTTCAGTCACCTTGTTTTAAAAACTATTTATCGCTTTTTTTCAACATGTATTTCCATGCTCTTTAACATTTTCCAGGCTCTTTCACGCTGAATGTCGTCCTCTGTATTTCCTGTTACGGAAATAATCGCTTGTATTGTTTTTTCACTGAGCCCGGAATTTTTAAGCTCAATAATATCTTTCACCGTAGCAAATTTAATGGGTCTTATATCTTTGCCGTAAATTACAGTTCCGGCATTTTTCATAAATGAACCTTCTTTTATCAGCATTTTGATTGTTTTATCGCTCACTTTCGCCTTTTTAAGATTCACTATTTCTTCTACAGTAAAAGCACATGTCTCAATAGTATTTTCCTTAACCATTAATTGAATGGTTTCGTCTTTGAGCCCTGCTTTTTTTAGTTTAACAATTTCTTCGCCGCTGATACACAATCCCGGTTCAACGGAAAGAGATAAAATTATTATGCAAAAAAGAATTGTTAATATATTTTTCATCTTCTGTTTGTACTTTTAGATATTAAAAATAAAAAGCGATCACAAAAACACGAAAGGACGAAAACACCAAACTTCAGGAGCGGCCTGACGGACTTGAGGAGCGTCCCGCTATGTTGAAACTTAAAGCCTCAAACAAAGCGCTCTTCTTTGCTCTTTGCCTTTCCTTGCCAGGGCGTAGCTGGAGGCGAAGACTTGGTGCCTTCTATCTAAGAAAGTTAATAAGACTAGGCTGAATCACCCTAGCTGCGGCGGCAAGAGCTGTTTCATATGCTGTTTCTTCGTTCTTTAAATTGATAATCGCTTCCGCCATATCTGCATCTTCGGTTTCTGAAAGCATATTCTCGAAATTTAGTTTTAATATTTCCAGCTGACTTTCCGTGAGCTCCAGACGCGTGTAATTAGCTGCGCCTTCAGACCTTACAATTTCAACCTGTGTGCCTGCATCAATAAGCGGCTGGATATGATTTGCAATATCA
>RCNB010001251.1_pt1 | contig 16041 bp, 13 predicted proteins | sample 2041321 | NCBI WGS metagenome assembly RCNB01 (sample SAMN09708232, study PRJNA481090) | Marine sediment metagenome, whole genome shotgun sequencing project. | reverse complement strand
ATATTAGAATTATTAATTTATTTTCCATTTTATTGTGTAACAACAGGCTTTCCTTTTTGAAGAGTCTTTAAACATATCAACATGGCTAATGCCAACCAAAAAACATATAGCCTAAAAGAATCTAACTGAAACCAAATTAAAAGAGTACCTAAAAAAACAACAAAAACCGTTATTCCTAGATAATTATATCCGCATTTTGAAATAAAAAATTTATATGTGAAATAAAATATTAATATTATAAATAGAATAAATAATAAAAAACCTATTATTCCTGCTTCTGCTAATATTCTGAGATAAAGATTATATCCCGGAGGAAATGATTTAATCTCTTCATTTAAATATATTGCTTTAAACTCATAATTATTAGTTGTTGCCCATTTAGGGTATAATTCTTTTGATTCAAACGATTGCTGTCCCCACCCTATACCTGTTATTGGATACTTTTTAAAAACTTGAAAATTAGCATATTGTATGCCAAATCTTGATTTATTAGATGTTGCATTTTCGGATTTCATATCTGCAAAATTCAAAGATTCAATGCGTTCATTAACAGCAGTATAAATTGTGTTTCCGTTTAATACTATTATTATCGGCAGCATAAAGAGAAAAACAAAAACTGCCTTGTTAAAGATATTTCTGAATAAACGATAATTTTTGTACGAAAAATATCCTAAAAATAGAAATTGCAAAAAAACTGCTACTAATGCTGTGCGTGATTTAGAGACAATACTCAAAAAAACCACAATTAAAAAAGGAACATACTTATACCATTTCTTTTCTGTGAGTATATAACTAAACATAAAACCTGAGATACTAATTAAGTATATGGCTAAATCAGGCGGTCTCCATGCGGTTGCATTTACTCTTGTTGTCTCAAAATATAAATAAGGCTCTGTAAATGGTAAATAATCAAAGAATTCATAAATTGGTATTAATTGCAAAAACCCTGAATAAATTAAAAACTGTGTCACTCCAACAACAAAAACCACACTAAGACTAAGAAGCATTGTTTTTCGAATAATAAGAAAAGCTTTTGCAACTCCTAATGTAATACAAACATTATAGAATAAATAAAAGAACATAAAAAATGAAAGTGCTACTGAAATTAATTGCTTTATGTAACGTATCCAACCCGATGTTTGTTTAAAATAGTAGTCGGATACATTTATAAAATTAAATATTATAGCTACAACTATATAGGCAAAAAAGAGAATAAACGCCTGATAAATAGGATGTGACATTGGAAGGGAAATCTTCCCTCTAAAAAAATCATGAATAAATAATATTAGAAAGGCTACTAGAAAAAACATAGGAGAGGAGTCTTTACTATATTCTCCTAAAAAACTCATGAATTCAGGTATTTCGGAATTAAAGGGCAGAAAAAAAACACCCAATAGAAAAATAAACGTATATGTTTTTCTTAATAAACTCATACTACCTAAAAACGCGTCTGTAATATATATAATTCATCATGTTGGCTATAAGAAATGACAATACTAAGGTTAGTACAAACCCTAAATCATTTAAATAAATAATTAATACGCCGCCAAATAGGATCATTGCTATTGCAGCAAAAAGATGCGAATAGAACAACGGATATGTTACTTCTTTTGCTTTTAAAGCAATTGAAATTGGTTTCGTTGAAATGGCAATTAATTGTGTCAACCAAACTAACAAAATGTAAATTATTCCTTCGCCATATTTATCTTGATATAAAATACAGTAGGCTATATACATTACAGGTATTGACAATATATATATAAACATTAAAGGTTTTGTATACCGTTTATAAAACTCTTTCATAACCACCGGAATTAATTTTTCAGATTCTAATGCCTTTGTTGCAAAAGAAGGGGTTAAAAAGTTATCCATTGCTATCAATAAGATTGTAAATACTCCAAATAAATTTTGAATTATACGTAATTTACTAATTGCAAAATCCGTCACACCAATTGCCTTCCCAAAAATATAAATTCCCTGAGTATATATCCAAAAAGAAACCGCACCGGCAAGAATCCATTTAGCATACTTAAAATGTGTGTAAAAAACTGATTTACAGAAATTTTTATCAAGAATACGTGAAAATGATAATTCGTTCTTAATATCTGTCAGAAAGTACAAAAGTATTCCAAAAAAGAGACTTGCTATCAAATAAGAAACCCAATAAATCATTAAAATTCTATTCATATCTAAAGTTTCTTTAAATATAAATATCCCTCCAAAAAACACGACATTCATTAGTAGCGAACTCAAAGGTGCAGATGCAGAAGAAATAACTTTATTTGAAAATATAAACCTTTTAAAGATATCTACTAATGTCATTCCAAAATTCATCAACAAAAAGTTTAACAAAAACACATCTTCAACCTGTATTCTTAAAAATACAAAAGATATCAATGATAATAAGATGTTAAATACTGTAAAATAGATAATATTAGCTCCTAAATAATTGAATTTTTCTTGACCCCATTTCTTGATTCCAAAAACCAAAATAGGGGCCGAAAAAACAGTGGCAAGTATTATATTTACTAAGGTAGAATAACTATATAAAACAACAAACTCGCTAAACACATTTTCATTCAAAATAGTAGACAACAACAGAACAGAACCAAAATTCATCAATGATGTTAATATTTGGTCTGTTAATATAAAATATTTACTGTTAAAAAATCTTTGATAAAAAGTCATGCAATGTTATGGGATATACTTTTTTACTAATGAGACGCCGAAAATAATTAATAAATCTTATTGACAAAAATTATCCAATAAGAAACATTAAGCATAAAAAATAGTGATATTTTTGCCATCACTTTAATATATTAATCCATGAAATTTTTCATTAAAAAATTTTTTAAAGAAAATAAAAGTTCTCGACTATATCAGCTAAGTTCATGGATATATAAGAAATATTTTCCTTATATAAATGTTGTTACAAACATGTTCTATGATACATATTTCTATTGTAAGCATTCCAACGTATTCTCAACAAACACCATAAATAAACTAGAGGCTAAAATAATTTTAGACTATCATTCTATTGAGAAAGGTTTATTATTTTCTCAGACAAAATTCGGTTTCGGAAAAGATAAAATAAATAGGTTAAATAAACTCTTGAAAAATGAAAAAGTGATACTTAATTCCGAAAAGTCTCAAATAAACATTGCATATAGTATTATGTGTGAATATTATGAACTTCATAAAGAGAATAATTTTGACATCTCTTCTTATTTCTCCGAACAAGATTATCTCCAATACAAAAAAATACTTGATATCTCATATGACCCTAAATTTAGTGGTGTTTATGAATTCACTAAAGAACAATTTTTTGATCACTCTATTTCATCTTTTGATAAGTTCTCTGATTCTAGAAAAAGCGTAAGAAACTTTACAGGAAACAAAATAGACGATTCATTAATTGAAAAAGCTATTCACCTTTCTAAAAACGCGCCCTCTGTTTGTAACAGACAACCATCTAAAGTATATTATGTAAAAGATAAATTGAAAATCGATAAGGTTTTAGAAATACAAGCTGGATTAGACGGATTCTCTAAAAATATAAATCAACTTCTTGTTGTAACAACCGATGTCAATTATTATTATTCTATTGGAGAGCGTTATCAGTTTTATATTGATGGCGGCGTTTATCTTATGAATCTATTATACTCGCTCCATTTTTATAATATTGCGGCATGTCCTGCAAATTGGGCCAAAGAAAAAGATGATGAAAAAAAGATAAAGCAGATGATTCCAATTAAAGATTCTGAAAAAGTTATATGCTTAATTGCTATTGGAGAGGCAGATCAAAATTTTAGAACAACTTTATCAAAAAGAAGAAAGTTACAAGAACTTTTAACGACAATTGAAAATTAATGGCGAAACTTAAAGTCGGAATAATAACTTTACCTATAAACAACAATTACGGTGGCATCATTCAGCTTGCTGCTTTATATAATTTTTTAGAGTCAAATAATTTTGAGGTTTTATGGATTGATAAAAGACATCCAGAGAATATTATAAAGTATTTACTGAAAAAAATCATTGAATTCAACCCCTTATATAAAATATACGACCCTAAACATTTTAAAACAATAAAACTATTCCGACAACAGACCCAACCCTTTTTTAATGACTATATAAAAGCAAAGACTCCTACCGTTTACACAACTAAAGATCTTAAAAAAGCAACAGATGATTTGGATTGTGTTATAGTCGGTAGTGACCAAGTATGGCGCTTAGAATACATAAAAGGAAATTATCCAACTTATTTTTTAGACTTTGTTTCTGAAGGGAAGAAAAAAATAGCATATGCCGCTTCTTTTGGAAAAGATGTTTGGGAAGGGGACGAGAGCTCTATATTAAAAATTCAGTCTTTTATTCAAAAATTAGATTTAGTATCAGTACGAGAAGATAGTGGTATAAATGTTTGTAATACTATTTTTAATTACAATAATGCTGTCCACGTTCTTGATCCTTCATTTTTACCTGACGCTGAATTTTACACAACTATATTGAAAAACATTACGTTTTCGCGTAAAATTGAATTATTCAATTATGTTCTTGATTCTTCAGCAAAAAGTGATTTATTAGTTGAAGAAATCTCTTCTAAACTTGATTTAAAAATTGATAAAATTTATTTGAATGATTATTCAGGTAAATCCTCGAATTTAATAGAAAACTGGTTAGCTCATTTCTACTATTCTGATTTTGTTATTACAGATTCTTTCCATGGACTTGTTTTCTCTATTATTTTTAATAAACAATTCATTATTATTGGAAATAAATCAAGAGGATTAAGTCGATTTAATTCGCTTCTAGAATTACTTGATTTAAGCGATAGAATTATCAACACGGATGATTTTAATTCAAAAAACATTGGCCCATTATATGAGAAAATTGATTATTCTATAGTTAACAAAAAACTCAATGTTCAAAAAGAAATTTCTAAAACACATCTTTTAAACGCCCTAAGAAATTAATTACTAAAACTACAATTTTATCTATGTTTCATAATTAATTATTAACCCTTATAATTGTTGTCTTACTTGGGTCTAAAAACATAGAGGATATCATTTTATTAGAAGCTTCCCAATTTGTAATTTCTCTACTCCCGTCAGTTGGTCCCATTATAATATAAAGTTTGTCAGAGGAAACCTTGGCTCTAATTGTACATTTATACCAACCGTTTTTAAGTAATTTAATGGTTGCGACTTCGTTTTCAAAATTCCCAAGTCGTTTTTTTATTCCTAGTAAAGTTCCTTTGTCTAAGTTAAACACCGCATCTACTCTATTGGGGTATTCACCTTGCATTCTTAAGCCAATAAGATTTGTTTTGCCAGACTTTTTAACTCTAATAGAAACCTCATAAACCTCTCCTTGGTAAGCGTCCAAGTCCATAATCGCAAGGTAAGACAGATTGCTAGTGTCTTTTCTAGATAACTTGTACGTTGTTGAGTTATTTTTACTTAATTCAAGTGAATTATTCTTCCATTTAGAAATTTTAGGAATTTCTATAACCTGACTTTCCATAGTTTCTGTTTCTAAACTATCCGAAAAGATTAAATTATATTTTGTACTAAGCCTAAGAAGTTCCTTCGCTATAATTGATTGATTATGTGTATAGTTTTCTACGCTATACAATTTGCCTTTAAATTCTCTTTTTAATTCTTTTTCAAAATTATTAAGCTCTTTTTGGTTAGCTCTAATTAGTTTTTCCACATATTCTGGTTGAACAACCTTATGTAAAGCATAAGCTAATTCTTTTAAATATACAGAATCCTTTTCTTCATTTAAAAATCGGAAATGTGCATATTTTTGAAGTTTTGCTCCAGAGTCTCCATCAAAAGTTATGGGCTCAAGTACAGAAGTTATAGGGTTATAATAAAATCTAACATTAATACTGTATGTGCTGTGAATTGCACCAAATACATTTAAAATAGCATTGTGCATTGCCAACTTTTTTACATCAAAAACCTTATCAATTGTAGTATTATCACTTCTTAAATCGTCTAAAAGGTTTTTACTCAATATAAAATAGTTATGCATTGTGGAATCGGAAAGCGTTTTTTCTTCTGAAAAAGGAACTATTTGAAACTTATCTAGAAGTTTCTTTTGTGGATTCATAAATCTATCCCATAAAACTCCAGAAGAAGCGCCAACTTCAGTAGCTTTTTTTACTTCATTCCACCAAAAATCTTCTGAGAATTTTATAATGACACTTTCTTTTCTTTTGTTACTTTCAATAGTTCTTTTATCAAAAGTTTCTTCAATGGCATACAAACCAAGCGACTTGTTAACATACTTAGACGAATTCTCTAATTTTATATGCATTGCGCCTTCAACGAAATTGTATCTTAACCCAATGAGCCCCTCTGCTTTAGTTGCTTTATGGAATAACCACTCATTTAGATTTCCTCTTGTATTTGGATGATGGATTGAAAATTTTCTCATGCCGAGAATCGTTTTATCATCTTTAAGTTTTATTCTAAAAGACCACTTATCTCCTTCTAAATGATCTGTCCAATCTCCCTTTAATCTTATTTCGGCTTTAAATTCTTTACCATTAAAAGTTACGGTAGCTGGTACATAATCTGAATCGCTTGTCTCTAGAATCCCAACACTTAAAGCTCTATCTCTCTTTTTTTTAAGTTTTTTATAGTGCTTCTCTTTAAGAGATAATTGAATAAAACCTAGCGTGCTTATTTGCTCAAAATTTGGTGCCTGAGGGTATTTACTTGTCTTTGTGTACTTCGCTTTAAAAAACACCAGCAACACCACTAATACGACTAAGCTTATTAGAAAAATAGATGCGTTCTTATTAGAGGATTTGAGCTTCATCGATTTTAGTAATTTTCAATAAAGCTAAACCTAATATCTCCCAATGTCTTGAGATCATTTTTAGCATTAATAATACTATCAAAGTCTTTAAACTCTACATTAAGAGATAATTCTGTGGTGTTGTTTACATCATCTAAACGCCTTAACTCTATTTTAGAACAGTATTTTTTTAATAATTCTAAAATTTTATTTTCATCTAAAGCGATATCAGATGTGTTAGAAAGCGTAACAATTAAGTTTTGCTGTATTGCCTTTTTTACATTATTCATGTTTTGAATAACTATAAATATGATAATAATAACTGCTCCTGACAGAGTTATAATACGTTGATTTGCTCCCATTCCTAAACCAAACGCTATGGCAACAAAGAAGTAGACTAATTCTTCTGGTTCTTTAATCGCAGTTCTAAATCTAACTATAGAAAGCGCACCAACAAGACCCAAAGAAAGTGCCAAAGAGGATTTAACGATAGAGATAACTAACATTACAGTTACTGCAAGTAATACAAATGTCTGTATCAATTTTTTTCTGTTGGATAATGAGTTACCGTATTTAGAATAAATTAACCCTATAATATATGAAAGTGCGATTGTAATAAAAATGTTTATTAAAAAATCTACTATTGATGATTCTCCAGACCCAAATTGGTTTGCCAGATCGCTTAAAAATGATTGTTCTTGCATTATTTTTTATTTAGTTGTGTTATTGTGGAAATTGTTTAATGGTATTAATTCCATTTACATATTTTGAGTTTTTGTTTAACCTAAAGTCAAACTGAGTTGAGACTTTAGTGGCATTATCATCGTCTAACAACCCATACTTTAACTCTGCGATCTTGTTTAAATCTCTTGATGGTGCAAAATTAAAATTATTAAATTGTTTATCAATTTTATGATACAATAAATTAAAATCAATTGTTATCCTAAACCTATTGTCGGCAGATAAATAATACTTGCGAGAATACGAATTTAGTAATGTAGACGTAAGCATTTTTGTAGATTCTAAAATTGGCAATGGCAGGTCAGATGATTTAAATATGTCTTGTAAATTGTTATGAGTAATACCGTTATCTAAAGTAAATGGTATTAATTTATAAGTCCATTTATCTCCTACAAGTCCTTTCTTTATTTTTATTTCTAATTTAGGGTTCTGAATAGCTCCAAAAGTGTCACCATACCAACGAATTCTAGTTTTTTTTCGGTCTGAAACACCTAGTACATTGTCAAAATAATCGTTATAAGCCGGAGTATCAAAATAAATATTATTGACTTGTCTCTCGTAAAACACTTCTCTAAACAGAAACGTATTGCGCTTTATTAAACTTTCTACATGCTCTAAATTATAACTATCTGGAATGGTAAACTTTCGCTCATAGCGATAATTATGGTTTTTTTCAATAAAATGAAACTCTTCATTATTTTCAAAAAGTGTATTAAGCACCTGTTCCATAATTTATTGGCTATTTCTTGTTTCTGCACTGCTTCTCCCAAACTCTACTCCGTACATTCTATCTTTTACATTGGCTGAAGTTTCTATTTTTTCTCCATTAATGGTTAATGATGAAGCACTTTCTATTAAATGTTTTGTTTCAACATTAGTAATTTCTAATTGATAAACACTAATTGTTGCAGGTCCAAATTCGGGTTTTTTCTGAAAAGCAGTAAACCCTAATTTTGTGTTTTCAATTTTTAAATTATTAATAGTAACTATTGAAAAATCTTTGCTTGCTACTGCAATTTCACTATTAGCGATTTGCACGTTTTCTATGGTCATTTTACTGTCCTCTCCTGCACTCAATCCCTTATCACCAGCATTTGTTATTCTAACGTCTTTAATGATTAAATCAGACCCTGATACATCTATAGCATCATTTCCTAATTCTGAAAAATGACTAGAAATGATGGTTCCTTTTACAAAATCGCCATCAAAGGCATCGGACTGAGTTTTAGAAATTTCACAATACCTCATTTGAAAAGTTGTTCTCACAATATTAAGAGCATCTTCACATCTATTACCCTCAATTACCACATTACTCATTTTTACGGGCGACTCATAAAACGTAACGGCTCCTGTAACGCTCCAGTTGCCATGTTGAGGATTAGTTAAGTCTAAAAACTTTGTGAAGTTAAGCTCAGATTCGGCACCGTCTGCCAAGACTAAAATACCCTGTCCTTTTTTATCGGATGAAAACACTTCTATACCTTTTTCTTTTGTTCCTAAAAATTTAAGTGGTGCATACGAGATAATTTTACCTCCGTTAACAATGTCTATTTGTGTTCCAGGCTTAGGTCTAAAAACATAACCTCTAGGGATTATTAAAGGGAAATCTATGGTTATTTTATCTTTAGAAAATGCGATACTTTTTTCTTCTTTATTCACGAGAATAAAATCATAAGCATCTATTGCATGTAATTCTCTAAACAAATCATCTTTTACCAACTCCTTTTTTTGATAAGGAGTTATACTAGAAAAACTAATTTTTTGAAAACCTAAGAGAGAATAGCCAATATACAGCTCGTTAATATGCTTATAGAGCTTAAATTCTGCAACCTTTTTTTTCTTACTTACAAAGAGATTCTCAAAACTCCTAGGTAGTGCAATTTTAATAGTGTCGCTTTCTCCGGCTAAAATTTGAGTAGGTCTATCTAATACCGTAATTATGTTGCTCATATTATGGCTTAATTCTTTGATGACAACTGGGTAATTACTCATATTTAATACCGTAATAACCATCTCCTTTTGAGTTATCTTAAGCAATTCTGGTTTAATAATAGAAAACTGATTTATGCTCTTTTTAATTATCTTTTGATTAATACTTAACAGGTCGGGATTAAAAATATTTTGGGGATAATAGTGATTATAAAAGGTTAAATAAGCCTCCGCATCAAGGTCTAACTTTATAATGTCTTCAATCACATCTAATTCTGAGACCTCCTGTAATGTTTTAATATATGTAGAAACAAAACCTATATCCTCCAACTTGGGCTTTTTTACATAATTAGATCTCGTACCAAGACATTTAGAATTGATATAAAAGGGTTCTAATAAATTAGTGTTTTCGTTAAAAATTAAGTAAAAATCTTGGTCGCATGTTATAGAAAATAAATTCTCTAAGGCAAAAAATAACGCGAGCTTTTTTATGTCAAAAAGCGCATTTAACTCTAGATTGTTAGTTGCATATTTACCTAATAGGCTATTAACTTCTTCTTCTGCTTTTCCTTTTACATAAATTAAATCTAAAATATTTTGGTCTTTAGAGTTAATGTAATTCCAAAATTCCTTCGGCTTTTTTATTGTTGCTAATGTAATATCTGCGCCCGTTAAATAAGCATCTCTATTTTTATTGACCTGAAAAAGCGTACCATTGACTACTGAATAAGAATGATCTTGAAAACCAATATTATAATTTTTTAATACCGCTTCAAAGACTTCACTATATGGATTGGGTTCTAATTGCTTAAGATTTTTATCTATTGGTACTAATTTCTCATTGTTATTATTCGTTAGAACACTCTTAAATGGATTTTTAATAGTTTCTTGCCATTTTTTTGGTCTCTTATAAATCGGGTTTTCTTCTAATACTATTTTATCAATGTTTATGTATGGAACCGCTGTTCTCCAGATACCATAAGTTTTACCATTAAAATTGTAGATAGAAGCATTATTACTTAGCTCTTGGTCTAAGAACTTTTTATTATTTCTCAATAAAGCTTTATCTACTGGGTAAAGCTCTAAAACAAAATCCATCTTTCCATGAGATTTCTTAGGAAAAAACTTAGCAACAACCAGTTCTCTTACGCCAAAATCTTCTATTGTAAAACTAAAATAAGTGGAGTCGTTTTCCATGCCTTTTTCTAACTTATTGGCATATTTTTGAGGTAAGTCTTTAAAGAATGGATTTGGCCCTTGCGATTCTATTTCAGATTCATTTCCTACTAGCGAAACAAAAGCAAATAGAAGCACAAAAACTATAATTAGTGCTTTTAATAAGTGTTTTTCTACTAAATTATTCAACATCTTAACAGCTTTTACTATCAGGTAAATCCATAGGCGTAAATATAGCTAATTAAGAAGTTTCTCTAAATTTTTATATTTAAAATATCATAGCTTTCAAAGACTGAAATAGACACTATTTTAATTTTCACTACAGCCGGTTTAAGTTAATTTCTTTTAGTGCTTCAGGTTTATCCCCCCATCCAAAAACACGGGCTTCATCATGTTTGTTATAATTTAAAAACCATAACTCTATGATTTGCTTTACCTGAGGATATTCTTCGCTTAGCTCTTTTAAAGAAGTCGCTTTAATAATTTGATCAGACTCTTTTATTGGTATTGCAATTATCTTATAATCTAATTCCCCATCGTCAACTAACTTTAACATTGCAATTGGTATAACCTCCATCACAGTTCCTGTCGATTTACTTTCGGATAGCACCAAAATATCAAGTGCATCACCATCTCCCCCTTTTTTTGGGTCTGAATATGTGGAAGGAATGTATCCATAGTTTCCTGGGTAAGGCAAAAATTCAATAATTCGTTCTTTACCATGTAATCTGTCTATTTCAAATTTTTTATGCTCCTTGTTATATTCAAATTTTTTATTAGTTCCTGCCGGAATTTCAATAACTGCATTTAAAAAATTATTTGACGAAAATGAAGGCGCAGTATAATAATCTACACTTTCCTTGCACGATGAAAAAACCAAAACACTAAGGATAATGATATATTTTTTGAGGGTGGTATTATTTAAGAGGACTTCTTTATTTATTAAAACTAGTGGTGGCTTCATTTTTTTAAAATCTTTAAAGGGTTTCCGATATTCACAATTCTAAAAAGCACTCTATAAGAGATGGCTTAATTGCGACAGTTAATTTACCATCTATTATATCCCGGTCATAAATCCACTGCTCTAATCTTCATTTTCTAAATTTGAAAAAGCCTTTGCTAAACTAGCTTTCCAATTAGGAATTTCTATCCCTAGCGCGTTTTCGATTTTTGAAGTGCTCAAAACACTGTATTTAGGCCTTAGGGCTAGTGTTGGGTAATCCTTAGTTTCAATTTTATGAAGTTTAATGTTACTATTACATAATTTGAAAATTTCGTTCGCAAAACCGTACCAACTCACCACACCTTCATTACTATAATTATAGATACCGTAGCTCATGTTTCTTGACTCAATAAGATGTAAAACAACCTTTGCCAGATCTTTTGCATAGGTCGGAGCACCTATTTGATCGCCGACTACGGCAATTTCATCTCGCTCACGAGCTAACCTCAACATGGTTTTTAAGAAATTATTACCAAATTCAGAATAAAGCCACGACGTTCTTAAAATGAAGAAGTTTTCTAAGGTTTCTAGTATTGCATTTTCACCTTTTAATTTAGTATCGCCATAAACACCTAATGGATTTGTAATGCTGTCCTCAGTGTACGGTTGTGACGCATCTCCATCAAAGACAAAATCCGTTGAAATATGAACTAAAGTAACATTGTATTTAAGACATACTTCCGCTAAATTTTTTGAGCCCAATACATTAACATCGTAAGCGACTTGAGTTTCAGTTTCTGCCTTATCTACAGCAGTATAAGCGGCGCAATTAATGCAATAATCAAATGGCTCAATACTATTAAAAACCGAATTAATGTTATCGTAATTAGTGATATCTAATTCTGAAGATGACTTGAATATAAAATTAAGGTCTTGATATTTTGGTGCTATATTTTCGATACATTGCGCCAACTGGCCTCCTTTTCCTGTTACAAGTACAGTTAACATATAAAAGCGTCTTTAAATTTTGGAAGCACCACATCTTTTTCTGAAATAATAATGTCTTCTTCTGATAATTCCCAATTGATATTCAATTCCTTGTCATTGTAAATTATACCTGCTTCTGATGCTTTGTTGTAAAGGTTATCACATTTATAGCTAAAAATAGTCTCATCTTCTAATACGATAAAACCATGAGCAAAACCTCTAGGCACGAACAATTGCGTTTTGTTTTCTGCATTAAGTTCAATTGAAAAATGGTCTCCAAAAGTTTTAGAGTCCTTTCGAATATCTACAACAACATCTAAAATACGGCCCGTGACTACCCTTAATAATTTAGCTTGTGCATGTTCTCCTGTTTGGTAATGTAAACCTCTTAAAACACCTCTAGAAGACTGAGACTCGTTATCTTGAACAAAATTGACATCTAGATTTAAAGTATGATTGAAGGTTTTTTGATTAAAACTCTCAATAAAGTAGCCTCTTTTATCTTTAAAAATTGTTGGCTGGAGGATAAAGCACCCCTTCAATTTAGTTTCTGTTACTAACATATTATTTCGGTAATAGACTTAATAGATGCTTCCCATAACCACTTTTAATTAATGGTTCGATTAACGTTCTAAACTGATTTTTATCAATATAACCCATTCTATAGGCTACTTCCTCAATCGCACCTATCTTTAAACCTTGCCGTTCTTCTATAACTTGAACAAATTGGGACGCTTGCATCAAGGATTTAAATGTCCCGGTATCTAACCAAGCAGTGCCTTTATCCAAAACACTAACTTTTAATTTTCCTTGAGATAAATACGTTTTATTAATATCTGTAATTTCTAGTTCCCCTCTTTGACTAGGCTTTATGTTTTTTGCAATTTCTACAACAGAATTGTCATAAAAATAGATGCCTGGCACAGCATAATTAGATTTTGGTTGTACCGGCTTTTCTTCAATTGAAACCGCATTGCCCTTGTCATCAAATTCTACAACACCGTAGCGTTGTGGATCATTAACATGGTACGCATAAACTATACCGCCTTCTGGGTCATTATTCTCTTGCAATAACTCTGACAACCCTGTTCCATAAAAAATGTTATCACCAAGAATTAAGGCTACTTTATCAGCTCCTATAAAGTCTTCTCCAATCACAAATGCTTCAGCTAAGCCATTTGGTTCTTCTTGCACTGCATATTGAAAATTACAACCCAATTTTTCACCATTACCTAATAACTTTTCAAAAAGAGGTAAATCCTGTGGTGTAGAAATAATTAAAATATCTTTTATCCCAGACCACATTAACGTGGATAAAGGATAATAAATCATTGGCTTGTCATAAATAGGCATTAATTGCTTACTTATGGCAAGTGTTAATGGGTGTAAGCGTGTTCCTGAACCTCCGGCTAGTATTATTCCCTTCATATTAGATGTTGTACTTATTTAAATACCACTTAATAGTTTTTACGATACCCGATTCAAAATTCTCGTTTGCCTTCCAGCCCAATTCATTTTCTATTTTCGAAGCGTCTATAGCGTACCTAAAATCGTGACCTGGTCTGTCCTTTACAAAAGCTATTTGCTTTATATAAGATGTTTTTCTAGGATGGATTTCGTCTAAAATATCGCATATTTTATGAGCTATATATAAGTTATCTCTTTCATTTTTCCCACCTATATTGTAGGTTTCACCTGCTTTTCCTTTTTGAAACGCTAAGTCAATACCTTTACAATGATCATCTACATATAACCAATCTCTAATATTCTTTCCATCCCCATAAATTGGAATAGGCTCATTATTAAGAGCTTTTCTAATAATAGTAGGAATCAGCTTTTCGTCGTGCTGTTTAGGCCCATAGTTATTGCTGCAGTTAGTGGTTACAACATTCATTCCGTAGGTATGAAAGTAACTCCTCACGATAAAGTCAGATGACGCTTTTGTAGCACTATATGGGCTATTTGGTGCATAAGGAGTGGCTTCCGTAAATAAACCTTTTTTACCTAATGTGCCATAAACCTCATCTGTAGAAATGTGATGAAACCTATTGTTCTCACAACCTTCTTTGAAAGAAAATGGGGCATCCATCCAATGATTCTTAGCAGTGTTTAGCAGGTTGAAAGTACCGTATACATTCGTATTTATAAATGCGTCTGGGTCTTTTATCGAATTATCGACATGTGACTCTGCTGCAAAATGAATAACTCCAGTAAAATTATACGTTTCAAAAAGTTTTTTAATAAGTTTTGAATCGCATATATCTCCTTCTAAAAATGTATATCGATCATTGTCTTTAAGATTGTCTAAATTAGAAAGCTCACCTGCGTAAGTGAGCTTATCTAAATTAACAATCTCAATATTTTTATGATTTTCTAAAAAATACGAAATAAAATTTGAGCCTATAAATCCAGCGCCACCTGTTATTAATATAGACTGGTTTTTATTCATAGTCTTTAATAAATTTAAATGCTTTGAACATAAGAAAAGTTAAGATCATAATTGATAAAACTAATGAAGGCAAAATAAGAGCATATCTACTAGAAAAACTGCGGTCAACTCTTCCTACTTCTCCAAATCCAGAAAGAATATCGTAATAATCATTTTCTCTAACTAATTGCTCTTCGAGGATCATTAATGAATCTCTTATTTTTAATTCTTCACGAAACAAATCGAATTCTCTTGTTAACGTTTTTTCTTTTGTCAATGGCAATAAACCGTTTAAGCCTATGTTTGCATTAGGATTCTCAGATTCTGCTTTAATCACCTGCAAATAAATTTTTTGAATGCTATCTATCCGATTCAATTCTTCTTTATAAGTCGTCGTTTTAATACTTATCGCTTTATCTCTAATGTCCTTTACTTTTTCGGAATAGCTATTCTTAAACGTTTTTACAAAACCTTTTTCAAGACTTGTAAAAATGTCTTTTTTGTAGGATGTGGCAGAAACAGAAAATATAGATCCAGACAAAAAATCTCTATTCTTAACGTATGTATCGTAGGTTATATCGTCAGTTAAAGAGCTATCTACACTTTTTAAATATTGATTGTACTCTAAAAGTACATCGTTAGGTGTTTCTGGTCCAATTTTCATTGCAAAGCCAACAAGCTCATTGGCATCAATGGTATCTAACTCAAAAACTGTAGATAATTCTTTTAAATTCTTAGAACTAATTAAAGCATTATAGTAGTCGACATTATTAGCCAATTCATATTTAGAATCAAAATAAGGCTTTACAAGCATCTCGGATTTATAAATTGGTTGGTTTACCTTATCTATTATAAACCCAATTAAACCCGAAGCCATCACAGCAACTGCAACTAATTTAAAATTATTTACAAGAGGCTTTAACGTATAAATAACAATTGAAAAAATGCCTTTGAGAATCTTACCTATAAAAGAAAATAATTTTTCAAATAACCGACCTATTGCATTAAATAACTGCCCTAAATC
>RCNB010001250.1_pt1 | contig 16056 bp, 15 predicted proteins | sample 2041321 | NCBI WGS metagenome assembly RCNB01 (sample SAMN09708232, study PRJNA481090) | Marine sediment metagenome, whole genome shotgun sequencing project. | reverse complement strand
ATTCCTGCGATAAGCAAAAGAACAATCACCACTCCCAGTACGATCCATATCGTGGGAATCTTATCGCCCGAAGGGGTGGCCTCAACGGGCGAAGATGTGTCAGTTGATGGTGTCAAAGTATCTTTTTCAGTCATTGATGTCGATTATAACACAAGCAAAATCGCTGAATTTGTGTCTAACGACGGCGGCGGGACTTTTTTTGTGAGCGGGAATTAGGTTTGACCAAGATGGCAGTTAGAACAAGGCTCAGTATCGTTCCCAGAAGCGCAGGGAACAAGTTGATAGAGCCTAGCCTTAGCAATTGCCAATTGATTAGTTCGCCAAGCAGGTGACCTGAAAAGAATCCGACCCACGCAGATACCAAATATATTACGATACGTTTGAGACTGCCGCCGCGAAGGATGTGGAAAAGGAAGGCACAAGCCGAGGCGATGGTCAACCCCAGGATAAAGCCATGAAGAGTCATGGAAGGATTATCCCTCCTCCTAGGCATTCTTCCCCCTCGTAAAACACTGCGTACTGCCCGGGGGTTACGTCAGGGAGCGGTTTAAGAAGTTGGATTTCTGCATGAGCATGATCAAGGGCACGAAGGGTTGCGCCGACTTCCTCTGCCTTATATCGCACTCTTACAAGTAAGGGGCTGCCGTCTTTAGGCGGAGAGCCAGAAATCCAATTTGCCTGCCCGATATTGAAGCTCGTACGGCCGAGTCTGTCCTTGGGACCGACGACGAGAACATTATCCCCCATATTCTTGTTTATTACATAGAGTGGAAACGATTTCGAAACTCCGATGCCTTTGCGCTGCCCGATTGTGTAATTTGCTAAACCCGAATGCTCACCGAGAATTTCACCTTTCTCATCGAGAATGGGACCCGGGGGGGATAGTTGAATTCCCTGGTCGGAGAGGAATTCTCGATAATCCTGGTCGCCCACGAAACATAGGTCCTGGCTCTCGGCCCGGTCAGCGATTGGGAGATTGAGTTTTGCAGCTTGTTCACGAACTTTGTTTTTGTTGATATCGCCCAGGGGGAATATAGTGCGTGCGAGTTGATGTTGCTGCAGAACGCTGAGAACGTATGTTTGATCCTTGTTTTTATCCTTAGCTCGGAACAAGTGATAGCGATCTCCTCCATGGTGTATCCGTGCGTAGTGACCCGTTGCCAGGCGACTTGCGCCCATTGCGACAACGCTTTCTAGAAGGAAGCCCCAGCGGATTATTCGATTACATCGCATACAGGGGTTCGGTGTTCTTCCTTGCGCATAGTCATCAATAAAAGGATCGACAACCTCTCTCTTAAACGTGTCTTTGACATCCAGGGTGTGGAAGGGTATGTCGAGTTGACTCGCCACTCGCCTGGCAAGGGAGACATCTTCCGGGGAGCAACATCGGTTGCTTGTCTCTGGTCCAGCAGACCAAAGGCGGAGCATTACGCCGAAGACATCGAAACCTTGCTCAACAAGAAGGGCGGCTGCAACCGAGCTATCGACACCCCCACTCATCGCTATGGCAACTGTATTGTTTTGTGGAGTCATTGTTGGATTCTATCACGAGGGTTTTGGTAAGTAGATCAAGAAGTGATCTCGAATAGATGGATACGGTTTATAATTGTTGTTAAGAAATCAAAGGAGGCTTACTTCGATGCAGACAACTATTGAAACGATCCATGGGCGAGAAGTGCTTGATTCTCGAGGGAACCCAACGGTCGAGGTTGAGGTTTCGCTTTTTGATGGCAGCTGGGGCCGCGTGATTGTCCCATCGGGTGCATCGACAGGGGTTCATGAAGCGCTTGAAATGAGGGATGGGGATAAGTCTCGTTTCGGCGGTAAGGGCGTATTAAAAGCGGTAGAGAATGTAAATTCTGAACTTGCAGAACTTTTTCTGGGGTGGGATGCAATCGAACAGCGGGCAATCGATCTGGCCATGATTGAAGTCGACGGCACAGAGAACAAATCGCGGTTGGGCGCCAATGCCATACTTGGTGTGAGTTTGGCGGTAGCTAAAGCTGCAGCTAATTCCCTCCAGCTCCCTCTCTACCGGTATATCGGTGGAGTGAGCGCGCATATCCTGCCGGTGCCCATGCTAAATATATTAAACGGTGGAGCACATACTGGATGGCAGTCGACGGACGCTCAAGAGTTCATGATCATGCCGCTGGGAGCGGGATCTTTCTCCGAAGGCCTGCGGTGGGGTGCAGAGATCTACCAGGAACTTAAAGCAGTGCTGAGAGAGAAAGGATACACCGCGCTTGTAGGTGATGAAGGAGGATTTGCGCCGGCATTAAAATCAAACGCTGAAGCAGTAGAACTCATCTTAGTGGCCATTGAAAAAGCCGGATATACAACCGGAGAACAGGTATCGATTGCGCTCGATCCAGCAGCATCCGAGTTTTACGATATTGATCGAGGGGTGTACCAGCTGCGCAGTGAGGGGAAGGAGCTTAGCGGCGAGGAAATGGTCGAGTTCTGGGAATCATGGGTTAGGCAATATCCAATCGTTTCCATCGAAGACGGACTTGCACAAGACGACTGGGATAGCTGGCAATTAATGACCGCGAAGATGGGAGATAAAATCCAAATCGTTGGTGATGATTTGCTTGTAACGAATCCCGAGCGTGTAAGAAAAGGCGTTGAATTACAGGCCTGCAATTCGCTGTTAGTAAAAGTAAACCAAATTGGCACACTGACAGAAACGCTTGAAGCTGTTCAGGTGTGCCGGGAGGCAGGCTGGAGGGCAGTTACATCTCACCGCTCCGGAGAAACTGAAGATGCCACAATTGCCGACCTCTCCGTCGCCATTCACATGGGACAAATAAAGACGGGGGCCCCTGCTCGATCAGATCGCGTTGCGAAGTACAATCAGCTTCTTCGCATAGAGGACGAGCTCGGAGACACTGCTCAGTATGCAGGATGGTCTTGCTTGGGAGTTGCTAGCCAAAAGTAGCGTTACTTTACAGCGGACAGTTAATTAAGAAGAAACTGGCGAGTTCTATTCGCCAGTTTCTTTTATTTACGAGATGTACAGGTTCGAGTGCTAGCCTGTAATTGGTGGTATATCCCCTGATTGAGCTTCGGTGGACGACCCTGGTACAGGTGTTGTGCAGTGAGGACAAATCTGCCAGGGGAGCTGTAGAAGCTGGCTACACTGACGGCATACTTTTCGGAGTCGAGTGTGGCAATGAGCGCAAACTTGCCAATTCTTTTCCGTATGACTTCCACATCCTGGACATAACAAACGCTCCTCAACTTGCGAAAGGAGCGCCTCTTCTTCTAGCGAAAGCTGGTACTCCTCAGCAAGCGTCAGGGATGGGCGGATTATGAGGTAGATGATAAGTCCAGGGAGATTCAAGATGGCCACCAGGATAACCGTGAGAATGTGTACGAGTTTATCGTGGGACCTGGAGCGGATATCCCTGAGCGTCCAAAAAATCAGACTCAGCCATAAAGCAGCCAAGAAGGCACCGAAAAAGGCCGTGATATATGTAAAGAATTTTCCTAATGAAGCGATTCCGAAAATATCCAGCATGGGCACTCCTGACGAGCGGCATTATAGCATGCAGTTTACTCATGGCGATGCAAATTCTGGGCCACTTTGACAGCGAGATTCCACTGAAGTATAGTCGCTGTCATCGGCTTCGGCACGCAATTTGCACTGAATGGGGGTGTGATATGGGGGATAAACAGTTGGGCTACCGGATTATGGATCTTGACTCTGGCGATCGCCCACGTGAACGGCTCGCCGCTTTAGGTCCCGGGGCTCTATCCAATGCAGAGTTACTGGCCATTATGCTTAGGACGGGTATCAAAGGGATGAACGCTGTTCAGTTAGCGCAGAAACTATTGATGGAGGTCGGAGGCCTTGCCGGATTACATCGCATCTCGCTTCCTGAACTTGAGAGTAAACGGGGAATCGGGTTCGTAAAGGCCACTCAAATACAAGCAGCGGTTGAGTTAGGACGTAGATTTGCTACAGTGAACCAAGAGGACAAACCGCGAATCCAGTCACCGCAGGATGCTGCAAATCTAGTTCTCTATGAAATGGGTGCATTAGAGCAGGAGCACTTACGAGTACTGCTATTAGATACACGAAATCAAGTCATTAAGGTTGAAGATGTATACCGTGGATCGCTTAACAGTTCTGTTATTAGAGTAGGTGAGGTCTTTCGGGAAGCAGTGCGGCGCAATGCTGCTGCCATAATTGTTGCGCATAATCATCCGAGCGGCGACCCAACGCCCAGTCCTGAAGATGTTGCTGTAACTCGGGCAATTGTGGGTGCCGGGAAGCTTCTCGATATTGAGGTGCTTGATCATCTCGTAATCGGAAAAAACCGCTACGTTTCGATGAAATCAAAAGACATGGGGTTTAATAACTGAGCATGGAACACCAAGTGATTTTGCTCCCGCGTGAGAATTACTGGACATGGGTTCGCTCATGTACTGAATATGTTCTGCAGTATGGACCGAACTTGACCCAGGACCCTCAAACTGCAGCGCAATACATGGCGCCTGCCCAGGTGATAACTTTCCCCGTTGTTCCCGGCGGATATCCTGAATATAGTCAACTTGATGAGTGGTTTTTTTCGCAGCACCCTGGAGTTCGCCTTGACCCGATTTCCACGGACACCGCGGAAGGGTTGCAGGAGGAATTCGCACTGCGAATCGCCGATGAAGATCGCTACGGGCAAAAACGCAAATCTTTCTACTTGCTTTGGCCCACCGATTACTCATTTATCACTCAAGAATATGGGGCAAATCCACAGATATACAGCCGTTTTGGCATGCCAGGCCATGAGGGCGTAGATATCCGCGCTTTGAATAACACCAACATCTATTGCTGCGCCGACGGTGTCGTCTATCGGGTTCATAATAACCCAGACCCCAGGGTGCACGCTTATGGGAAACATGTTCGTGTACGACATAAAGATGGGTACAAAACCGTATATGGGCATCTTGCGCGACCATTGGTGCAGGTGGGACAGGAATTGAAGGCCGGCGAGCTGCTTGGGAGAGCGAACTCCACTGGAGCATCTACTGGTTCACACCTGCACTTAACGTTGAAGAGAGATGGAGCGACCGACCGCGGGGAGACGAATTACCCAAAGGACATCATCGACCCAACGCCGTTTCTTATATGGCCGGCGGCGAAGAAATCGTTCGAACCCTCACGCCTTAATCATGAAAAATGCCTTCTCGGTGCACACGCAAGGGTGGGAGAGCCATTACAAGACGAAGATCTTAACCTAATAAGATTGGCGAGGTTAGAAGCTGTCAAGCTGGAGCTTGACGAAAGTCTCGATACGATCGAACGCATCCGAGGGTTGAATCCGGCGATGTTCATCGTTGTGCGTGTGACGGGAGATTTTTCTGGCGAGGCAATCTCCACAGAAAGATTTTTCGCATCGATTGAAAACAATTTTGGACGGCTGTATCGATCCGGGATCAGATATTTTGAAATCCACGGCAATCCGAACGTCCAAAACTCAGGGTGGCGGCGGTCCTGGCGTGATGGGTTGGAGTTCTCACAGTGGTTTACAAAAGTAACCCAGATGATTAAGGCGCGTTTCCCCGAGGCCAAGGTCGGATTCCCTGGTTTATCTCAGGGTGAACTTCTCCCAGGGTGGAGAGCAGATGATGCTCAATTTCTCAATGAAGCGGTGAGCGCTGTCCAGAATGCTGATTGGGTTGGCGTGAATTGCTATTGGACGGATCAGGCCTCTCTAAGAGAGCGCAATAAGGGGCGTGCATTCGAGGTATATCGAGACAAATTCCCGGATAAGCAACTCATTATTACTGAGTTCTGCAACCCCATCCAAGGCATAGCGGATAGTACGAAGGCTCGCCAATATATAGAGTTCTACCGGATGGTTCGTGCCCAACCTGGAATTGCTGCAGCATTTGCTTTTACTTTGTCTGCTGATCGAGGCCATGATGCGATTGTGTGGCGTTCAGAAACATCAGACGGGAGCGAATTTGCGGAACTGATCGGTAAAAGATCACTCTAAGGCGAACCCGGCAGTTTTTTACCAGGACACCGGGATCTTCTTTTTGCTGCCACTTCGATCACGCCGAAAAATATGGCCGTGGTCGCGACCATACCCCCACAGACGGTACGTAACCCAAACATCCTGTTTGCAATACGCCAAAACCTTGTCAATCTCGCCTTTCTTGTACCATTCAACCGCGGCAAGACCGTCAGCGGACTTGCTTTCATCCAGAGTTGCCTCTGCGAGGTGATCTAGGCCGACTCGAAATCCAAGTGTTAGCGAGATGTCTGCAAGCATGTCTGCGGTCTTCTCTACCAAGGACCGATCGATAGAAAGCCCATAGGGTTTAAGAACTGTGTAGTCAAAACGGATGAGATTGAAGCCGACGACTTTGGATGCGGAAGCAAGTTCGTCAAGGAGCGCACCAGCATCATCCTCTTTGAATAAGGACCAGCCATCCTCTTCGACGTGATAGGTTACGCCAGCAGAGAGGCCCATCTTATCGATATGGTCCCAACCGCCGACCTCATCTGCAAGGCGCTTTGTCTCAAGATCGAATACGAGAGTTTTAAATGAGTTCATAGTATTTCTATCCCTTGTGTTGCCGGCGGCTAAGTAGAAAAATGATTCCGAAGACGACGAGAACGGAGAAACCGAGTAGAAGCCAAGGTAGAAGCGGCTGGGCGAAATCGAGCAGATTGGGGTTTGAGAGTGACGTCCACCTCCACTCGTTTTCTAATTGAGAGAGGGGACGTTGATACACCCGTTGAACACCGCCTTCACAGCTTGTTCCTTCCTGATAAGCATCTAAAAGCAGTGCCACACCGCCAACACCATAAATGTCAAGCAAATATTGTGTGAAGGATGCGCTCTGTGCGTATGCCAGCAAGGCATCCTCTTCAGAAATAGGGAAGGATGCACACAGGGAGTGCATTGAAATTAGCGCATTCTCGCGGGCGGCGCGATCCAACTCGAAGATGTAAGCGGGATTGGGAACGCCTTCTTGGAGCGTGGCCAGTCCTTCGTTGAGCCAGGTGGGTAGGTTGTGATATGGGTCGCCCATGCGTTCGTAAAGCAGGATATGAACAAGCTCGTGGGGGAGATCGCGTTCCAGAGAGATTTGACCCTCTACGCCAGTTGGCGCGGCCAAAAGTATGGTACTCAATTCTGGTTGGGTATGCCCGCCGACCCATGTCGCACCGCCCATGCGTATACTTGATTGAAGCTGACTAACTTTAGGGTAGATGTAAATAGACACATGATCCAGAGCTGGCAGTGCGAGATCGCGCTGAATTTTCAAAATGGAATCATTCGCCAAGTTGAGGATATCCTGACCACGGGTTATATCACCTTCTATCCAATGGACGGTGATGTTGGGATTGCTAAGGGAGTGCCAATTGAAACGATTATCCTCGTAAACAAAGGATGCGGGGTCTGTGACGTAGTTGCTGCCATCTGCGAAGTCGATCTGCCACCAGTAAGTGATTGTGGAAAATGGCTCTACCCCGAGCGACTGAACATCTTCAATTGCTTCCGCTGAGGTCGTAGAGCCGTCTGAAAGGACAGCAATGGCGACGTTTGTAAATTCAGATGAGCCCTCGCGGATGAACACTGCCGCACGAATTACTTCGCTTACAGCTTGAATTTGCGCGCTGAAGTTGATGGTTGAACCATATTTATAATCGGCGTGTGAATCGACGTGAATCTCGTCCGCCTGGGCTGAAACAGGTTCCAGCGGAGAAAGAAGTAATAAAGCAACAAGCAGGATGGGCGGCAGTTGTCTGATGGCTACACCCCGAGAAAATAGAGAAGCGGCGTCAATGTGATTGGGCTTAGCATCGTTGATACAAGAATTGCACCAGTGACGAAGTCAGGTTCTGAATCGTATTGGAGCGCAAGGATAGAGGCAAGGACCGCAGTAGGCATGGCGGACTCGAGAACGCCTGCTTGCATGCCGATCATGGGCATACGAAGCGCGTTTGCCATGAACCAGGCAACGATTGGAGAGAGAATTAATCGAAGGGCGACCACGATAGATAGTAAACCGAGGCGCTTTGGAGGACCCGCTTTGCTGATCTGCATTCCCAGAACCAGCAGCATCATGGGAATCATTGCCGATGCCAGAAGTTCGATCGGTCGGGAAATGGCTTGCGGAAGGCTAATATTGAGAGCGCGCAGAATGAGTGATAAAAAGATGGCATATACGGCAGGCACCCTGGCCAGATTCTTTACAGCACGAAGCGGGTCCATCCTCCCAGCGCTGGCGATGTAAACACCCACTGAGTTAGTCCACAAAGCGCTCGTGATGAAATAGATACTTGCCCAGAGCAAGCCGGCTTCGCCCAACGCAAAGTGGTTAAGCGAAAGACCATAATTTCCTGAATTGATAAACGCTACGCTGAGTATGAAGGCGGATGCCAGCGCTTGGGGTAAGCGAAGAAGTTTTGAGAGCGCCCAGCTGAGCAAGAGCATAAAGACGATCACGCCCGATGCAAGGATAACCATGCTTACGATATCATTCTTGGGAATTTCTGTTTTGAGTACCAGGTCAAAAACGAGGGCGGGTACGAGGATGTGAAAAATTGCAGCGGAGATGGGTCGGGGATCAAGGCGCGTTCTCCGTTGGAGGACAAAACCCGCCCCAGCGACAGCGAGGATCGGGAAAATATTACTCGTAAAAAGGCTTAGGAATTCCCTCAATCCACGGCATCCTCTGCAGGGTCATCGAAATCAAAGATCAAGAGATCAGGGGTGCCTTCGAGAAAAGCCAGGTGTTCGAGTGCTTCATCAGCTTTTTTGACAGTCTCGGGATCAGCTGCTGAGGCTTGGATTGTTAATAGGGCTGTTCTGGCCACGTCGCCACCAAGCTGCCCCAAAGACCATATCGCAACGTGAGTTACTTCATCGCTGACGTCTTCGAGAAGCTCCACAAGAGATTGTGCTGCATCGTGAAGCTCAAGTTCACCTGCGGCGCGAGCTGCCTCGGCGCGAATTCGCGGTGAGTGGTGATCTAACTCCTGGAGAATTTCGGGTCTCCAAACTGGGTTAGCTGATCTACCCATAGCTAATAAGGCAGACTGCAATAAGTCCTCATCTCCTGAGTGGTGCGCATCTGAGATGATCGCTTGCACATCTTCACGGGAAGAGAAGCCGAGGGATTTTACACAGGCGCAATGTAACTCAGAAGAGGCGCCAGCCCTTATGGTTTCTAGAAGAATGTCCACGATCTGGTTTGACTCCTCTAAAGAAACATCTTCGATTTCTGCTAAAAGGACGAAACGTCCAAGAGCATTCGCGGCAGCAGTGCGCACTTCAATAGAGCTATCTTCGTTAAAAGTTGTAAGGAAAGCTGTAAGGAGAGATGGGTCTGTCGATTCCCATAGATTGCCAATCGCGATCTTTCTAATATTCGGGTCGGGGTCATCGAGGCCGAGACGATTGATGCTATCGAATAAGAGCTCAACATGCTCATCGGCTTGTTGGCCGAGTGTCGCCAGCAAGGTGCGGCGCCGCAGAGGAGACAGTGATTGCCAGCAAATAGAGAACCGATCGAGCTGGCGGGTGTCTAAATCAGAAAGCGCAGAGAGTTCATCGATGGGCAGAAGCTGATCTTCATCCATCAAAAGCGAGAATAATTCGTCTAGTTCTTGATCCATAGGAAGTCGCAGTAGGGATGCTAAGGAAGAGAAATTGGATTGATGAAATCCTGTAGGTTGATATAGACCATGAGAAAAATTAGGATGGCAAAGCCGATGGCGTGGGCGATACCCTCGAATCGAGGAGATATTCGGCGCCCAAAGATTGCCTCGTAAAGGACAAACATTAATCGCCCACCATCGAGAGCAGGGAAGGGCAGTAGATTGGCTAATGCCAGGCCGATACTAATAACCCCGATTAAGTTTAATGTAATGAAGGGTCGGTCGGATGCCCGATCGATTGTGCTTGCCCACGACAACATATCATGAATGCCTTTTAAACCGCTAAGACGTGCTTCCTCAGGTGAGGCTTGACCGCTTAATAATCGTCCCGGAAGCTTGACCAGCGCGGTGATCTGGGTTATGACCGAATCCACACCCCACTTAGAGGCTTCGAGCCACCCCATCTGAGCGGTGGGGAAACTCAATGTCACACCAATGGGTCCTTGATCGGCAGGGAATTCTACGCGTGGGACCATGGCTAGTTCAACAATTTGTCCGTCTCGATCAACAACAATAAGCGTTGTTTCGCCGAGTTTTGCATGAATGGCTTCCTGCATATCGCTTATGCCCTGGACGGGAATGTCATCGACGAATTCGACGATGTCGCCGGCAAGCATCCCGGCAGCGTAGGCAGGTGTCTCTTCAAGGACTTCAGCGATGAGAACGCGGCTGACATCGGGCGCAGCAAATTTGAAAGCCAGGAGAAAAGCAAGGAAGCCCAAGAGAATATTCATTACAGGACCAGCAGAAAGGACGAGCGTACGTGTCAGTTTGCTCGATGAAGAAAGACCGTTCGGTATATCTGGATCATCCTCTCCCGCGAAACGGACAAAGCCACCGAACGGGATCCAGTTCAAAGAGTACTTAACCCCGCCAGCTTCGAATAAGGTCAGCAGTCGAGGCGGGAAACCTAAACCAAACTCATCGATTTTCACACCGCGCCATTTACCAACGAGAAAGTGGCCCAACTCGTGACCTATTAGCAGCACCGAGAGAACGATTATGAACAGAAAGAAATCTGACACGAAATTCACCTACGCCTTTGTTTTGCCGCGATTATATCACTGGGGTGATTGTTCATTGGACGCGGTCAGAGCCACGCCATTTCCGGGTGAGCAGCGGTAGATATCTAGAATGCCATCGATAGAACGGAGCTGACGCTCGACTTCATGGGAATCCTCAAAAGAGCAAATGCAATGAACATTAGGTCCGGCGTCGATTGTGTAACACACAGCTAGACCATCCTCTCGCCAGCGGGTTACATGCTTCATGACGCTGATCGACTCCGGTTCCAAGTATAGAAGCGGCGGGTCTGATGTCATCATCACGGAATGCATCAAGTTTGAGTCCTGCTCAACAATTTGAGCAAGTGCTTGAAAGTCCTTTTGCAGAATCGCTTTCTTACAGATTTCCAGACGACGTGCTGCATCCTGTATGCGGATTGCTTGAATTGGACTTGTGGGCGCAAGCAGGTGGCCTGCGGATGATCCTGTCGATTTGTGTTCTTTTTTGACAACTGCGACGAGATCGACCAATTGCCAATGTTCTGCAGGAACAAGCTGCTCAGCGTACCCGTCCTCGTTAGTTTCTCCCGAGAATAATTGTACGAAACCGCCGAAAATTGAGCGAGCTGCAGATCCAGAACCGCGACGGGCGAGGATGGATAGCTGCTTCATGTCTAGATCCAGCCCGGCCGCATTGCTAGCTGCTGCAGTCAGGGCAGCGAAAGCTGAGGCTGAAGAGGCGATGCCTGCACCAGCGGGGAAGTTGCTTAGACTGCGTATATTGGCGAAGGAAGGAAGCCCTGAGAGAGTGCGAATGAGATCCAAATGCACCGTAACCCGGCTGGCCGCTTTCTCTGATGCGGGGCTTCCGTTGATTTCGATTTGATCGGCTTCCAGGCGGTCATCGAAAATTACGGTTGTATTCGTTTGGAGATTCGAGAGCGTCATGGAGAGGGAAGCGTTGGCAGGAAGACGGAGTGCAGGATCGCGGTTGCCCCAATACTTGATGAAGGCAATGTTTGGAGAAGCGATCGCTGTTGCGCGTTTTTCTAACATCCATTTATTTCCAGTCTTAGAAGTGAAACATCATTCTTCGGCAATAAAGACGCGGGTCCCTCCAGGCATTGAGACAGTTGCATCGCCGGGGTCATAGTCGATGAAGGGTGTTGTCCAGCGGAAAATCCACTGAGCGTCCTGAGGTCGTGCGTTCACACAGCCATGTGACATGGGGACACCGAAATTGTTGTGCCAGAAGGTTGAATGGATTGCTACACCATTGCCTACGAAGAGGGTTACCCAACCGATTCCTGGTAGATCGTAACCGCCTCCAGTCGTTCCGCCGCTCATGTGGAGCGAGATCAACTTGCGCCAGATCTGGAAGCCACCAATCGGAGTAGCCCACTCATCGACCGGCTCACCGGAGGCGTTAAATTTTGCGCCAGAAGAAATGCGGCAGAAAAAGACCTCACGATTACCTTCAAAACACGACAGCGTCTGAGATGTCAGGTTTACTACGACCCGTTTATCTTCAACCTCCGGGTGGATAGGAGACAGATCACCTTCAATAAGCGGCCGAAATGCACGAGCATCAGCCCAGAAGATGTCGCCATATCCGTAACGCTCATTAATACGGTAGAGGGGGTTATTGCCTGAATCGTCTGTGCGAATTTGGTCAACCCATAATATTTGGCTGTAAGATAGACGCGGAGTTAGGCTTTCTTTCAACCAGGGAGAACGGGCAGGCGGGTTTTCCAATATGAGATCCACCCAGGGGACCGTCACCTGAACCCACATCCCTTCACCTAGGCTCGTCTCGGGCAATAGGTCTACGGGTTCGTTCGGTTCATTTTGGACGGGCTGAACTGTACCAGACCACAGATAGCCATCTGGAGTTTCCACCCAGCGTTGGTTAAAGCGGTATGGATGGTGCCCGACTACCTCGCGCAGCCAGGGAACGACGGCATCCTCATAAAGGGTCCCGATCGCTTGGCTGGTTGAATCGGGTCGTATGTGAAGCTCGACATTGGGCGATGCGACTCTGCCGAGACGTTCTGCGCTTGGAAAATCCGGTAACGCGAGTCCTCGCAGGAATCTCTGGGATGCAAACCCGCCCAGACCCAGGGCAGACATTCTTAGCGCATCTCGACGGTTTATGCGTTCGACAACTCTTGAAGATGGTTTCATGTGACCAATATTATCTCGTATTTCTTAATAATTGGTGAACAGGAAGAATGTATAGATAGAATCGAAACTCAATTCTCCACATTTGAGGGATATGGTCAAGGGCTGAGTACAGATAGTAAAATAGTGATCATGGATGGGAAGATAATTAATGCGATTCGCTAACAATCACACACTAAAAATTACCTTGCTTGGAATTCTTATTCTGCTTACCGCTTGTGGCGGGGCAGGAGACAATGGGCAGGCTCCAGTAACGCCCACACTGGAACGGCCGATCATACCAACAGCATCGCCCACGGCTGCGCCTGGTCTGGTCTATCTAGTTAGCGGAGGTGAGGTCTCAGAGAGGATGACTTCCAGAGTGGAAGACCTCATCACAACGCTCTCTGCAGCTGAAGGAAGTGAATTTATCGTCCTGGCTGAAATCTCTGACAGTGATCTCGAGCAGAACGCAAAGGTTGTTTTTTACCTTCCACCTGATCAGGGATTAAATGACTTGGTGGCGCGACATCCAGCGGTGCAGTTTGTGGCTATTGGGATCCATGGCTTAAGCGAGGCAGACAATCTAACGAGGATCGGTCCAGACGGTATGGGTGCAGATCACGTTGGCTTCATCGCCGGTGTTATTTCAGCTGTAGTGACACCTGATTGGCGGGTAGGTGCTGTGTCAATGCTGAACTCCGGGGAAGAACAGGCTAGTAATTTAGCGTTTCAAAATGGGGTGAAGTTCTATTGTGGATTGTGCCGACAAGCTTATCCACCTTTCCATTCATATCCGCTTGGCGTTGAGGCATCTTCATCTGATGTTTCAGCAGTTCAGGATGCAATCGATACACTAGCTAACCTGGATGTGGATACGATCTTCTTGTCTCCTGAATTGAGCGGAACAGCATCGGCGGAAATGCTCGAAGGTCCAGATTTGAGCTATATTGGCGGCACGTCACCAGGAGATGATCTTGGAGCGAAATGGATCGCGACGGTGCGGGCTGCACCTGAACTGGCAATCGCAGAAATCTGGGATAACGTTTGGATGGGCGATGGCGGAGGAACTGTGTCCATGCCGATTATCATCGAGGATATCAACTCTGAGCGATTGACGCCTGGACGAGAAGCGTGGGTGCAGGAGGTACTGCAAGATCTTATCAATGGCTACATCGACATCGGGGTGGATCCCATAACCGGCATAGCTCGCTAATCTTCAAAATAAACGCCCTGGCGGGCGTTCTGCAATTGGTGACTGAAGGGTTCCAGGTCATAACTAAATCCACAAAAGGACAAGCTAAAAATTTTCCTATTGGAGTTATTACAGGGCGAGGGACGGGATTCGAACCCGCGACATCGCGCTCCACAGGCGCGCGTTCTGCCACTGAACTACCCTCGCCATGCTGACCTGCATCTTCACGAAAAAGTAAACGAAAGACACCCAACTTATGCGAGCGTTATTCTAACACGAAGGCAGGTATCGAGCCACAAAAGAAACGTACTTACCCAGACAACCGGGCTTTTATCCGTGCTAGAAGATCGCTGCGAGAAAAGGTATCTTGTCCGCCAGAGACCATATCCTTCAAAGAGACTTTATCCGCCTCCAGTTCATCGGGGCCAATAATTACAACCAGCGGGATTTCATTGCGATCTGCGTACTTTAGCTGCCGTTGGAGGCGTACGGGTTGCGGGTACCACTCGACACGATAGCCAGCTTCGCGCAGCTCTGCAGCGATTTGAATAGAAGCGCTCTCACCGGCCTCTTCAAAAGTTGTGATCAAGATGTCCGTAGGACTCACGCGTAGATCAGGTTTAATCCCGTTTTCGTCCAGGACCAATCCGAATACGACATCTCCCATCGCGAAGCCCGTCCCAGGGATCGGGTTGCCACCAACAATGGAGACAAGATCGTCGTAGCGACCACCGCCGAGGATCGACCGATGATTGCCTTTGACGTCCCTGGCCTCGTAAACTGTTCCAGTGTAGTAGTCAAGTCCCCGGATTATGGTTGGATCATAGTCTAGATATTCATCCACTCCGAGCGCTTCGGCGGCTTTGAAGTATTGAAGCATTTCCGGTGAAGATTTCCAGGCATCAAGATCCTCGAGCATCTTCACGAGGCCAGTAAATTGATCTTCGTTTAATCCGCTTTCGAGCGCATAAGATTTCCATGCCTCTGGTGCCATGCGATCTTGACGATCGATAAGACGAAAAGTTATTGGCAGCAACTCGCCCTGGATACCGATTTTGTCGAGCTGTTTCTCTGCAAGGCGCCGGTTGTTCACTTTAATGCGGATCATATCCGCTGTCAGCCCAACATTGCGAAAGAGTGTCGCTGCTACCGCAACTAGCTCGGCATCCGCTTCAGGGGTACTGACGCCGATAAGGTCGATATTCCACTGGAAGAATTCCCGAGACCGACCTTTCTGCTTTCGCTCATATCGCCAAAAAGGTCCAAAAGACCACCAGCGAAGAGGCAGCGTAAGACCTTTACCGCGCTGCGCCACCATACGTGCAAGGGATGGAGTGAGTTCAGGGCGGAGAGCGATCATAGAACCGCTTCGATCGGGAAATACGTAAGACTGTTCTTTAACGAGCTCATCACCGGATTTAGCGGCATAGAGTTCCAAGCGCTCCAGAAAGGGGCCGTCGAATTCCTGATAGCCAAATTGCGAGGATGCCTCGCGGATCTGATTATTGAGCCACTGGCGAAAAGCCATATCCTCTGGGTAGAAATCGCGCGTGCCTCGAACCGGTTGAATTATTGGCATTAATGCCTCCATTACAAAAAAGACGACCTGAGCCCAGCCCACGCCGTCTTTATCAACGATCCCTTCTTATCAGAGCGGGTGGGTCTACGCGCGCACTATGCCCACTTGATGGTGGGCTGATGCGTCTCGTGTGTGGTGCGTGGACCCAGCATTCATAATTACAGATTATAGCACAGGGGGGTAATCATCAAACCCCGCATTGTGAAGGGCGGTGAGCAGCGATCCAGAGCGGATTACTTCACTGACGAGATTGATGTCTGCTGAGTACGGTCGATCGTGTTCGATAAAACCGACAGATTTACGAATGTGTCTAAGCGCAGCAAGTGTTCCCGTGCCTGGAGATTTCCCGGGGGTTTCCTTCATGCGCAAATCTAGAGCCTGGGAAGCACAGATGAGTTCGATTGCGGTGATGCGGGTCAAGTTCTCAACAATGAGTCGG
>RCNB010001249.1_pt1 | contig 16064 bp, 11 predicted proteins | sample 2041321 | NCBI WGS metagenome assembly RCNB01 (sample SAMN09708232, study PRJNA481090) | Marine sediment metagenome, whole genome shotgun sequencing project. | reverse complement strand
AAGCGACATGGATGTCGCGCCCGAGAAAAAAGGCTGGCTTTACCATACAAGCTTACACGGACGTACTTGCAGCGAGTCCCGGGAGGGAATACCCGCCCCAGCGCCCCCCACTGTCAATTCGAACTGAGCAATAACCCACAACAACGTGTATCATATTGTTATGAAATACCTTTTCCTGGCCATTTTTGTATTGCTAGCAGCGCAGCCCTTCCAGGCTTCGTATTGCGATATGCAAGAACCCCAGGACACCTCTAATAGCGGCCACGATATGCAGCACGGTTCCATGGCTGATGCCGACGGAGCGGGTATGGATTGTTGCGATCATGATCCTTCAACTCCGTCCGATAGCTGTGATTCGATGTCCCAATGCGGTACAAGTGTATCAGCGACACTGGCCATTAACCCATCAACTGTCATTGCGGTTTTCAATGTTGATTCCCGTCTGTATTCAGCGGATATCAATGAGCCTTTAAGCAGTTTCAGTTCTCCACCATTCCGACCTCCCATCTCCTGAACACAATAGTTGTCCGTCTATCACAGTCGTGATCCGGACTGCCCAGATTTAGTTTTTATTGCTAACGCAGGCTAAACCGCCTGTTGTGTTGTGGAGAGTAAGATGTACCAGTTATTTGCCAGCAAGGCCTTTCGCCCTGTTCTCGTGGTTATGCTGCTGATTTTTTGCAGCGTGGCCGATGTTTACGCCAGTCTTTCAATCACCGAAGCAGAGCAACTCGCGCTCAAAGACGACTATACCCTGAAGGCTATCAAGTCCCGGGGTCAGTCCATGTCTGAGCTTTCGGTGGCGAAGGAAAGTCTACCCGATCCACAGCTCAAGCTGGGCTTTGCCAATCTGCCGACCGACAGCTTTAACCTGGGCCAGGAGCCCATGACACAGGCTGTGATCGGTATCAGACAGCAGTTCCCGCGTGGTCAGACACGTGCGCTCAGTAGCGAGCGCTTACACAAATCTGTCGCACGCACCGAGGCCGAGGCACAAGACCGCAAACAAATACTTACGCTCGAAGTCAGACAGTTGTTCACGCGCATTTATCTGCATCAGCAACGCCAGAAAATTCTGCAACAATCGATGGTGGTATTTGCCGATCTTGCAGAGATCACCCGCGATTACTACGCCAGCGGTCGTGCCCATCAACAGGATGTAGTTCAATCACAATTGGAGCTATCCAAAGTTGAAGAACGACTCAGCCGAATCCAGCAACAGGAAGAAGAAGCACGTGCCCGTCTGGCGGAACGGATTGGCACCAGCGCGTACCTCGAACTTGATCCGCAGTGGCCGGAAATCTCCCAACCCTTAAGCGCCGATCAAATTGTCGAACGTCTTGAGACTCACCCCCGCATGCTTGCATGGCAGCACGAAATTTCAAAATCCAGAACCTCGGAGGAAATAGCACGCCAGGCATACAAACCGGGTTTTGCTGTCGATCTTGCTTATGGCGGACGCAGTGGCCAAAACACTGATGGTAGCAATCGCAGTGATTTTCTATCGGTCTTTGTAAGTATGGATATCCCGCTGTTTACCAAAAACCGCCAGGACCGGGTACTGGCATCAACTATTGCCGAGACCTCAGCCACACAATATACGCGGGACAATATTTACCGCTTGATGAAAGCACGGGTTGCAGAGGCAACCGCAGCACTGACCCGTGAGCAGCAACGTCTCGAACTTTACGAGAACAACCTGTTACCACAGGCCGCCTTCAATGCCGAAGCATCATTTGAAGCTTACCAGGATGCGATTGGAGACCTGACCAATGTGATGCGTGCCCGGATCGGCGAATATGAACTCAAACTGGACCACGCAAACCTGCGTGCCGAAGAAATCATGACCCGCGCACGTCTGCTCTATTTACAAGGAGAATCCTCATGAAGCTGAAGATTAAATCAGCAGGTGCGGCAAAGATGTCAGTAATCGCTGCCCTCGTCGTCGGTCTCGCCGGTGGTGTACTGATCAGCAACTACACCATCCTGGGCAAAGAAATCGGTATCAAAACCGCTAACACCAAGACGGCCGAAAAAGAGGTTCTTTACTGGGTTGCGCCCATGGATCCCGCGTTCCGCCGCGATGAGCCAGGCAAATCACCGATGGGTATGGACCTGGTGCCGGTTTACGCGAAAGAAAAGAAGGAACCGGAAATCCTTTACTGGGTTGCGCCCATGGACCCCGCCTATCGCCGGGATGAACCAGGCAAGTCTCCCATGGGTATGGATTTGGTTCCGGTGTACGCCGGAGTGGGTGCGGACAGTGATGCCGTACACGTCAGTTCGGCTGTCGAACAAAGCCTGGGTGTACGCACCAGCAAGGCAGAAAGACGTTCACTCTGGCGTAATGTGGAAGCTACCGGTTATGTCGGCTTTGATGAGAGCCTTGTCAGCCAGATCAATTTACGTACCGAAGGCTGGATCGAACGTCTGCTGATCAAAAATGAAGGTGAACGTGTCAAGAAAGGTCAGCTACTGTTTGAGATTTATTCACCGCAGATAGTTAATGCGCAAAAAGAATATGTACAGGCCAAGCGTCGGAATGATGCACAAATGTTGGCTGCGACACAGGAGAAGCTGTTGGCACTGGGTATGGTGCAAGCTGATATCAAGCGCCTGGCGGAGACCTCAAAAGTTACAAACACTATGCAAGTTCTCGCTCCTCAGGACGGCACCATTACCAGCCTCAATGTCAGGGAAGGGATTTTTGTCAAGCCAGCCACCGAAATTATGAGCCTGGTGGATCTTTCCAGCGTATGGCTACAGGCCGAGGTTTTTGAATCACAGACAGACTGGGTGATGAAGTCGCAATCTGCTGAGGCGCGGCTCAATTATCTGCCGGGTGAAGTCTTTAGTGGGCGGGTCGATTACGTCTATCCGGTACTGGATCCAAAGACGCGCACTCTGCAGGTTCGACTTCGTTTCGATAACCCCGGTGAACGTTTGAAACCCAATATGTACGCCCGTGTGACAATTTTCGGCAAACCCCATCCCGGTGCATTGAGTATTCCTCGTGAGGCCCTGATTCGTGGTCAGGACACTGATCGGGTCGTGGTTGCTCTCGGTGATGGAAACTATACGGTTCATGAGGTCATGAGTGGTATTGAAAGTGGCAACTGGGTGGAAATTATCGCCGGACTTAAAGAAGGTGATGAGGTGGTAACTTCTGCTCAATTCCTGATTGATTCTGAAGCCAGCCTGGCGGGTAGCATCCAACGACTTGACGCCAATCGTATGGCAGAAACAAGCGGAGAAGAACACCGAACAGTCTTCGGCAATGGCATTGTAAAAGCAGTGGATGCAGAAAGCCGTCGAATCCGAATTAGCCATGGTCCTATTCAGTCCCTGGGTTGGGCCCCAATGACCATGGAATTCGATGTTTTACCGGGCGCGGATTTGGAGCTTATCAACATCGGGCAAAGCATTCACTTCTCGCTGGGCCAGTCCGAAGTTGGAGATTACATCATCAAGGTGATCCATCAGCCTGAACCCGCCGGTGTTGATGAAGACGTCCAGGGTGAGAGTGATCACGATCATCAGCGCAAGGGTACGTTATGATTGAAGCAATCATCCGGTGGTCGTTAAACAACCGCTTCCTGGTTCTGCTAATGACCGGCATTCTGGTGCTCGGAGGTTTGCAGGCCATTATCACCACTCCAATTGATGCCCTACCTGACTTGTCAGATGTGCAGGTGATCATCAAAACCAACTACCCCGGACAGGCACCGCAGGTTGTTGAAGACCAGGTGACTTACCCATTGACCACCGCGATGCTGGCTGTGCCGGGTGCTGTCACCGTACGTGGCTACTCATTTTTTGGTGATTCTTTTGTTTATATCATTTTTGAGGATGGCACCGACCTTTACTGGGCACGCTCCAGGGTACTGGAATACCTTAACCAGGTGGCCGGTGATCTCCCGCCTGCTGCCAGACCTGCATTGGGTCCGGATGCAACCGGTGTCGGCTGGGTATACGAATATGCCCTGGTTGACCGCACCGGCAACAACGATCTCGCTCAGTTGCGCTCCATACAGGACTGGTTTCTGAAGTTTGAATTGCAGACGGTGCCGGGTGTTGCTGAAGTAGCCACCATTGGTGGCATGGTTCAGCAATACCAGGTCGTCATTGATCCGGATGCGCTTCAAGCCTACAACTTTTCCCTGGCCCAGGTGCGCAGCGCAATTAAACGTGGCAATCAGGAAGCCGGTGGTTCTGTGGTTGAAATGGGGGAAGCTGAGTACATGGTGCGGGCGACCGGTTACCTGACCTCCATCGCCGACCTGCAAAAAATCCCCCTGGGCATGAATGAAAATGGCACACCGGTGAGACTGGAGGACATTGCAGATATCCGCAAGGGCCCACAACTCAGACGCGGTATTGCAGAATTAAATGGCGAGGGTGAGGTCGTGGGTGCTGTAGTTGTGATGCGTTTTGGTGAAAATGCCCAAACCACGATAGCAGGCGTTAAGAAAAGACTAGCCGAACTTCAGGACAGCTTGCCGGAAGGCGTAGAAGTGGTGGAAACCTACAACCGCTCCGCCTTGATTGACAGGTCAGTGGAGACACTGAAGATGAAACTGGTGGAGGAGTTCCTGGTCGTGGTGCTGGTGTGTATTCTTTTCCTGTTCCACTTCCGCTCATCGCTGGTGGTGATCCTGTCGCTACCGGTGGGTATCATCATCGCTTTCCTGATAATGCGCTTCCAGGGTCTGAATGCCAATATCATGTCACTTGGAGGTATCGCCATCGCCATTGGTGCCATGGTTGATGCTGCCATTGTCATGATTGAAACTGTGCATAAGAAGATGGAGCATGCAGATTATGACCCAAGGAAGCATTGGGACGTAGTTAGCGATGCTGCCACCGAGGTCGGGCCACCGTTGTTCTTCTCGCTGGTGATCATCACCTTGAGTTTTTTGCCAGTATTTACCTTGCAGGCACAGGAGGGCAGGATGTTCGCACCGCTGGCCTTCACAAAGACCTATTCCATGGCGGGCGCAGCCATTTTGTCAATCACGCTCGTCCCGGTATTGATGGGTTACTTCATACGCGGGAAAGTCACGCCTGAACACAAGAACCCCCTTAACCGTTTAATGATCTGGCTCTACCGGCCATTGATCAATGCCGTTACGCACCGCCCACTGTTGGTACTGATGGCATCAGCCGCGCTGGTAGCTGTAGGAATGTGGCCCGCTACCCAACTGGGTTCGGAGTTCATGCCTGATCTGAATGAAGGCGACATCATGTATATGCCGACGACTTTCCCGGGCATATCCATTGGTAAAGCACAGCAGTTGTTGCAGCAAACCGACAAGTTGATCAAATCTGTGCCAGAGGTCAAAAGCGTATTCGGCAAGATAGGCCGGGCCGAAACAGCAACGGATCCCGCGCCATTGACAATGATTGAGTCTGTCATACAACTCAAACCGGAATCAGAGTGGCGCGAAGGCGTCACCATCGACAGCATCAAAGACGAGTTGAACCAGAGATTACAACTGCCCGGGGTAACCAATGCCTGGGTGTGGCCCATTAAAACCCGCATTGACATGCTGGCCACCGGAATCAAAACACCGGTGGGTATCAAGGTTGGTGGTGCTGACCTGAGCGTCATAGAGGCTATCGGCAAAGAGATAGAGAAGGTATTGCTGACCGTACCTGGTACAACCTCGGCCTATGCCGAGCGGGTTGCCGGGGGACGTTATATCACCGTGGATATTAACCGTGAGGAAGCGTCCCGGTATGGTCTGAATATCGATGATGTCCAGGACGTGGTAAGAACTGCCATTGGTGGTATGAATGTGACCGAAACCGTTGAAGGCCTTGAACGCTACCCGGTTAATTTGCGTTACCCGCGACATATGCGGGATTCCATCGAGCAACTCAAACTGCTGCCCATCGTCACCCCTGCCGGTCAACACATCACGCTGCAAGCGGTTGCCGACCTGCGCATAGAGGACGGACCACCGATGATCAAGAGTGAAAATGCCCGTCTGAATGGTTGGATTTATGTGGATATCGGTGGCGTCGATCTCGGCACATATGTTGCTGCAGCCCGTAAAGCTGTTGCGGATCAGGTTGATTTACCAGCCGGGTATTCGATCACCTGGTCTGGTCAATACGAGTACATGGAACGCGCCAAGGAACATCTGGCCGTCGTGATTCCAATTACGCTCATCACGATCATGTTGTTGCTATTCCTTAACTTCAGAAACGTGACCGAGGTGCTGATCATCCTGGGTACATTACCCATGGCTCTAACGGGTGGCCTCTGGCTTCTATACCTGCTTGATTACAACCTGTCGGTTGCCGTTGGCGTCGGCTTTATTGCACTGGCCGGGGTGGCAGTGGAAATCGGCGTGGTCATGCTGGTTTATCTAAAACAGGCTATGAGAAGCCACCAGCTTGCAGCAGAACAAGCTGGCAGAGCTATGCGACGTGAAGACATTGAGAGTGCTGTTCACGATGGTGCCCTGATGAGGGTTCGCCCCATCATGATGACGGTCGCCGCCATTATCGCCGGTCTGTTACCCATTATGCTGGGAAGCGGCACCGGTTCCGAAGTGATGCGCCGTATTGCGGCCCCGATGGTAGGAGGTATGGTCAGTGCAACCATTCTGACACTGGCCGTAATTCCAGCCATTTTCCTGATATGGCAACGACATCGTCTTGGAAGAAACCCAGGTGACGTTCGGGTCAGTATCGAAAACGAATGAAGGAGAACAATGATGATTGCAAATGAGATTGAAAGCAAAAAACTGGAGTATTTGATGAATCTATTAAAATTGAGTTTGACGTTTGTGCTTGCTATTGGCTTGCTCGGTTCAGGCACAAATATATCTGCGCACGGGTCCGGATCAGGTGATTCTACTGAAAGATTTATGGTGACCAGGCATTTTACTGGCGCTTGGGAACAGGTTGACCAGGAGAGCCAGGGATTGTCGCTGGAGGTGATCGATCAGGGGGATAACTCCAGGAGAGCAATTGCTTATTGGTACACCTATGATATGGACAGAAAAACAGCCTGGTATCTCGGTATTGGCGACCTGATTGAAGATCGTATTGAATTCGTACTTCATGACTCCACAGATGTTGGTTTCATGCAGGATGCTGAACCCGGTAATGATTCTGTCCAAAGCATAGGAACCATGACTGTTGTTTTCGATGACTGTAACAGCGGTTTCGTTACCTTTGACACCGATCATGAAGAAGTCGGTAGCGGTTCATTCAATATATCGCGCGTATCATCCGTGATGAACACCCATTGCAGTGGTGGGATCTCCGATGACATGCACGCAGATGCAATGTTTGGCCAGCAACGTATTGAATTGACGACTGCCAGAGAGGGCATTGCCGGTAGTGGACATGCCAGGTATGAAGACTTTTCGGGCCACATGGAATTTGAGGTTGAAGTTGAAGGTTTGCCCGATGGTGATTATCACCTCTTTGTTGGAATGCAGGACGAGGGTGATTTCAACGTGCATGAAGGTCATGGAGAAATGGAATTCGCAAGTCCGGGTGAAACAGGAAAAGCGATGATGACTTTTGATCCTCGCGGTCAGCAGATTGAAATTCACGACAATGAGGGTGTCGTGATCTCTTCTTTCGACAGCATGTTTGATGAGGACGAGCATGGCCACCACGGTGATGGCGGCGGCCATCAGGGTGATGGTGATCACAATTATGACTGTGAATTTGGCTCAGGATCTGGACACGGAATGAACGGAGGCATGGGTGGCGGTATGCCTGGCTGTGTCGATGATGGTGACTTCATTGAAATTGAGGCGGACTTGATAAGCACGGGATTTCTACCTGGAGCCAAGGGCGAAGCTGAGTGGAAAATGAATTCAGATCGCGTGATGTTTTCGGTTGAACTCGAAGACCTACCTGTGGGTTCCTACACATTAGTAGTTGGTGGTGATGAAGTAGGGGTCATCGAGGCGTACCAGATGCATAACGGAGAGATCTATGGCCACATCACATTCAGAGATCCCGAAATTAATGGCAGGGAGCATCTGGATTTCGAGCCCCGTGGGCAGAAAATTGAAGTTCTTCAGGATGGCAACAGCATACTCGAAGTTGAGTTTCCTGCGGAGTAAGAAATAGTCACGTAGGGTGGGTAACTCGTTACCCACGACATACCATCCCGGTGATTATTGAAATGCCAGCATGGCAGGCTCCGATCCCGTGCGTAATGAATTACGCACCCTACGTTATTTCGAACCTGCGAAAGGCGTTGTGCGATTAATTACAGACTGCTGCAGCATTGGGGGTGTACTACCTCCTTTCAGGACCGTGAGCGACATGGACGTCGCGCCCGAGCCTCCACGGACGGATTCACGGCGAGTCCTGAAAGGAGGTAGTACACCCCCAATGCGACCCAATTAGCAGAACCCTCCGGAACTCGACTTGCAATGCTTGCACAAGATACGGTTTAACACTGAACAAAATTGACAGAAACCTAAAATAAGTCAGACAGTAATAGCGTCACGCCCTTTATAATTGCCACATTCGTCAGAGGATTTCGACATGCTATTAAAAACCCAATTGACCGTACTTTGCCTCGCCATAATGTTCAGTTTTACCACCGTCCATGCACAAAAAACCAACAAACCCGTCCTGCACGGAAAACACTGGGTCGCCATTACCGGCAAACCATTGGCAGCTACCGCGGGTGGCATGACATTTACACGTGGCGGAAATGCTGTGGATGCGGCCTGTGCCATGCTGGCTGCTACCTCCACAATGTGGGATACCCTCGGCTGGGGTGGTGAAACGCAGGCCCTGATTTACAACCCGCATACCGGGGAAGTGAAAGGAATCAACGCACTGGGTGTCGCTCCAACCGGTGCAACCGCAGAGTTTTTCAAAGAGCAGGGTATGGTCTATCCACCTGAATACGGCCCACTAGCCGCTGTTACACCTGGCACACCCGGTGGTCTGATGGTGATGCTGGCAGAATACGGAAAGCTCAGCCTGGCTGAAGTACTGGCGCCGGCCATGCAAATGGCCGAGGGTTACCCCATCGAGAAATCACAGGCTGACAATATGGAAAGGCGGCGTGAGGTCATTGAACGCTGGTCCTACTCGAAAAATGTTTTCCTGCCGCATCTGAACAAAGAGGACAAGCAACAACGTGCTGCACCTCACGCGGGTGAAAACTTTGTGCAAACGGATCTGCTGGCCACTTTGCAAAAACTGGTAGATACCGAGGCCAAAGCGCTGGCTGCCGGCAAAACCCGAAAGCAAGCAATCTACGCCGCGTATGACCGTTTCTATCGTGGTGACATCGCCGAGGAATTGGTCCGTAGTTCGAAAGAATATGGCGGTCTCATAACCATGGAGGATCTGGACAAGTGGCAGGTTCATATCGAAGAACCGGTCAGCACAAATTACAAGGGTATCGACGTCTTCAAGCTCACCCACTGGGTGCAGGGTCCGGTGATGTTGCAGGCATTGAATATACTTGAAGAGATTGACCTGAAGAGCATGGGCTACAACAGTGCACGCTATATCCATACCCTGTACCAGGCCATGAACCTGTCATTCGCTGACCGCGATTTCTATTATGGCGACCCGTACACACCTCCTGTCGAACCGATCGAGGGCCTGCTTTCACGCGAATATGCCGATTTTCGCCGTGGCCAGATTAACTGGGAGCACAATAATGCCAATACGAAGCCGGGTGATCCTTACCCTTACCAGGGCGGCAAAAACCCCTATCTCGATTTGCTTGAGAAGTGGACGCCGATTCCCCCAAGTGCTGATGCCGAGGGCGAGGATGGTTTTCAGCAGGCCATGCTGATGAGTGATGAAGAGAGTTTCCTGGCCGGTACGACATCCATCCAGGCAGCAGACGCCGAGGGTTGGGTGGTTTCCATCACACCCAGCGGTGGCTGGATTCCTGCTTTTATCGCCGGTAATACAGGTGTTGGCCTGAGCCAGAGGATGCAAAGTTTCGTCCTGAGTGAGGCACTTAATCCCTACAATGTTGTACATCCCGGACAGCGTCCACGTGCGACGCTTACACCCAGTATTGCGTTGAAGGACGGCAAACCATTTATGGCATTTTCAGTCCAGGGTGGTGATACACAGGATCAGAACCTGTTGCAATTCTTCCTCAACGTGGTCGAGTTCGATATGAACGTGCAGCAGGCGGTTGAAGCGCACAACTTCACCAGTTACCAGATGCAAAGTTCTTTTGGTGCCCACAAGGCCGAACCCGGCCGACTTGCATTGACTGTCAAGATTCCGGAATGGGTCACTGGCGAACTCAAAGGCATGGGTTACAAAGTTGAGACCGTCAAGCGCACCTATAGTCCGATCACCGCGATCTATTTCGATAAAGACAACGGCACGATGTGGGGCGGAGCCAGTGATTATGGTGAAGATTATGGGCTAGCTTGGTAGAGAAGCTTATTGCCAGAAAGCAAATTGTTATATAATGCGCGCAGAATTTAACCAACAGGTCTTGACCTGTGGAACAACCATATCAAGGAAGCACAATGAATATCCGCTCTGTTATTTCTTTATCTGCGCTACTGGTTTCAGCCATGCCGCTGACCTCCATGGCACAGGATTACGATTTCCATCCTGCTCTTTCCGATAACTTTTCTGCATCTTTGGGTGCAATGAGATCATCCAACTCATTCACAGTCAGGGCAGAAGGGACCAGTATTGGTCCGGATATATTTGACGATGTTGACTTCAATGACAGTCTCGGCGTCAGTGACACAAGCACGTTTTTGAATGCACAGTTACGCTGGAAGTTTGGCAGTGAACGAAAATGGTCTTTGTGGGGACAATATTTCAGTAACGATGCCTCAGGTAATGCAACCCTGGAAGAAGATGTGGAATTTGACGGCGTCATCTTCCGTGAAGGTTCCTACGCTGAAGCCGGTGTGAAACTTGCCGTAACACGTGTATTTGTAGGCCGCAGTTTCGTAAAAAACAATCAACACGATTTTGGCGCCGGTGTCGGTATTCATAACCTTGATTTGTCTGCCTATATTGAGGGCGAATTCAAGATCGATGATGAAACAACCGGTGAACAAAAAGTGGATGTTGGTGGCAGTCAGATCCTGCCGAACATTGGTTTTTGGTATAACTTTTCACCCGCAAAGAAATGGCTGCTTCATGCTCGTCTGGACTGGATCAGCGCCGCTATCGGAGACTATGATGGTACGCTCTGGAATTCTTCTGTAGGGGTCAACTACCAGGCCTGGCGACATGTAGGAATCGATCTTTCCTGGCAGTACTTCAACCTCAACGTGAATGTTGACAACGGCGACTGGAATGGCGGCGTTGACATGACTTACAGCGGTCCCGTACTGTCAGCAACATTCAACTGGTAATTATAAACTTCAAATCGCTACAGTTCGGGCGGTCACTTCTGTGGCCGCCCGACATCTGATCCAGTTTGTCAATGAAAGACAAAAACAACGCCTCAACCATTCTCAAAATCGACGGCATGCACTGTGCCTCCTGTCAAAGACCCATTGAGAAAGCACTGCGTGAAACTGCAGGTGTCGTTGATGTCAGTGTCAATCTTGCCAACCGTGAAGTTCTCGTAGACAGTTCATTAAACTCAGGGGTGTTGATTGCAGCGGTTGCAAACGCTGGCTTTGAGGCAGTGATTGACCCGATACAGTCATTTGAAGAGGATGACAAAACCAACCGGGGGAAATTTCATCAACTGATACAAAAAACCATCCTGGCACTCGGTTTTGGTGTGTTTCTGATGATTTTTAGCATGTATGCACCCGTGCCTGGTAGTGGTTGGGACCTGTTTCAAGTTGCCTGGTCTTTAATCCCATTGTTAAGTTTGCTTGTGATGTATTACACCGGCCGGCACTATTTCAAAGGCGCTTACCAGTCTTTGAAATCACGCTCTGCCACCATGGATACATTGATTGCACTGGGTACCGGCACGGCCTGGTTATATTCCACCGTTATCGTACTGATTCCATCACTGGTTCCAGAAATCGCACGGCATGTCTACTTTGAAGCCGCTGTGATCATCATCGGTATGGTTAATCTTGGCCAGGCGCTGGAGCAGAAAGCACGTGGCAGAACCTCCCAGGCGATACGCCGACTACTGGATTTACAACAGAAAACGGCCCGTATTGTTCGTGATGGCGAAGAAATCGATGTCCCGATAACGGTCGTGGTCAAGGGTGACCTGGTACGTGTCCGCCCGGGTGAACAAATTGCCGTAGATGGTGTGGTCACACAAGGCCAGACAAATATCGATGAATCCATGCTTACAGGTGAGCCTGTCCCTGTAACAAAAACCAGCGGTGATGAAGTCTCTGCCGGTACATTGAACAAGTCCGGTAGTATTCTCTACCAGGCTACCCGCGTCGGTTCTGAAACCGCGCTGGCCCGTATCATCAAGATGGTACGACAGGCCCAGAACAGCAAACCACCCATTGGTAAACTGGCCGACACTATTGCCTCGGTTTTTGTGCCCGCGGTGATGCTGATTGCCGTGATTGCAGCATTGGTATGGTTCAGCATCGGCCCCGATCCCAGGGCTGTGTATGCCATTGTGACCGCCGTGACCGTGTTGATTATTGCCTGCCCCTGCGCGCTCGGCCTGGCTACACCGATGTCGGTGATGGTCGGTATTGGCAAAGCCGCTGAGGCCGGGGTTTTGATCCGCAATGGCGAAGCACTGCAAACCGCCTCACAGCTGACCACCATGGTGCTGGATAAAACCGGCACGATTACCGCTGGCAAGCCGGAGATTATTGAGATCGATACCCTCGATAACCGGGCTCTACACGAGGTATTGCTGTTGGCTGCAAGTCTTGAAGCCGGCTCAGAGCACCCGTTGGCCCAGGCCTTTCTGGATGCCGCAAAACAACAGGAGCTTGATTTACTGACCGTAGAGTCTTTTGAAGCGGTTGCCGGACAGGGTATCAGTGGACAAATCGACAGCAACCACATGTTGCTCGGTAATCAGAAGCTAATGGCTGTCGCCGGCGTGACACTTGATGAGTATTCACTGCAAACCAGCGAGCGCATGGCAGAAAAAGCCTGGACACCCATGTTCCTGGCTTCAAACGGGCAACTTATCGCCATTTTCGCAGTGGCTGATCCGATCAAACCGGAATCTGCAGCGGCTATCAGACGTCTGCAGGCAGAGGGTCTGAAGGTGGTGATGGTAACCGGTGATAACCGACACACTGCCGGGGCCGTTGCCAAACAGGTGGGTATCGATGGAATTCACGCGGAAGTATCACCGGAAGATAAAAAGAACCTGGTCGCAGATTTGCAAAAACAGGGCGAGCGGGTCGGTATGGTAGGTGACGGTATCAACGATGCCCCGGCATTGGCACTGGCGAATGTGGGTTTTGCCATTGGCACCGGCACCGATATCGCTATTGAAAGCGCTGACATCACCCTGATGCGCGGTTCACTACATGGCATTGCAGATGCCATCGACATATCCAACGCCACCATGCGAAATATCCGTCAAAACCTGTTGGGTGCCTTTATCTACAACTCGGCCGGCATCCCCATTGCAGCGGGTGTGCTTTATCCGCTGACGGGTATGCTGTTGAACCCGATTATCGCCGGTACAGCGATGGCATTTTCATCGGTAACAGTTGTCAGTAACGCCAATCGACTGCGATTGTTCCGCTTCACAGACAATCCCTAAAAAGCACAGTCTGTTGCTCAAACCTGCTGTTATTGCCCGGATCCTGCACAAATGGCTCGGTTTACTTGTCGGGCTTCAAATACTGATCTGGCTGGCCAGCGGTCTGTATATGGTTGTGGTTGACATCGATTTTATACATGGCAATTCGCTGGTCAAAAACATGCGGCAAACTGTTGTGGTTCCACAAGCACCGGTGCTTGAGACGACGGCCAGGCAAATCGCAAAATATCATTTTGATGGCAATGCCGCAATTATCACCGCGTCATTGATCACAACAACCCCCCCCGATGGAAATTCAAACCCGGCGCCTGCCTTTGTGGCGGGTTGACTTCGCTGACCGTTTTTCGACGAGCTTTTATATTGATCCATACACAGGCGCCCTGGCCACCCGGCGACATCAGTACTGGCGTATTTTCGACTTTCTGTGGATGTTGCACATCATGGATTATTCCGACCGTGAGGACTTCAACAATCCCCTGATTATTTTCGTAGCATTGATTGCGATCTGGCTTGGAATAAGCGGTTTCATTCTGCTCTTCGGAACTTTTAACCGGCATGACTTCTATTTTTTGAACCTGATGCGAAAACGTAATGAGGTCGTCATCACCCTCATCGATCCTTCTTATGCTGCGCCAAAGAAGCTTTATCTCCGAAGAGGAAGCAATCTTTTTCTTTCTCTGGCAACCCACAATATTAACCTCCCATCCATTTGTGGCGGTGGCGGAGAATCTGGAAAATGCAGGGTAAAGATGGAGGGTGACGACCTGCCGCTAGACAACACGATCGAGCAGGGCCTGATACCAGCGTCACTTCGCAAACAGGGTTTCAGGCTGGCCTGTCAGCAGGAAGTGAAGAACAATATCACTCTGAAACTGGTCTAAGAAATACATTCATGACAAGTGCAAACCAATGAGCCACTCTGCTGTCTAAACCACTGAAACTAAAGCCGGTTGATGGCGCTGGATAAGCTGAGTGTCAGTTCGTTGACCTATATCATTCCGATTTATTATGTAATGTGATTGACTGCACATGACGCTCTGAGTATTCAGTACTATAAATCCGGTTCACGGTAAGCCCCAGATGCCGTCAGAGCGCCTGAAACGTGGAGTAACGGAAATGAACAAAAAAGCCCTACTGGTCACACTCGCAAGTTTTCTCATCGCAAACACCGGCGCAGCGATTGCCTGCGAGTACAAACCTGGTGAAACAAAGTTTGTGGACTACGCAACCTGCCGATATGGTGAGGACAACATTGAAGTTGTTGCACTGCCTGCAGACTACCCCTGGAAAGAGTGCATTTATTACCTGGAAGCGTTCAGACCACCAAAACTCCTTGCGGTGACCCGGGAGAAGGATGGCAAGGAAGTTATCAGCATTAATAATCGTGCCCAGATTGGGAACCCATGTTACCTCACTAAACGGCACTGTGACGCTGCACTGAAGGCTTCCGGATTGTAACAAGAACAGATTTCCCGGGCTTTTCGCATAAAAAAGCCAGCACTGAATTAATATTCAGGGCTGGCTTTTAAATATCAAAAAAGACGATTACTTATTTTTTCAATGAATCGCGAATTTCCGTCAACAGTTCGACTTCAGCTGATGGTTTTGCTGGTGCTTTGGGCGCTTCTTCTTCCTTTTTCTTCATGTTATTCATTGCTCTAACGACCATAAAGATTGCAAATGCGATGATCACGAAATCCAATACGGTCTGTATGAATGCACCGTAATTGATTGTCACTGCCGCCACATCTTCCGTTGCAGCTTGCAGCACAACCGCCAGGTCCTTAAAATCAACACCGCCCATCATCATGCCAATGGGTGGCATCAGCACATCGCTTACAAATGAAGAAATGATCTTGCCAAAAGCACCACCAATAACGATACCAACGGCCATATCGACCACATTTCCACGCATTGCAAAGCTTTTGAACTCCGACATCATACTCATTTTTCTCTCCCTTGGATTTGGATACTTGCTGGCCCAGCCAAAAAGTGACTGAACTTCATTATCTTAGCGAACTGCGGTCTGAATTGTCACTTAATCTTTGGAAGAGGCGCTGTCATATTTTGACGCACTCCTTGTTAAAAGCTGTACTTCTGTTATAGTGCCCGCCGTCTTGGCACACTTCAGTCTGTGCCGACCACTCCCTATTCGCACTTTCGCGGAAAGCGGAGATAAACCACAGATTTTGCCCGGACTGACCCATGTTGTGAAAGATTCACAACGTTTGGCAGGGCGATCACGGAGTATATTCATACATGTTATTTTCAGAACTTGGCCTTTCGGCCGAATTGCTGCGCGCGACAGAAAAACAGGGTTACCAGGTGGCAACCCCAATCCAGCAGCAGGCTATACCACTTATTTTAGAAGGCCGCGATTTGCTGGCCGGTGCACAAACCA
>RCNB010004361.1_pt1 | contig 16065 bp, 23 predicted proteins | sample 2041321 | NCBI WGS metagenome assembly RCNB01 (sample SAMN09708232, study PRJNA481090) | Marine sediment metagenome, whole genome shotgun sequencing project. | reverse complement strand
AATAAACCGTATGAGGACGACCGCGAATTGATCGCCGTCAATCTTGTGGGGCTTTAAGACTGCGACAGCTCCTTCGACCGAACGGAAAACGGAGACGCACCAAATGAAATCACGGATAATCGTTGCTTTTGACCTGTGTGCCGCCCTCGGCGCAGGGAGTTACTTTCGAGCCACGACGCAGAGTGAAAATTCAGTTGTTCGTGGGTCGCAGAATCGCATTGATCTATTGATTGCAAACAACGACGGGGTGCCCGGCGGCATCAGTGACTCCAATGGCCGAATAGAGGCTGAACGCATTGAGATTGGCTCCGACGTCGCTACGCCCCTCCGCCACCTAACACCGGATGCGGGCCGCGCGCTCGATATGTCAACCGGGTTTATGGGCCCTAAGGTGATGGCTGCGTGCGATTTCGCGGGTCGCGTCGGCGTTTCAGGTATCGGTCGTCTGGCCGATGCGCTTGCGATGCTTGACGGTACGACGGGCACCCGCGTGCCGCAAGAGAGTTGAGGCGATCAGATGAGCGCCAAGGCCCCTCTGAAACCTGATGTAACAACCGATGGTCACATCGCTGCCATTCGCGGTGGAGTTGTCGACGTGGTGTTCGAGGGGTCGGTTCCGCGCATTCATGACCTGCTTTACGCGGATACGGTCGCGCTGGAAGTGTCTGGGTTGATCGGCAACGGCATGGTGCGGGCCATTGCCATGGCGCCGGTGCGTGGGCTTGGCCTTGGTCTGACAGTCAAGGCGACAGGCGGACCGATCATGGTTCCGGTGGGTGAGGCCGTTCTGGGCCGGATGCTGGATGTTTTCGGTGAACCTATCGATGGCCGTCCGGCCCCGGCGGCGACGGAACGCCGTTCGATCCACCAGCCTCCACCCAAGCTCAGCGACCGTGTGCTGCATTCCCAGATTCTCGAGACCGGGATCAAGGCCATCGACCTGTTGTCGCCTATTGAGCGGGGCGGCAAGACTGGCCTTTTCGGCGGGGCAGGCGTGGGCAAGACCGTTCTGATCACCGAGTTGATCAACAATACCGTGCAGCACCATAAGGGTGTGAGCCTTTTCTGCGGCATCGGCGAACGCTCGCGCGAGGCCGAGGAGCTGTACCGGGAGATGGGTGAGGCGGGCGTGCGCGAGAAGACCGTGATGCTGTTCGGCCAGATGAACGAGGCCCCCGGCGTGCGCTTTCTGGTTGGTAACACCGCGCTGACGATGGCCGAGTATTTCCGCGACGACAAAGGGCAGGACGTGCTGCTCCTGATCGATAATATTTTCCGCTTCGTTCAGGCCGGCTCTGAGGTGTCAGGCCTGATGGGGAGGATGCCCTCACGCGTCGGCTATCAACCGACGCTGGCCACGGAACTGGCCGCGCTGGAAGAACGCATCACCTCGACCAATCGGGGCGCGATCACCTCAATCCAGGCAGTTTATGTGCCAGCCGATGATTTCACCGATCCGGCTGCGGCACATATTTTCTCTCATCTTTCAGCCTCGGTTGTCTTGTCGCGCAAACGGGCGAGCGAAGGGCTCTATCCGGCGGTCGATCCGCTGTCGTCGGCTTCGGTGATGCTGACGCCCTCTGTCGTCGGGCAGCGACACTACGACATTGCCCGCGCGGTGCGCCGGACACTGGCCGAATATGAGGAGCTGCGCGACATCATCGCGATGCTCGGCCTTGAGGAGCTGTCATCGGCCGACCGTGCCACAGTGGCGCGCGCCAGGCGATTGGAGCGGTTCCTGACGCAGCCCTTCGTTACGACAGGATCTTTCAGCGGGATGGATGGCAAGCTGGTGCCAATCGCGGATACGCTCACCGGCTGCGAGACGATCCTTGCGCAGACCCAATTCGATTTGCCTGAGAGCGCCTATTACATGATAGGCGGTCTGGATGATCTGAAGGCCAAAACATGAGCATGGCGTCCGACATGACCGTCACTCTGCGCCTGCCAACCCGCACGCTTTTTGAGGGCCAGGCAACGCGCCTGACTGCTATGGCCCAGAACGGGGCGTTCGGCATCTGGCCAAACCATGCTGATTTCGTCACAGCACTTGTGCCGTCGGTCATGACGCTGCGGCTTGTCGATGGGTCCGAGGAAATCTTTGGCATCGACGAAGGTCTGCTGGTCAAGAAGGGGCACAAGGTCGTTATTGCCGCCCTGCGCGCGGTCCACGGTGATGATCTGGGCAATCTGCAAGAGACGGTGGAAGGGTGCTTCGTCCAAGTGGACGAGGAGGAGCGCCAGGCCCGGTCCGCCCTGTCGCGGCTTGAGGCCGACATGGTCCGGCGCTTTGCCAAATTGCAGAGGCCGCAGCAATGACACCGAAACCCGACAAACCCGCCAAAGAGATTGCCCGCCAGGCAAAGCGGATGAAATCGACGCGCGATCATCCGGGGCCAAGCCCGCTACGCGGCATCGGTACCTTCGGGATGATTGGCTGGTCCATCGCCGTGCCGACGGTCGGCGGTGCGTTTCTGGGCCTTTGGCTGGAACGTGTGGCGCCGCAAAGCTTTTCCTGGCCCATCGCTTTGATCCTGGGCGGCGTCGTTCTGGGTGCCTTCATTGCTGCGGCGTGGGTTAACAAGGAAGGAGGCGACAGATGATAAACGTTGACTGGACTGCGGTGATGCTGGGCCTTGCGGTTGGCACCGCAATAAGTGCTGTCTTCTTCATGGGGCTGGCTTTTGGAATGCGGCTCGCCCTGCGAACGCAAAACCCGATCAGAATTCTGACATTCAGCGCAGCGCTGCGGATTGTGGCTTTGCTTGGGATCGGTTGGATCGTCTTGGAGCAGGGCGGGCCATGGGCCAGCCTCAGCTATGGGATCGCATTCTTTGTGGTGCGGTTCATCGTCACGACGTTTGCTCGCGTTGATGCGCCTGCCGGAGGCGCGCCATGAACCTGTCGCCGGATCAGACAATCATGTTCGAAGCCTGGGGCGTCGCCGTCAACGCGACCATCTTTTACACGTGGATCGTGATGGCACTGCTGACCATCGCGTCAATGCTAATCACCCGTAAACTGCGTCCGGATGTGCCGCCGAACCGCTGGCGGACGATGCTCGAGGTGATCGTTCAGGGTATTCAGGGCCAGATCGAAGAAATCGCCCCAGGCCCGTCGCGCTACCTGTTGTATTTCGTAGGGACGCTCTTCCTGTTCATCGCGATGTCGAACCTGCTGCTGGTCGTTCCGGGGTTTGAACCGCCCACATCATCCCTGTCGACGACAACTGCGCTGGCGATGTCTGTTCTCATTGCGGTCCCGCTCTTTGGTGTGACCAGTCGGGGTCTTGGCGGATATTTCAAAACCTATCTGGAGCCGTCTTTCATCATGCTTCCCTTCAATATCATCTCGGAGTTTTCGCGCGGCATCTCGCTCGCCATCCGCCTTTATGGCAACATCATGAGCGGGGCGGTGATCGCGGCGATCCTGCTCAGCGTAGCGCCCTTTTTCTTTCCGGTTGTGATGGACGTGCTTGGCCTTCTGACCGGCATGATCCAAGCTTATATATTCGCAATTTTGGCGACCGTCTACATTTCCAGCGCCGCCGGATCCCCAAATCCCTCACTGCCCGAAAAGGACACACCATGACAGACCTTGCCATCATCGCCGCCATCTCCATTTTCACAGCAGGACTGACCGTCTCGTTCGGCGCCATCGGTCCCGCGCTTGGCGAAGGGCGCGCCGCCGCAACGGCGCTGAGCGCGATTGCCCAGCAGCCTGATGCAGCGTCGAACATTTCGCGGACCCTATTTGTTAGCCTCGCCATGATAGAGTCGACGGCGATCTATTGCTTCGTCGTCGCCATGATCCTGCTCTTTGCGAACCCTTTCTGGAACGCGGCAGTCGCAGCGGCACAAGCAGCAGGTGGCTGACCCATGTCCATCGACTGGATTACGGTAGCGGCTCAGATTGCCAACTTTCTGGTTCTAGTCTGGCTTTTGAAGCGGTTCCTCTACCGTCCTATTCTGGACGGCATTGACGCACGAGAGGCTGAGATCACCAATAGAATGAAAGAGGCAGTGCAGGCGAAGGATCAGGCGGCGGCAATCGAGGCGGAGTACTATGACAAGGAGCGAGCCTTGCATGTTGCGCAGTCCGAGATGTCTGAAACGATCCGCAAGACTGCCGAGGAAAAGCGGGATGTGCTGTTGGCCGAGGCGCATCAGCGGATGGAGCAGGAACAAGCAAGCTGGCAGACACATCTGGACGAAGAGGCGCGTAAATACACGACCAGGATGCATCGTGCTGGTGCCGGTGCCTTATTATCGCTCACGCGCAAGGCGCTAATCGATCTGGCGGATGAGACGCTTGAAGAGCGAATGGCGCATCACCTTGTCCAGCAAATCAAACCGATCGCCGCAGATCTGCACCGCGCGGCCGGAGAGGCGATTGTCGCTGTGGTGACAAGTCATGAATCGTTGCCGAAAACGGCACAGGATGGTTTTGCTGCCGAATTGAAGGCTATGTTTCCTCATATTTCAGTGCAATTCGACACGGATGCGGATCAAGCTCCCGGTCTTGTTTTGCGCATGGGTGGGGCGCAACTGGCTTGGACCGTGGACTCTTATATCGATGGGCTTGAATCGCTGATTGGCAAGCAACTTGCCAGCGGTGGCGAGCTGAAAGTGAAATCTCATGAGCAGTGAAACCGGCAAAGCCAGTGCTAGTCCTGAGGCGCTTCTGAAGGCTCTTCTCGACAGTCCAGCACCTGCGCCGACCCTCAGTGAAATAGGGCAGGTTGCCGAAGTGGCTGACGGGATTGCCATTGTGACGGGTCTGGAACGTGCCTTGTCCGATGAATTGCTGCGCTTTGACAGCGGTGTGCAGGGCATCGTCCTTGATCTTGAACCGGGGCGCCTCGGCGTTGTTCTTCTTGGGTCGTCTGATTGTGTCGCGGTGGGCGAAAGCGTCATGCGCACGCGCACTGTTGTTAGCGTCAAAGTCGGTCCAGCGCTTTTGGGCCGCGTTGTGGATGCACTAGGCGGCCCGCAGGACGGCATGGCGGCGATCAAGGCAGAGGCGGTGCGACCGGTCGAGGCCGAGGCCCCAAAAATTCTAGACCGACAGGCGATCTCACGCCCTCTGGCGACGGGCATCAAGGCAATCGATGCAGCAGTTCCCGTGGGTCTAGGACAGCGCCAACTGGTGATCGGGGACAGGCAGACTGGCAAGACGTCGCTCGCCGTGGATGCGATCCTCAACCAGAAGAACAGCGATTTGATCTGCATCTACTGCGCAATCGGGCAACGCGGCGATGCGGTCGCTAAGGTGATTGGTGCGATCCGCGAAGGGGGTATGATGGAGCGTACGATCATCCTAGCGGCCGGCGATGAGGGGGCCGCGGGTCTGGCCTATATCGCGCCCTATGCGGCGCTGACGATGGCTGAGTACTTCTCGGGCCAAGGCAGGGACGTGCTGGTCGTGCTCGACGATCTGACCCACCACGCCCGATCCTACCGCGAGCTGTCGCTTCTGCTGCGCCGCCCACCGGGGCGCGAAGCCTTTCCCGGCGACATCTTCTACATCCACGCCCGACTGCTGGAGCGTGCGGGGCAGTTCAGCGAAAGCGTCGGCGGCGGGTCCATCACCGTTTTGCCGGTTGTCGAGACCCAGGCAGAGAATCTTTCCGCCTATATTCCGACCAATCTAATTTCGATTACCGATGGCCAGATCTACCTGTCACCTCGCCTTGTGCGTAAGAACCAGTTTCCGGCAGTCGATCTTGGCGTGTCGGTCTCACGGGTGGGCGGTAAGGCGCAAAGTAAAGCGTTCCGGTCAGTGGCTGGAAACTTGCGCGTGACCCTGTCGCAATTCGAGGAATTAGAAGACTTCGCCCGTTTTGGCACGCGCCTGGACGATGCCACGCGCGCGCGGCTCACGCGGGGCGCTGCGGTCCGTGCCTCCTTGCGTCAGGCGGAACGCGATCCCATTCCGGCCATCGAACAACTTGCCGTTCTGGTCGCCGCCATGGACGGCCAGTTCGACGGATTGAGCGAGGCCGACACCTTTACGGTCATGGCTGCCCTCAGAAGGGCGGCTGCACGCGATCTCGCCGAGATCGCCGAACAGATCACACAGAACCAACCCTTTGACGCCGATGTCCGCGCCCGGATGGCCGCGCTCGGACAGCAAGCTCGTGAAGCATTAGGGGAGCAGAATGGCACAAACACTTGAGGTGCTCGCCCGGCGCACGAACAGCATGCAGGGTATCCGTAGCGTAGTGCACACAATGAAGACGCTGTCGGTGATCAATTCTTCCCCCTATGAGCACGCGGCCCGCGCCATCGAAGCGTATCACAACACAGTTCTGGACGGCTTACATGCCTTCCTGTCGCAATCAGGGCCGATCAATGCCGCTAATTCGGACGCCGTCGCAAGAGTCATGGTTGTGTTCGGCTCGGACCATGGTCTGTGCGGAAACTACAATGAGGCGCTTGCCACGCATGTCGGGCAACACATTGGTTCCAATGCGGACAACGCCACAACCATCCTGTGTATTGGGGCACAGATGGCGGACGCGCTTACGGATCAGGGCCTCGGGGTTCAAAAGGCGCTTTTTCCGCCCGCCTCTGTTGACGGGATCGGGCGGCTCGCCAACCTTCTCACGCAGAAACTAGACAATATCAGGCGGGACAGTCATCCTAAAGAAGTGTCTGTGTCTCTTGCCTATTTTGCGCGCACTGAGGGCGGAATGCAGGCCCCCGAAATTGCAGCTTTGCTGCCACTCGAACCTGCGCTCATAGGTGATCTTCAGACAAAACCCTGGTCCTCGCGAAGCCTTCCATACTTTTCGATGCAGCCAGACGACCTCTTCATGGCGCTGCTCAGGGGCCATCTGTTTGCCAGCATTTTCCGAGCTGCTGCAGAAGCTATGGTAACTGAGAATGCCGCGCGGCTTGCCTTGATGCAGCAGGCGGAACAATCGGTCGACAACAGGCTGGAAGAGTTGATGTCGGATACGCGTGCTGTGCGGCAAACCGAAATAACCACCGAGCTTCTTGATGTGATTATCGGGTTTGAAGCGCTCAAAAAACGCAAACCCCCGTGAATTAACTCAAGGACCGTGAGTTCCAGAAAGCCCCGAGCCTCTCATATTTACCACAATAATCATGGAAAACTATCTTCAATTGTATTGCTCACAGTGCTTTTGACAGCAGCGGCATGTAGCAAGTCGGGACATTATCCAATAAATGGAGAGGAATGCGGGCCTAATTGTTCCATCCCGGACGATCACATTGACCCTCGCCGGTCTGGCCTTTTCATGGCAAGATCGGTTCTTCGCGAGGTTCGGGACGGGGACAGGACATGCCGGTTTCTCAACCCTGAATACCCATATTGATGCGATAGCGACGCAATCGGTGGGTGTGACGCCTGACGCCTCGTAGCAGCATCTGCACTATGGTCGCGATGCGCTCCTGCCGCCTGCCGACCTGCATGGCGCCTATGTCAACAATCGCCCACTCCCGACCGAAGGAATGCCCGACGCGCACAAAGTTATGACATCACCACTTCGGCTGTGTTCAATCTCAATCATATCCATCCTTTCGTTAAAACGACTTTCCAAAGTCTATTCGGATTTCTGTCCTGCTGCCATGCGCGCTGCATTACCTGAATGAGCTATTGTTGTGCTTAGCGTATGACCATGCGCCGTGAGAACGGCCACTAATGATCAGTATTTAACCTTGCGACATCACTCCAAATCGATAGCAGAATGCAGCGTCGGGCATTGAACCCTTGAAACTTTAAACCCTTTTTCTCCAACTCCTTCTGCATATTGGACCTTGTGGACGCAGAGACCTATGTTGCCGATGGCGACCATATGACGGATGTCACATCGGCAGCACTTCTGGATGGACTAAGAATGAGCAGGGAGAAAAGGTGCTCGTTGAGCGTATGCGCAAAGTGCGAGCTTGGTTTTTTGAACAGGACGGAGGCTGGTATATACAGTGCAAATACGGGAGCAGGGCACTGGGGCTTGGCAAGGATGGCAATGCTGTGTTTGTGAAGACGTTGGCTGACGTAGAAGGCGCGTTTCAGGCTTTGTATGCGGCGGCAGCTGGCGGCGAACTTGACGCTGCAATCAGCGCGGTTGTGCAGAGCAAGAAGTCTAAGTGATCGACAAGGCTAGCGCAGATACGCTCTGCGCAAGCCGTTCAATATTTGTAGCAGCGTTTCAGCGCTAATCAGCCCGTCGTCCTTAGCTGCCAGCGCCTTCATCGTAATCTCAGTCGTCACAACGTATCCGTCACGTTCAACGCCAATTGCCGCAATCAATTCAGCTTCTGCAATTGTACCCGCCGCCAGCATATCAAATGCGACGTCTGCGACGCTTTGTCCTGCGTTCATAGCTGCCTTCGGCTCTTTCTTGTGTACCTGCCGCCCGCTGTGCATTTCAGCGTTAATTAGCGGGCTGTATTTGCTGTTGTGCTTGTCAACCATTGGAGTGCTTGTGCCCACCTGTTTGCTCAAAACGTGCGTACCCACGCCACGCTCTAAGTCGCGTGTTATGTAATAATGCCGCCAGCTGTAAAGTGTGCGTTCTTTTCCGTCAGCGCCAACCTTCAAATCCAGTTCATCCAGCAGCGCGTTAAATGCGCGGCTCAAACTAGAATTGTTAGCGACTTCGCCCAAACGTGTCGTAAACACGTACTCATTGCTCTTTGCCGCAATAAGTTCGTCCAAGCTGCCCTTACTAGTTGCGTTGCTCAGCTTGCGCTGCCTGTCCAAGTAGATTTCAACGCGATCACGTGCCACAGCGCTGCGTTTTTTCGTTTTGCCATCAACGTTCACAACCAAGTAGCGCTCGCCGTCTTTCTCGTGCCACTCAATATTCTTCCAGCGTAGCCCGAGCGCCTCTGTTCCGTGTCGCACACCAGTATTTGCCAAAAACAGTACGTAGTTGCGCAGCACTTCACGCGTCGCCACAGCTTTCACACGGCTCATTTCCTTGTGCCAAGTACGCAGCGCAGTATAAATTTTCTTGTATTCTGCGTCTGTGAAGCTGCCTCTGCTTTCGCTTTTTGTGCCTTTGTTAAGCAGGGTAGGGCGCAATGATTTTACAAGCCAACCATGCAACTCAGCTTCGTCAAACACTCTGTTCAAAGCAGCATTGTGATTGTTGATGCCGCTTTGTGAAAACGGCTTTTTGTTTGTTTCTGTGCGCCACCTGTCGAATGCAGTGAGCGCAGCCATGTCGATTTTAGCGATGTCTGTTGCTTTAAAGTAAGGCATCAGCCAGCGGCGCAGCGCTGAGATGTAATCTTTGTAAGATTGCTTGCCGCCACCTTCATCTAATTGCTCACGCATACGCTTGATGGCATATTCTGCTACATGTTTGAACTTGCGGGTTTGGGCTGGAAGCTTGTTATCGATACGTGCCTGCGTCTCGTATAGCAGTTTCCAAGCTCGCTCTTTCGCTTCCTCCAAATCATCCGTTCTCGTGCTTTTTACGATGCGTTTGCCATCATCAAGCGTCAATCGCGCGTACCAATTCTCGCTACCTTTGCGCCTATCTAGCCGCAACTTCTTGTTCACAAATATCGCATTTACGCCGTAGCTCATTGTTAGCCGCTCTCGCTAAGTCTCTGTTGCTACATAGTATATGCAGAACAGGGCGAAAATGCAGCGAAATCTGCACGCGGACTGTGTACGAGTTGTGTACAGAAATGCTATGACTACATCTTGTAAGTTGGAGGTTAAATGAGTGTAAAATATACAAGATGTATGGAGGCGAGTGCGAGAATCGAACTCGCGTGGACGGATTTGCAATCCGCTGCGCAACTTTTTATTAGGATTGCTGTAGATTGATTTTCCTATATGTATAAGGAGTATATCAATCCGCATACATTCAAAAATGTGCGCGTCAATGACGAAAAACGCACACAAAACGCACACATAATGATAGACCAGCTAAACAACACCAAGGCCGAGCGCCTGAAACCAAAAGCGGTTCGTTACGAAATAAGAGACGCCGCAGAGCGCGGGTTGATCCTTCGCGTCGGGAAAAAGGGTGATAAAATTTGGGAGGTGATTGTTCACCGTGGCAAGAAGCGGCAGCGCGTCCGTCTTGGCACCTTCCCTACAATGGACGTGCCATCAGCCCGACTGTCAGCATCGGCGGCTAAGAAAAATACAACAACGTCTAATGGAGTCAAAACCGTTGCTGAGCTTTTTGCAAGTTACCGTGACAACCGCATGAATAATATGCGGGCTTGGCGTGATGTGCAATCCGTTTGGGATTATTGGGTCAAAAACCGGATTGGGCATCTACGCCTAACGGATTTGAATGTGCATCATGGTCGGGAATTGCGCGAGCATGTTTCAAAAAAATCGAGCGACATAAGGGCAGGGGCCGTTATTCGTTATATCCGGCCAATGTTCGTCTGGGCTGCTGATGAGAGTATTATTGAAAGAAACCCTTGGGCAGAATTGAAGGCAGGGGCCGTTGCTCCGCCGCGTGACCGCGTGCTGACGGATGGAGAGTGGGCCAAGGTTGTGGGGCGCTACATTCGACGTGGGCGGCGTTCTTGGGCCGTTGGTGCAGGTTTTGATGTTATCCAGCCAGCGGCTTGGTTGTGTGTCCACAATGCAATGGGATGAAATCCATGGTGATATTTGGAAAATCCCGAAAGAGAAAATGAAGGCAACCCGCGTTGACAAGGCAAAAGCCCACGAAGTGCCGTTATCGCAGGCGCTTGCCGAAATAATTAGCCAACAGCCTAGAAAGGGGCCGTTCGTGTTTACCGTATCGGGTTTAAGGCCGTTTGGTTGCGGGTCACGGGAGAAAGTCAGGATTGGCAAAGCCGCAGGAATTACAGACTGGCGACTGCATGACATACGCCGAACCGGTGCAACCCTAATGACTACCGGAACTGAAAACTGGCAACGACAGGTAAATAATGGATCGGATTTCCGAACCGAAAACGTAAAGACGAACCGCTTCATTGTTGAGCGCGTTCTGGGTCATGCGGACACGGGAGTCACAGCCGTTTATGACCGTTCCAGCTACAGAGACGAAAAACGCGAAGGCTTGGAAATACTCGCCGCATCTGTTGGGCAACGAGGCGGCCCTAATTTTCAATCAAAACTATATGTAAAAAAATGACAATACATAGGACCTATTACACCAATCCAATTGGCCAACCCCTACCTGTGGGCTATTTGTTTGCCCCCAATGTGCTGAATTTGCTGTTGCCGGTAATGTGGGGCAACCGCGCCAATCTCGAACCGGTGAAACTTTATGGCTACCCGATTGGCAGGGGAACCATGTGGGAAGCCGTCGAACTTGCGGGGCAGGTCCAAATAGCAGCGATGACCGTCCTAGAGGCATTGCGCGTTCAGGCGCTCGAGTGCTTTGTACAGAACGACAACGGCGGGTTTGACATTGTCTCGCGCGACATTTGGGCGGAAATGTTAGACCGTCACGCATGTGAGTTAATAGAATCGGGCGAGGTATTCGCTTTTTGGTGTGATAATCTCAAATGGGCTGATGGTTGTGCAATTCTCTTTAGTGATGAGAACGTGGCCGATTGGCTGGCCGACTTCACCAGCCCACATATCTTGCCAGATCCGCTAAAGCGCTTGCAAGACAACCTGCCAGATGCGTCGGAAATCTCACTTGCTCAATTGGCGACATGGCTTGCCGATGAGGAAGTTATGGGCGCAGAATCCTACCGTGCACGGCTCGATAGTGCCGTCACAACCTTGATTGCAGGGGGTAAGCGTATTTCGGGTCATGATGATTGGTCAGCGCAAGAAAGCGCCGATTTTGAGGTGTTTGTTGCGACCGAAGCAGCCCGTGACGAGCGGATGAGTTCAGTCATTGTCGAAATCACGCGACAAATCTCGCTGGGCGAAATCCAAGCATTTGGCAGGTCAAAAGATGGTGCCGACCATCTTGGGGAATTGAGAGAAACATCTGCAAACGCATTTCTGGACAATCTAGCATTGTACCCTGTGCATGACGCAATTGCCGCTGATGGGTCAGGAAAGCACAACGACTATCGAGCCGCGCGTCGTGCCGAAGTTGCGGTGGTGCGGTTTCGACGTGACAACGTGGTCGATGTTTGGGGCGGCGAACCTGTCAGAGAACATCAACCCTGCCCAACGCTTGGCGAATGTGTGTCCGTGACCCCTCGGTATAGCCGTGCGGCATTAGAGAAAGCGTATATCAAGCGCGTATCAACATGGCCTGATGATCAGCAGCCACCAAGTCGGCAAGATGATGAGGCATGGGGAGATGCCCAATTTGGATGCCCCCGTACGCCAATCAGAGAACTAAGAAATGAACACGCGCCGCATTGGAGTAAGCCCGGGCGACCTAGGGATAACTAATCTGGCCGAAAGAATATGGCAGGAAAACCTGTCTGCCAAATTAGCCAAATTAGCCTGCCAATTTATGAGACTTTATCTCGGTATCTAGGAAGCGATTGCACAAAGCGATTGCCGAATAGGAGCCGAAGGCAATGCAGATTGACCCAGACACTTTTTACCCTGAACAGGCAGACTCACCAATACTTGATGTGATTGGAAAGCGTTCAACCCGCGCCGTGTACCGGTGTAAAGGCAAGGGACCAGCTTACATTAAGATTGGCTCTCGCGTTACCTACAAAGGTGCCGATATTTTATCTTGGCTGAACAGTCAGCGCATCGAGCCGCGTTCATGCGCTGCATAAGAAAACCCCCAACCGCAAGCGAACGGTCGAGGGCACTATTTTCTTTTCAGCGGTGATAAGAAAATAGCGCATTTGGGCCGTCCGCACAACCTTAGATAGGAACGCGGACCATGACAAAGCTGTTAGAAAACAACTTCCCAGAAGACGCGCAATCCACGCGCACCAGACAAGAGCGCCGCATTCGGTGGACCCATGGTCTGTCCGAAACTCAGGCCCGGCTTGTGGCAGCACTTGCCTATGGAGAGGCGCGTCATGGCGGTTAAATACAAGCTGAACCGCAGCGCCGGTCGCTGGCACATCATGGCCCGAAAGGGTGCTGGTGCGGCCACAGAGGCAGCGTGGATATCATTGGGCGGTTGCTCTGACCAAATCATCGCCATGCGCGTCTGGCTGGCGCTCATGGCGCGAGGAGGTAGCAATGGCAGGTAAGCCCTACAAGCACCACAAAAGGGGAGCTGGGCGTCATGTCCAGCTTCCCGAATGGCTGCAGGCGTCTGTGGCGTGGGCGACGATGAAATCCGGCCCACGGGCGCTCTATGTCGAGTTGAAGCGGCGTTTCAATGGGCATAACAACGGGCAGATTTATCTGAGCCACAGAGACGCAGCCAAAGCGTTGAACGCTCATCGCAACACGATTGGCTCGTGGTACACAGAGTTGGAACAACGCGGGTTTATTATGATGACAAGGGGGCCGCATCTTGGCCCCGAGGGCGTCGGTGTCGCATCCACATGGGCTTTGACAGAATTGCCCACGCAAGATGGGAAAAGGGCAACCAATGCCTTCAAAAAATGGAGAACCCCCGCACAAAAACCGTGCATGGGTGTCACAAATACTGTGCATGGGTACAGCGACACAGGGGGTCATGCACAATAAATGTGACGCTTTGGCCGGTTTTGGCGCTCTGAAGTGTCACACTCATTATGACATATATACATCTAGCCATAGGCAGGTGGTATTTCTAGCCGGGCAGATACCGACAACGGCAAAGCCGCAGTGCAGCGTTGATCGATGATGTGAACGGCAGTAACGGCCCGGAAGCAGACTCCATGTGCAAGTGCAGCATTTGACACTAAGGGCGGTTAGCAGCCCTTCGCTGCGGGCAGTTCCAAGGTCCGCAGTGCGGACGAAGTGATCCTTGACAACCGCCAAACCAATGGCCGCATCGGCGAACATTTGGTCGGCAAGGTTCATTATGCTAGCCTGCCGCCTCAAGGATTTGAACCCGCGTGACTGCTCCGCCACCGCCGTAAATGCGAATCAATACAAAGCCGATATACTGGCTTCGGATGCGATCCACGGTATGGTGGCTTCGGGAATAGTCGCATTTTCCCGCTATCATAGAGCGGCGCTCTGAGTTGGTAAAAAAGCTGTCTGGCTGTTCTCCGTCGGGGTTGCCGAACCTGTGCACATTAGCGCGGTCTTGCTGCACGATTGCGCAAACATCGTTCAGCGGAACGCCCCGAGAGCTGTATGTGTCTTTAGGGCTCAGCGTCGTGTAGTACTCAAACATTAGGCTTTCGGCAGCTGCCGGTATAGAGCCTAAGCCAAGCACTAGAGCCAGAGCAATAGAAAAAAACTTCATTGTAAATCCTCTCAAACATAGCAGCAGGCGGATGTGCCCTACGCACTCATAGTAAGCACAGGATGGATGCCAAAGCACGCTCAGACCATGAGTGCTCTGTCTGAGATAGTTCAAAATCGACCCATCAGGCAACACGCACCGCTGCCAAGTAGATTCAGTGGGTTAGCTTGCTCAAATCTTTGTTGCGCAATGTCATCTTTGCGCGCTCGATTGTGTAACACGGTGACGACCGCCCTGCCGCCATGCGGAGTCGCGGCAAACCATCCGTCAGACCAAAACCCATTCCGGTCATTCGCTGCGCGCGGGTTCAACAATCAAGTCGCGGACGAAACCGACCTTGACGAGTCGGTTTCGAAGGTCCGCTTGCCTACGTTTAACACTTCACAGGAGAACTGTTAAATTTCCGGTCGAGGTCAAAACCTCCATCAATGATTTTATTGGAAAATTTCTACTGGCAAACGGCTGCTAGATTTAACACTATCATCCATAGTGTCAAATTGTCGAACATAACCACGAGCTAGCTAGGATTCCATCAGTGAAAAAAGTACTTTCTATAGCGGTGGTTCTTGCTGCAACAACTGCATCAGCCGATACGCACAACACGCCAGCAAATATTGAAATTGCCTGTAACCAACATGGTGCGATAGTTAAGAAATCGGATGGCACAACTTACTATCTGGGCAAACAGTGCGACGCTGCACGCAAAGATGGCGGTGTTGGAAAGTGGTGGTATGCCGGATCAGCATTCATTATCGAGATCAATGGGCAAAGTGAACGCTTCGCCAATGAGCTTGTCTGCGATGTTCCATACTGCAAACCTTGAAGCAACAAAGCAAATAGACCTTCAAATAAATTATATGCTACGCAGAAGCCCTGAAACTCATTAGCGAATTATTACTCTAGTCGTTGAGTGGGGAGGGTTTTGGATACGTGTACAACTGATGTGGGAGCCCTATCGTGAATTTATATAAAAAAGTGTTATGGATACTGTCTTTTTGCGCAAGCCTTTTCCCAGTAACTGGAAAAGCGCAAAATTTGGAGCTAACCACAGTCGGAGGAATGTGGGAGTTGTTTTCGGAGAAATGCGAGTCGTTTGTTAGCGATCCAAGTTTATTCATCCAATCTCCGAATTTGTTCAAGATCGATGACTGGAAGTGGATGATGCGGTCTGCTGAATCTGTTGGATTTATAGAATATTTTACACCTTCGCCTGACAACAACTTACAGTTTGCGGCAATAGGAAATTCGACATCGCAAGGGGTTTTACTTCATTGTTCGTTGAGCGGTATTTTACCTGAGTTTGACACTGCCGCTCAGTCCTTTGAGGCGGTGAAACTACACTTTTCAAATCTAAATGACATATCAATTTCTTCAGGTAAAATAGCTTTTTTTGGTGATCCAAGCCACATAGCTGAGTTAACGGAGTACTATTCTACAAGCTACTTAATCAGGGTCGAAGGAGGTTTTGAAACATTGGAAATGGTTGCAACCATCAGAATCGACGACGGTGGTTCAATCTATTTTGAAATAGAGACCGAATTGTAGAGACTTCGCAGCAACGAATGCTCTATTTTTTCCTAGCCCACTTAACGCTAATACCAAAAGTGTTAAGCGATTTGGGCTGAATTCACTATAGCGGACCTTCGAGCTCTGCGCAGCATCGGTCGTTCTGGGCTCAGAGCCGCCATTCGCTGCGCCGTCCACGAAGGTCGGCAATGGGCTTATTCTGTTGAAAAACTCCAAGCTGGGGCAGAGCATGGAAAAATCGGAGAACAACGTTCTTTCCATACAGGCATGGGTCGCAA
>RCNB010001248.1_pt1 | contig 16071 bp, 12 predicted proteins | sample 2041321 | NCBI WGS metagenome assembly RCNB01 (sample SAMN09708232, study PRJNA481090) | Marine sediment metagenome, whole genome shotgun sequencing project. | reverse complement strand
ACACTACTTTACTTGGATAAATACACAATATTCTATGACTGGACTAAGGTGTTATTACAAAACATATAGAAACAGCACTAAAATAACCAACAGTAAAACCGAACACTATGAATCTTACAATAAATAATTTATCAAAAACCTATTCAAATGGTGTGAAAGCACTACAAAACATCTCTTTAGAAATCCCTAAAGGAATGTTTGGATTATTAGGTCCAAATGGCGCAGGTAAGTCTACTTTAATGCGAACCATTGCCACCTTGCAGGAAGCAGATAAAGGGACAATTTCACTAGGAAATCTAGATGTTTTCACACAGAAAAATGAGGTGAGGCAGGTGTTAGGATATTTACCACAACAATTCGGTTTGTATCCTAAAATATCTGCCGAAGTATTATTAAATCATTTTGCAGTTCTCAAAGGTATTACAAACAAAGGTGAGCGTAAAGATGTTGTAAACGCTCTTTTGCACAAGACCAATCTGTATAACGTAAGAAAACAAAATCTTGGGGGGTTTTCTGGCGGAATGAAACAGCGCTTTGGCATTGCTCAAGCCTTACTTAGCAACCCGAAACTTCTTATTGTAGATGAGCCTACAGCGGGATTGGATCCTGTGGAAAGAAACCGATTCTATAATATATTAAGTGAACTTGGAGAGAATACTGTGGTAATTCTGTCAACACATATTGTTGAAGACGTAAAAGAACTATGTACTAGTATGGCTATCATCAATCAAGGACAGGTGCTACTTAAAGGTAATCCAATAAAAATAATCGAAGAACTAGAAGGCAAGGTGTTTCAAAAAAAGATTGAAAAGCCTGAATTAGAGGGGTATAAACAAAATTACCAAGTTATAAGTGAAAAACTATATCTAGGGAAGCCCATAATACATATTCTTAACAATACGAATCCTGGGGATGGTTTTTCTTCGGTTAAAGCCGATTTAGAAGACGTGTATTTCTCACAAATATTTGGCAGTAATACTAACCTTAAATCAATTTCATAATGTTGTGGTACGAAATATTTAAGTTCGAATTAAAGTATCGTTTAAAACGAGCAGACACTTACATTTTCTTTGTCTTCCTCTTACTGTTTTCAATTGTTGGCGTCGATTTTATTTATCAAGGGATGGACTTCGGCTTGGTTAAAAAGAATTCGCCTTTGGTTATTGCAAAAGCAATGGGCGCTATCACAGGAATTTTTATGATACTGGCTTCTATGATTATGGGAGTCTCCGTTTTACGAGACTTTGAATACAATATAGAATCTCTCATGTATGTAAACCCAATCAAAAAACGAGATTATCTATTAGGCCGGTTTCTAGGTTCTTTCGCAGTTTTACTTTTTGTGTTTAGTGGAGTTTTCTTTGGAATGATGATCGGAGAATATATGCCTTGGCATCAACCAGATCATTTGCTGCCTTTTAATTTATTGACATATCTGAAGCCATTTACAATTGTGACATTGCCAATTCTATTTTTTGGGGCTTGCCTATTCTTTATAACAGGTGCCTTAAGTAGAAAACTGATGGTTGTTTATACACAAGGTATTGTCCTTTTCGTCGTATTTATGTTGACCAAGGCCATAACCAATGAGTTTTGGCAAGCTATTTTAGATCCTTTTTCATTAACTACGATATCATTACTTACAGACTCTTGGACAGGGGCAGAGCGTAGTTTACAAGCCATCCCGTTTACTGGAGCGCTACTTTACAACAAGCTGTTCTGGATTGTGTTAGGCCTCCTTATTCTCGGTATTGGTTATAAAAAATTCGAATTCAATGTTGTTCCAAATAAACGCATTAAAAAGAAGAAATTCAAAACAATGGATGTCCAAACGGATCAACTTTATGATGTCGAAATTCCAGAATTCAGACTAGAACACGGTGTTAAATCGAAGTGGTCTCAGCTAATACACTTCTCGTGGTTTTATTTCGTGAGTATTTGCAAACAAGTATCTTTTTGGGCCATTGTGATTTGCGGGATGATTATCATTTTAATCAATTCGGTGAATCTGGGAACTGTATATGGTGTTGATAGCTATCCTTCAACTTATTTTATAGTTGAAGAGCTTCAAGAAACATCTTTTTACTTCTTTGTTATCATCCTTGTTCTTTATTCCGGCGAGCTCATTTGGAAAGAAAGAACTGCAAAGTTAAACTTGATTTATGATGCAAGTTCGATGTCGGATTTCTTAAATCTCGCAGGTAAATATCTTGGGCTCATACTCATCTATATTGTACTCATTATCTCCTTGATTATTTCAGGAATCATATTTCAAACTATCAACGGATATTACAACTATGATTTTCAAGTTTATTTCTATGGTTTCTTTCTGGAAATCCTACCGTTCCTAGCTTTATATACGCTCGTAGCATTCTTTGCACAGGTAATGACCAATCAAAAATTTGTCGGGATTCTGGTAGTTTTGATATTTTTCATCTTGAATAGTTCTTTGGCTCTCTTCGGAATGGATCACGATTTGTACTTCTTTGGAGGTAGTTCTTTAGGTACGTATTCAGATATGAATGGCTATGGGCATTTTATGAAGCCCTATCTAATCATCAAAAGCTATTGGTTCTTATTTGGAATACTATTACTCATTATAGCATCCGTTGTTTCCGTTAGGGGAACAGAAACTAATCTTATAAAACGATTGAGAGCAAGCAAACACCGAATCAGTAAGCCTGTCCTTAAATTAGGAGTAGTTACAGTTGTGTCTTTTATAATGCTTGGTAGCTATATATTCTATAATACGAATATCTTAAATGAGTATTGGACAACTTCCGAAGAGACTGAATTCAGAATTGCTTATGAGAAAAGTCTTAAGAAGTTTGAATATCTCCCACAACCTAAAATAGTAGCCGTTACCTTAAAAGTAGAACTATATCCGAAGTCTCGAGATTATAATGCTGAAGGGTTTTATATTCTGAAAAACACATGGGACGCACCCATTGAAGAAATTCATATTCAAAAACTTATAGAATCAAATATAACACTCGAGTCGGTCACTTTTGAAGATGGAGCATCCATTGATAATCAATATGCAGAATTTGAATATCATAAATATATCTTGAAGCAACCATTGCTAGCCGGAGATTCCATAAAAATGAGCTTTAAGCAGACCTTTACAACCAAGGGCTTTGAGCAAGGTGGTTCTAATACTAATATTGTGCATAATGGTACGTTTTTTAACAATAGGGATTTTCCAACCTTAGGTTATAATAGAAAATATGAACTTCAGGATGACGATGATCGTGCGGACTACAATTTACCATCTAGATCAAATAAAGCTAGGAGGGAAGATCCCAAACAGCTGGTTAACACGAGGTCTGGCGGTGATTCTGACGGCATTCAATTTGAAATCGTTTTAGGAACCGATGAGAATCAGACAGCTATCGCCCCTGGAAATCTATTAAAGAAATGGAAAGAAAACGATCGTAACTATTTTCATTATAAAATGGAGCTCGAAATGATTGACTTTTATTCGATAGTTTCAGCTCAATATGAAGTTAAAAGGGATACTTGGCTAGCAACTCCAGATACAGCAGCAAAACCTGTTGATCTAGAGATTTATTACCACAAAGAACACAACTATAATTTAGACCGAATGATGGAGTCAATGAAGACTTCGTTTGATTACTACAGTACTAATTTCAGTTCATATCAATACCAACAACTTCGCATTATCGAATTCCCTCGTTATGCCGAATTTGCGCAATCGTTTCCTGGAACGGTACCGTTTTCAGAATCTATCGGGTTTGTGTTAGATATAGATGACGAAGAAGATGTTGACATGGCATTTTATGTGACTGCACATGAACTGGCACATCAATGGTTTGGAATGCAAGTAGAAGCCGCTTATGTTCAAGGACAACTTATGATATTAGAAACTTTATCACAATATGCTGCCTTAATGGTTTTAAAGCAACAGTATTCTGAAGAAAAAGTGCAACAATTTTTAGACCTTCAGGAAGAGCGATATGCAGAAGGAAAACGCAGAGATGGTGGGCAAGAACCAACATTGGCTTTCGTAGAAAATCAGGAGTATATCTATTATGCAAAAGGTGCGATTAATATGTATGCACTGCAGCAACAGATTGGTGAAGACAGGGTCAATTTAGCGTTAAAAAGGTTTATCAATGATTGGAACACAATAGATGGTAAATTGAAAATAACTACCGATAGATATGCAACAACAGAAGATTTATTAGGCTATTTTAGAGACGTTACACCGAATTCACTTCAGCATATTATAAAGAATTTGTTTGAAAGCGTTTCACCGATGACTAATCAATTGGAGAAATAAATATTAATTCATTACATCATTATATCTTTACATCATTATATTTATAAGCACAATTAAAACACCAACCATGACCTTGTTTAGAAAAAACGCTTGCCTTATTTTTTGTTTAAGCCTAATTCTATTTACTAGTTGCAAAGAAGAAACCGTGTTAAGTGATAAAAATTTAGCCAAATTTTCTGAATCTGTAAAACCAGATGACATTAGGCATCATATTGCCGTACTTGCCAATGACAGCCTAAAAGGAAGACTTCCAGGAACTCCTGAATATGATCAAGCCATGGCATATGTTGTAAATAAATATAAAGAAATTGGCATTAAACCATTGGGAGACAAAGGGGGAACTACTTATTACCAAACTTTAACTTTAAGAAATTCTGTTGTTGAAGAAGCGCAATCTTTTATGATTTTAAATGATAAGGATAGTCTGCAAGTGGGTACAGATTATTTTTTTATTGGAAATGCCAATGAAATTCTAAGCGAATTTTCAGGAGCGCTTGTTTTAGCTGGATTTGGGGTGCAAGCTCCGGAGTATGGCTTTAACGACTTTGAAAATATAGATGTAAAAGGAAAAATTGCAGTCGTATTTAGTGGTGCACCAAACTCTTTACCAGCAAGTGAAAGAGCATATTTTAGTAATACAGTCACAAAAATAACAACACTTGATAATTTAGGTGCTGAAGGAGTTTTGCTTGTTACAGCTCCAGGCGGAAGAGGCAATTTTAAAGGTAGTTACGATAGAATGTCGCAAGGAGGCATAAATAGTGTTTTAATGCCTGGAGGCAAAGCATTGGGAAGGTCTAATTTTGGGAATAACTTAAAATTTGGAGGCCTTTTTAATTGGACATCTTTGACAAAACTCACCGGGTTCACTGCAGAAAATTGGAAAGATTACAGTGAAAATGGAGCTGTACTAAATCAGCCATCCAAAACCATTCAATTAAAAGGTAAGGTAGTATCAACGCTCAAAGAATTTGAAAGCGCCAACGTTGTCGGGCTTTTAGAAGGGGAGGAGTTAAAAGATGAATATATCGTTCATACGGCACATTTGGACCATATTGGCATAGGCAAACCAATTGATGGAGATTCTATCTATAATGGCGCTCACGATAATGCCTCAGGAATAAGTGCTATGATAGAAATTGCCAGATTATACAGCAAATTGCCTTCAAAACCAAAACGTTCTGTAATTTTTGCGGCTGTAACAGCTGAGGAAATGGGCTTATTAGGATCAAAGTATCTCGCTGTAAATCCTCCGGTAGATCAACAAAAAATCATAGCGAATGTAAATACAGATATGCCAACTTTGATTGCACCTATAGTATCGGTTGAACCTTTAGGAGCGGAGCAAAGTAGTATTATGGAAGTGGTTAAACGATCCACAAAGCAGTTAAATTTAACAATTGATCCAGACCATGCCCCAGAGCAAGTTAGATTCGTAAGAAGCGATAATTTAAATTTTGTATTAGAAGGTATTCCGGCCTTACGTATGAAATATGGTTTAAAAACCGAAACTTCCGAAACTGGGTTGGATTCTATCATAAAGGAGTTTACAAAACAACATTATCATAAACCATCAGATGAATTAAACGAGCTGTTTGATTTTGATGCTGCTAAAACCTATGTAAGGTTGCAATTTATGAATAGTTACCTCATAAATGTTTCAGAAGAAAAACCAACATGGAATGAAGATTCCTTTTTTAGAAAGTTTAAAAAATAAAGTTAGTTCTAAATATCATTAATTCATTTTCCCATTAGATCATTAGATCATTGTATCATTAGATCATTAAATCATTGTATCATTACATCATTAAATCATTACAACATTGTCACTAACTCTTAACTTCAATTTTTTTCAACTGAATAAAGCCAAAAGCATCCAATACTCTTATAATCAAATATGTGATATCAATCTCATACCATTTTACACCAAAATTAGCCCTGCTTGCAAACTTATGATGATTATTATGGTATCCTTCACCCATCATTAAAAAATCAAAACGAAAGAGATTTTTACTTGTGTTTTTCATTGAATAATTTACATAGCCATAGATATGACCAAACCAGTTAATGATCACCCCATGTACAGGAGCCATTAAAAACGTTAGAGGTAATAATAACCACTGCCACCAAGTCGTCACAAAGAATGCAAAGAATAATATATAAGCGCTAATCCAAAGCAAACGAGAAAATCGAGAACTTGCAAAGAGGTCAAATCTTTTCCATCGCGGAACATTTTTGGTAAAACGCTGCTCAATATCAATACGTTGTTTATTAATATCTTGATAGATTGTTTTTGTTTTCCACATCATGGCAAATAAATTAGCATCATGAGATGGAGAATGTGGATCCTTTTCGGTATCTGTGTATGCATGATGCATGCGATGCATAATACCATAACCATAGGCGCTTAGATAGCTTGAACCTTGAAAAATCCAAGTCAAAATAAACATAATACGTTCCATCGTTTTTGACATAGTAAATACCTGATGTGCTGCATAACGATGTAAAAAGAAAGATTGAAAAAACAATCCTCCATACCAAAGCACTAAAACAAAAATAATGATTGCCATGTTTTTTCTTGCAAAGGTAGTTGGATGTTACAAACGAAACAATGAACCTAAATCAATAAAACACATTCTACAAACGTTTTCTAATTCTGCTTAAAGCTTGTGCAGTAACACCAATATAAGAACTAATGTATTTTAAAGGAATTACTTTTAAGAGTTCTGGACGTTCTTTAAATAATTTCAGGTAACGTTCTTCAGCAGTAAGATTCAATAAGTTCTGTTCGCGTTTAGATTTTATCAAAAAGAGACGTTCTGCAGTCAATCTTCCAATAAGATTTCCTATTTGTGTCGTTTTATAAACCGATTGCAAATCATCATAAGTAATGCTTAAAATACTTGTTTCAGTTAGTGCCTGTAATTGATAAGCTGAAGGCGTTTGTGTTAAGAAGGAATCATAAGCACTAATAAACTGATCTTTCAAACTAAAGCCAAAGGTGATTTCTTTTTCTGGATTTTCCTTAGGAATGTACAAACGTACAACACCAGATTCTATAAAGGATATATGATTTTCTATTTCATCAACTTTTAAAAAAACCGATTTCTTTGGAATTACACGATGCTGTAATTTTGATGTGAAAAAATCCCAATCTCCTTGAGATATGGTCGCTATTTGATCTAAGTATGCTTTTATCTGTTCCAAATATTTTAATCGAAATTATTGAGATACAAAGATAAGGATTCATATCCCAGAACTTACGTTTATTGTGTGTACAAACATTATTTCATTAATTCATTTTTTCATTAGATCATTAGATCATTGAATCAATATATCATTACATCATTACATCAATAAATCATTACATCACTGCCTGCTAGCAGGCAGGTGTGTGCAATGGAAATTATGAGCTGTAAAGTTTATTGATATTCCCTTTATAAGTCTGTCCAATTGGTATTTTATGCTCATTAATGATTATCCTATTGCCTTCGATATGTTTGATTTTATTTTTGGCCACAATAAAGGATTTATGGGTTCTAATAAAATTTGATTTTGGGAGTAAATTATCAAAATCTGAAATTTTTTGATTGCTAACAATCATGTCATTCTTTACATACACTTTGGTATAATGTCCGTAAGCTTCTATAAACAATACATCTTCAAAATGAATTTGATGATGTTTTTTATCACCTTTTAAGAAAAAACTAATAGCGTTTGGTTCAGTTTCAGTGGTTGATAATGCAGGTGTACTTTTCTTATTTACGCTAGTATCAATTGTTTTGTTAATCGCTTTTATAAAGCGTTCAAAGCTAAATGGTTTCAGTAAATAATCAGAAATATTAAGTTCATAACCTTCTAATGCAAATTCTTTGTATGCTGTGGTAACAATGATTTTCGGAGGCTTAGATATTGTTTTTAAAAAATCGAAACCAGATAGTTTCGGCATATTTATATCAAGAAACAGTAAGTCCACGGTGTTTTCATTTAAAAACTGCATGGCTTCAAAAGCATTGTAGCAATTGCCTTTCTTTTCCAAATGAGGTAAATTTTCACAATATTTTTCAATAATACGATGCGCAATTGGTTCGTCATCTATGATTAAATAATGGGTCATTTCGTTTCTATTTTGAGTGATAATTTATACATATCCTCATGAACTTCAATGTGTATTTTATGCTTACCAGGATATAACAATTTTAAACGTTGCTTTAAATTGTCTAAGCCAATACCAATAGTGCTAGTGGCTTCTGGCGTTCCAAAATTATTTTCAATATCAAAGTGAATCATTCCACCATCTGTTTCTAAATTAATATGAATATAGGCATCTTCTGTCAAACGTTCTACACCATGTTTAAAGGCATTTTCCAAAGGAATGATTAACAATAATGGTGCGATTTGATAATCTGACTCATACGAATGATTAAAAGTAATATCAACGGTTTTATGATATCTAATTTTATGCAATTCAATGTAGTTTTTTAAATACTCGATTTCTTCCTTTAATGGTACAAAATCTTCTTTTCCCATATAAATGGTATAACGCATCATGTCTGATAGTTTCAAAACTACATTAGGTGCATCGTCAGATTTTTCAACCGTTAAGCCATATAAATTATTTAACGTATTAAAAAAAAAGTGAGGATTAATCTGACTTTTCAATAGTGCTAATTCTGCTTTCGCTTTTTTTGACTCAACGGTTTTTAACCATTTCCATTGTTGATAAAACCAACTAAAAACCAATACAATAAATGGTGTTATCAAAATGATTTTAATCTCTTTCTCTTGCTGTAAGTAAATATTTATATCATCAATATAAACTCGTAAATAAAAGAAATAGCCTAAAGCAAGAACATAAAATCCAATAATAAGCAATGCATATTTCTTAAAATAAGAAGGCGCAATAATTGAGAAAAAGCTCAATCCAATACATATTAATCCTACAAAGGTTATAGGATTATCAACAATTTTTGAATTAAGATCATTTATTATTATGACTAAAAAAATAGCAATCAATGCTACTAGTTTTAAACTAGTGGTTTTGTGTTGTTTTAGAAATGAAAAATAATGGATAGGTAACGAGATCACTAACCAACCAAAAATAAAACTCAAGGCGTTTGACAATACTTCTGAATTGTCAATATGAACTAAATCAAAGTACGATAAAACGAAGACTACTATTCGAAAAAACAAGAGTCCGTATATAAATGCTTTGTATTTTTTTAGAAATGCAATCATGCCTCAAAATTAATGATAATTGCCTTTTTTCTATTACAAAATGCACCAATTCACTTAAAAGTAGCATAAACGCTATTCTTTTCAGCTTCAAATGGATTTGAGTACAAAAATCAATTGTATGCGGTGAATACCTATGGTTTGATGAAATATACTTTATAGAATTTCAGTTATCCCATAGGTTTGTTGAAAATTATAACTAATATATATTATGAAAACCTATTTTAAAATTATGCTCTTAGTAGTATCATTCGTAACAATACAAAATGTTGTTGCTCAAGACACTAAAAGAGATTTAACAAAAAAAGAAAAAAATGCAATTGTATCTTCAATACAAACACATCTAAATACTTCTTATGTTAATTTGGAGCTATCAAATAAAATGATAACTGAATTAAATAAGAATTTAAAATCTAAAAAGTATGAAGATATAATCGACCCTTCTGAATTTTCTAAAGCCCTAACCGAAGATTTACAAAATGTTAGTAAAGACTTGCACCTTAAAGTTCGATTTGAACCAAAGCGTATCTCTCATAAAAAACGAATGATATCTGATGAGAAGCAATTAGAAAGGGAAAAAAGGATGGCTATGCAAATGGCAGAAATAAATTACGGATTTACAGAAACCAAAATACTAAATGGGAATATTGGTTATTTAAATCTACGTTTATTCGCAGATATTAAATATGCTGAAGAAACTGCTACGGCTGCTATGAATTTTTTAAGTAATACCAATGCAATCATTATCGATTTACGGACAAATGGAGGAGGCGTTCCTAATATGATGCAACTGTTGGCTAGTTATTTCTTTGACGAAACACCAGTCTTATTAAGTGATTTCTATGAGCGACAAACTGGTGAAAGAACACAGTTGTATTCGTTTGCTGCTGTTAATGGAAAAAGAAGCTCAGACAAACCAGTTTACATTTTAACAAGTAAGAATACATTTTCTGCAGCAGAAGCATTTACGTATACCCTGAAACATTTAGACAAAGCAACTGTTGTTGGTGAAGTCACAAAAGGAGGAGCTAATAGGACCAAACGAATTAATTTAAATGATGAATTTACAATTTCGGTTCCCTATATTGAATCAATACACCCCATTACAAAAACCAACTGGGAAGGTAAAGGTGTGCAACCAAACATTAAAACAACCGAAAAAGACGCTTTTGTAAACGCTTACATAGATGCTATTAATAAAACCGTTAAAAGAAATAAGAATGGCGTTTTAAACAAAATTGGCTACACGTTCTTACAAGAAAAATTGGTTGATAATGCCATTACTGTATTTCAAGAAAATGTGAAATTGTTTCCAAACGAAGCTAATTCTTGGGATAGTTTAGGGGAAGCTTATTTTATAAATCGTGACAAAGAAAATGCATTAAAATCATATACTAAAGCTTTGGACTTAGACCCAAATTCAGAATCAGCCAAAGCAATGATTTTAAAATTAGAAAAGATTAAGTAAAATGAAAAAAGGAATATTTATAGTATCGATACTACTTTTAGGTATAGTATATTTTGTGCAAATACAATTATTTAAACCGTCAAAACTAGTACAGGGAAACTATATTGAGTTAAAAGATACGTTCACACATCATTCTGATGATGTGTGGGAAGTAAAATTCAGCCCAAATGATACCCTAATGGTAAGCGGTGGGCTGGAAAGTGAAGTGAAAATTTGGTCTAGAATTTCAGGGGAAGTCATTCATAACTTGCCTCATGATTACGGAACACCTTCAGTAGATTTTAGTCCGGATGGTTTAACAGTTTGCACAGGTTCTTATGATGGTAAAGCAAGAGTTTGGAGCGTCAAAACCGGGCAACTAATTCGTGTTTTAGAAGGGAATGAAGACACATTATGGTCTGTAGCCTATAGTCCGAATGGAAAATTAATTGCAGCTGGCGGAAATGAAGATACAGTTTCAGTATGGAACGTAGATACTGGTCAATTAATTTATGAATTTAAAGATGCTGAACATAATATTTGGGAAGTGTTGTTTAATCCAACAGGAGAACTATTACTAGCATCCGGAAGTGATAATGCCATAAGAGTTTATGAGCTGCAAACGGGTAAATTAACCAAGACACTGTTAGGGCATTCTATGGTTCCGTTGTCAATGGGTTTTAGTCCAGATGGAAAGCTTTTAGCCAGTGCCGGAGATGATAAATCCGTTAAGATTTGGGACACTGAAACCTGGAAGATATTACATACTTTGAAAGGAGAAAATGAAGCTATACATTCTGTTGTATTTATAGATAATAATAGAGTTTTAGCAGGTGGAACAGATAAAAAAATGCTTGGAGAACTATTTGAATACCATTTTGGTTTTACAGGGTATACAGAACCTATAATTGCTACTTTATGGGATGTGAAAAATGAAGAAATACTGCAAACACTATCAGGTCATACCAACGACTTAGGTTTAGGAATAGGAGTAAGTTCAAATAGAAAATTAATAGCTACTCCAAGTAAAGATAAGACCATTAAGATTTGGAAAGTAGATTAATGGTTAAGGTTTTTATGGCCTCATTAAAAAATAGTAGGTCAGGCATATATTCACGCATTGTAGCATTCAAACATTAAATCAATATGTCATAGTTCTCATCCGTAATTCATTTCATCATTAGATCATTGTTTCATTAGATCATTGAATCAATATATCATTATTAAAACGTATACCGTTGCTCTTCTGTTGAAGATGCGTTTAGCAATTGATTAAATATTCTTACGCTATTAAAATCGCGGGTAATTTCTCCAGATACAGCAATTCCAGAAATTCCTGTTTCTAATATGTCTGTCACATCTGCTGTGCTTATGCCACCAACACCAATAATTGGTGTTTCGGTTTTTAAAATTTCAATAATTGCAGTATAACCGTTTAAACCTAAAACCTGACTTAAATTGTCTTTGGTTGTTGTAAATCTAAATGGGCCTAAACTAATATAATCGACTTCTTTGCTAATGAGTGTTTCACAATCTTGCAAGGTATTTGCTGTTCCTCCAATAATTTGCCATGTGTATAAATGCTTTCTAGCTAGCGTAGGGCAGGAGTCTGTTTTTCCTAAATGTACACCATCTGCTTTAACCTCTTTTGCTATTTTGTAATGATCATTTATGATCAATCTGGTTTGAAAATGAGATGTGACTTCTCTAGCGGCCGCAGCGAATTTTAAACATTCTTTTTCTGAAATATTTTTTAAACGCAATTGCACTAATTCAGCACCAGCTGAACACGCTTTTTGGATATTTTCCAGATGCTCTTCTGGAGAGCTTCCTTGAGATATATAATGTAGTTTAGGTATAATCATGTCTTAGTTATTTGTTATTGGACATATATTTATGACAATATAAATACTTTACATGGAAAATCAGATTCCATTTCTGGGATATTTAACATACTTTCAGATAGCAGCATATTCCGGATTGATTATAGTTAAAAAAATGACAAAAAAACTCAAATGTGATTTATGAAGCCATCATATCTTTACATTTGAGCTTTCTTTTTAAATAAAAATATAAAATGAATCGATTCTTTAGTGCGCTTATCTTCTGTTTTCTAATTGTAAATTCTTTCGCTCAAACTAAAGGAGCTCCAATTACTATTGGAACCAACTACACCATCAAATCTGCAATATTAAATCAAGATAGAACGATTCAAATTTATTTGCCAGAAGATTATCATCAATCAAAAGAAAAATGTCCTGTTATTTATGTTTTTGACAGTCAAAAATATTTCCTAAATGCCATTTCATACCAGCAAAACCTTCGTTTCAATGAAGAATCTCCAGGTTTTATTGTAGTTGGAATAAAAACTATAAATAATGAAAGAGCAAAATTATATAATACAGAATCTTTAAATTTTAGTAACTATTTAGAAAATGAACTCATTCCTTTTATTGACAGTAACTACAGAACATTAAAATCAGAGCGCGTATTTTTTGGTTGGGAAAGAGCTGCTGCTTTCGGTGTAGAAATGTTTGCGTCAAAACCAAATTTGTTTAAAGCATATTTTTTGGCAAGCCCTACTTTTTTAACGGCTGAGCGAATTTCCGAGGTTGGGAAACTTTTAGATAAAACAGCATCTCTAAATAATTATCTATACTTTACATTGGGTGATGTAGAAGTTTGGTCTCTTGAAAGTACGAATAGTTTGGCAGAACTATTGAATAATAAGGCTAATGGCATGTTGAGATGGAAGTATGATTTATTTAAAGATGAAAATCATTATTCCACAACTATAGTAACAATGAATAAAGGGTTAAAATCTTTCTTCAGAGATTATGCTCCCATTCGTTATTATAGCTTAAAAGAGTACAGAAATGCTGGAGGAATAACAGCATTAAATGAATTATTCAAAAATAGAGGAGAACGCTACCAAATTTCTAAAGCTGTTCATAGTGATACCAAAAGGTATTTATTTTTATTAGCAGTTAGAGAAAATGATTTTTTAACATTTACAGAATTAGAAAAAGAATTTCCATCCTTCTTAACTTCTTTTTCTAGAGATGTTATGTTCGAAAGATTTGGCCAGTTTTATGTTGAAAATAAAGCGTACGAGAGTGCTATTAGTTATTATAAAATTGGATTACAAAAGTTTCCAAATTCTGCTAGATTGTATAATAGATTGGGAGAAACTTATAAACTTGCTGGAAAAATAAAAGAATCTAATGACGCATTTAAGAAAGCATCAAAAAAGATTGAATAAAACTATATCTAATTTTTTTAACCTTAATTAAAATCGCTAAAATGAAAAAAGTGTTTTTCACATGTTGTATACTAATAACTTTTACAATTTCTTCACAAACAAAAGGAACTCCAGTTACTATCGGAGATAATTACACAATTTCTTCAAAAATATTAAATCAAGATAGGGAGATACAAATCTACCTACCAGATAGTTATATTTCATCAGAACAAAATTATCCTGTACTATACATATTAGATGGACAACGGTTTTTTACGAATGGTGTTTCTATTCAAAAATCTTCAAAAGCTCCACTCGATATTCCAGAAATGATTGTTGTTGGTATTAATAGCAGTCGGGAATTACGACGTACTTTATTTGATGATGAGAGCACAAAGTTCACCTCTTTTATTAAAAATGAAGTAATATCATTTATAGATTCCAATTATAGAACCACTAAAGAGCGTGTAATTTTTGGATGGGAAGCTGCCGCTTATTATATAAGTGAAATGGTATTAGAAGAAAAAGACTTGTTTTCTGGAGCGATCATTACGGATGGAGGTTTTGCTTCTGAAGAAATTGTAAAAGGTTTTAATTCTGATAAAGAGATTTATTTATATATGGCAAACTCTAGAAAAGATATTTATTACGTCTCTTCTTCAGATGATTTTAGTGATATATTGAAAAAGAACAATCCAAAAAACTTACGATGGAAATATGAACTTTTTAATGATGAATTTCATCAAACATTACCAAATTTATCCATGTACAAAGGGATTAAATATTATTACCATAACTACCCTTCGTTAATTTTTGAAAATATTCCAGCCTATATTAATGCAGGTGAAATACCTTATTTAGAATCTTATTTTAAAGAAAGAGCAAAACGTTTTGGAGGAGATGGTAAGATTGATAATGCAACTAAAGACAGATTGATATGGTTAGCAGAAAATCATGATAATTTTGAATATTTCAATTTTTTTATGATTGAATTTAGTGATGTTTTGGCTACAGAAAGATATGCTTCTGCATATTGGCAAAACAGATTTGGTCAATTTTATTTAAAGCATAAAGATTATAATAATGCCATTACGTATTTTAAAATAGGTATTAAAGAATATCCAAATACTCAATTTGATGAACCAATGAAAAAGGGGTTGAAAGAAGCTTTGAATAAAAAATAAAAAGAGATTATTTAAAAACCGTCATTGGTCGGTCATATATAACATAACTTGAATCAGAATTTATTCAGGCATTGTAGCATTCAAGCATTAAATCAATATATCATTACATCACTATATCATTGATCCCATTAACAGTCTTTAGAGCCCTTTTAAATTTATATATTTACTAAAAACTAATTAATTCTATATGGCAAAGACAAGTGAAAACAAAAAAGGTATTCTTCAAGAGCATTAACCTTTCTTGTGCTTTGGTAATAATTTTTCCTTACAATTGATTAAACTTACATTTCTTCACTTAAAATCCCCATTTTTAGGGATTGTTTTGCTTTCTAATTAATCTGAAATTTATGATTCATTATTGCTAATAGAGTGCTTTGTCTCAAAAGCACATGAAAAAAGAATCATAAAAAGAAAAGAAATGCCAACAAATGTGCTAAAACAATCACTCGATTTTTTAAAAGCAAAGGTCGATACCTAAATGAAATTTGGAGTTATTTCTGGTTATTTACTGAAGAATATTGGTAAATAATTAAGTGATACTATAGATGATTCTAAAGCCCAAAACGAAATGTTTAGGTACTTTATTTCTAGTCAAATTAATTAATCTATTAAGTTATAACTATCATGGCTATACAAGAAACTTCAATAAGTTTTCCTGTTA
>RCNB010001247.1_pt1 | contig 16077 bp, 17 predicted proteins | sample 2041321 | NCBI WGS metagenome assembly RCNB01 (sample SAMN09708232, study PRJNA481090) | Marine sediment metagenome, whole genome shotgun sequencing project. | reverse complement strand
TTCACTGTACCACCATATTTCTCTGGGAGTCGTAGCCCTTCTTCGACTGCGTACTCGTCGAAGGGGTTTACGATGGCAGCGACTCCTTCACGCTTCAATCTGCCAGTTTTATCATCAAATTCAACTTCTGTGGTCTCCGGTACCTGCTTTATGCAGACTATGACATTCAATTCTTCACTCATTGTATCCCATCCGAGTGTAAACATTCCATAAACATTCGGTTCACGTATAAGAATTAATCACTGTTTTCTGGAGTACCTCTCCCGAGTAATCTGTTCAATCTTTTCTTTATACCTAATTCAGTTGGAACAAGTAAATAGACGATGCCACTAACCAATAGAGATACAGATGTGATTATGGTATAAACAGTGCCTATTCCATATCCCCCTAAATTCATTCCAAGAACTGGACCCCATATCACAAGAGCGGAAATAACGAACGATCCTAATAATTTCTCTAAAAGCCAACGGATAATCTGTGAACGGTTCATATTGAATTTATTAACATGGATGACTTAAGAAAATATACTATAAAAAATAAGGTAGATTACTCTAAGGGCTCATATTTTTCGCATTCATGGGGATGTATCTTTTGAATGTCACTCATCCTTACATTCGGGAGGTCAGGATTTGAACATTCAAATGTTAGAGGCCACATGGGGTCTGAAAAATCGGTATCCTGTAAGGGTTTCAAGTACTTGCATTTTTGGCATTGAACCATTTTTCTTGATATATTTAATCCTCCATTGGATAACTCGTCCAACCTCATTCCAGACGGTATAACTTAAACTATTACATCCGAATCCGTAAAGAACATAAGTCTCGTCTCCATTTCCATTGAACGTAATATCCGAGCATGAGATCTATTATGTCCCCGAAGCCAGATAAGAAACTCGAAAAAAAAATAGTTGAGCTAGAGAAGGCTCTAGAAAACGAGAAAAAGCAATCCCAAAAGTACCTCAACCAGTTAAAGTATGCTAAGGCAGATCTTGAGAACCTTCAGAAGCAGTCTCAAAAGAGAATAAATGATGTCATTTCACGTGCTAACGGTCGCTTACTACTACAGCTTTTACCTATCGTAGATGAGATAAGTATGGCAGTAAATACCGCAGAAAACACAAACGGAAACATTCTGGATGGCGTTATGATGGTTAAAGGAAAACTCCTTAAACTGCTGGACTTTGAAGGTGTCCAAGCCATAGAAGCTGTGGGCAGGCCCTTCGACCCAAGATATCATGAAGCCGTATTTGAGGTCGAAACAAAAGACCATCCAAATGGATGTGTAATAGATGAGATTCGAAGTGGCTACACCTATAATGACAGGATATTAAGGGCTTCAATGGTTAAAGTAGCAAGGAATACCAGCTCGGAATCAGAGGATGATGAAGATGAGTGAGGGAAAAAGAGAGAAAATATTAGGAATAGACTTGGGTACAACCAACTCTGCAGCAGCAGTGGTTATGGGTGGTAACCCGGTAATAATACCAAGTGCTGAGGGACCTACTGTAGCGGGGAAGATGTTCCCTTCTGTCGTTGCTATCACAAAAGAAGGAGAACTCCTTGTTGGTGAATCAGCTAGGCGGCAATCAGTTACTAATGCAGAAGGCACTGTTCGTGAAGCCAAACGGCTTATGGGTACCAATATGAAGATAACTCTTCATGGAAAAGAGTACACCCCACAGCAGATATCAGCGTTTATACTCCAGAAAATATTGAGAGACGCTGAAAACTACCTAGGGGAGAAAGTAACCAAGGCTGTCATCACAGTTCCTGCTCACTTTAATGATAACCAAAGGCAGGCAACCATAGACGCTGGTGAAATCGCCGGCCTCAAGGTGACAAGGATAGTAAATGAACCCACAGCAGCAGCACTAGCCTACGGTGTCGATAAAACAGATCAGGACCTCAAGATACTCGTCTTCAGCTTTGGAGGTGGAACAAACGATACTACTGTCATGGATTTCGGTGGAGGTGTCTTCGAAGTCCTGAGCACCTCAGGTGACACTAAAACTGGCGGAGCAGATCTAGACAAGGCTGTAATGGACTACGTAGTCTCAGAGTTCCGTAGAGAAACTGGAATTGACCTATCAAAAGACATACAAGCTATGGCCCGTATAAAGGAGGCTTCTGAAAAGGCAAAAATTGAACTTTCAACAATTCTCACAACTGATATCGACTTACCCTACATAGCAATGAAAGATGGAGGACCTTTGAACCTCCACTTAACACTCAACAGAGCAAAACTGGAGCAACTCACAAGACCCATCGTAGAGAAGATCAGGGATCCAATAACCCGTACAATCCGAGATGCCAACCTTAAGAAGGAGAATATAGACAAGATCATAATCTTCGGTGGCCAGACCAAGATGCCTCTGGTACAGCAGATAGTGGAGGAGACTGTAGGTAAGAAACCAGAAAGGGGCATCGACCCAATGGAGTGTGTCGCAATAGGAGCATCGATTCAGGGTGCCGTTTTATCTGGTGAAATCTCAGATATTGTCCTCCTCGACGTTACACCCCTAAGTCTAGGCGTTGAAACGCTGGGAAGTGTCATGACTAAAGTTATCGACCGGAACACCACTATCCCAGTTAAACAGACTCAGACATTCAGCACAGCAGCCGACTTCCAAACATCAGTCACAATCCACGTGCTCCAAGGTGAAAGAGCAATGGCCAAAGACAACATTAGCCTCGGACGCTTCGATCTTACAGGGATACCCCCATCTCCTAGAGGAGTACCCCAAGTAGAAGTAACCTTTGACATTAACGCTGACGGTGTTCTCAATGTTTCAGCGAAGGACATTGGAACAGGTAAAGAAATGAGTATTACTATCACAGCCTCAACCAAGTTATCAGATTCTGAAAAGGAGAAAATGGTCAGTGAGGCCGAGAACTTTGCAGAACAAGACAAAATTGCCAAGGAAACTGCAGAGGCCAAGAACATGGCTGACAGTCTCATCTACACTACTGAGAAGACTCTTGGTGAGATAGGTGACAAGCTCTCCGAGGATCAAAAATCTGGTATACAAAATGCAAACACGGAACTCAAGGAGGCATTGAAATCTGATAATATACCCGATATAAATACCAAAATGGAAGCACTACGCAAAATACTCCAGGAAGCAGGAGCTTCAATTTATCAACAAGCAGCAGCAGATCAGCAAGCACAGGGTCAAGCTCCCCCAGGAGGTTTCCAACAACCCCCACCTGGTGCAGAGCAGGGACAACAGCAGCAGAAGAAGACTGTTGACGCTGAGTACAAGGTTGTCGATGAAGAAGAGAAGAAAGCATAATCTCTTTTACTTTTATTACATTATATAAATTACCTATTTTTTCATTTACAATAGGATTTTCATATTTCTTAGACGCAACGTTAGACTTTGTTATCAGCGATTAAAGTTTTTAATAGATTATGACGGATGCAATTAACCTGATAATCACTGTATCATAATAACAGGAGATCCATGATAACATGATTAATAGATTTGATAAACTCAATGACCCTTTAAACAAGTCCAAAAGCTGTATACAAATACTCAACTCAAAGAGACACCAACTAACACTTTCATAATCATTTATTTTGTAAAGGTTTTTCAGATAGATATACGATTCAAAGGCGTAACTACTCCGGTGTATTCCCGTGTCCGATAAGCGTGATTATTATGAAGTATTAGGTGTTAATCGCAGTGCCAACCAAGATGAAATTAAAAAGGCTTTCAGAAAATTAGCCTTCCAGTACCACCCAGACCGAAACAAGGAACCAGATGCAGAAGATAAATTCAAAGAAATCTCAGAAGCCTACGCCATACTATCAGATCAGGAGAAAAAACAGCAATACGATGCATATGGCCACGCTGGCATCAATGGTAGATATAGCCGAGAGGATATATTCAGAAGCTCAAGTTTCAGGGATACTTTCTCTGAGTTTGGTTTCGGTGATGACCTTTTCAGCAGAATTTTCAGTGGGATATTCCGAGGTGGCTTCGGGGGATTCCAGCAGAGAACTGGACCACCTCGAGGAAGTGATCTGCAGACCCAGATCGAAATAACCCTTGAACAAGCTTCCACCGGGAAGGAAGTAGAACTCAACCTTAATCGCCAGGTTAAATGCAGTCGGTGTGGAGGAAACGGAGCTGAACCAGGAACAGATATCTCCACATGTCCTAAATGCAAAGGTACAGGCAGGATTCAAGTACGCACACAGTCAATTTTTGGGCAGATGGTTCGGGTCGCTACATGTGACCGCTGTAAGGGTCGGGGTAAGATTGCAGATACGCCATGTAAAAAATGCCGCGGTGTAGGCTTAGAACAGGGAAAAACAAAACTCACCGTCACGATCCCTGAAGGCGTCGAAGATGGCACCCAGCTTGTTCTCAGACGTCAAGGTGAGGATGGACAGTATGGTGGACCACCTGGAGACCTTTACGTGATAGTCAGAGTGAAACCCCACCCCTACCTCATAAGGCGAGGACGGGATATAATCTATGAGGTGGAGATTAACTTTCCCCAAGCATCTCTCGGTTCAGATATAGTTGTCCCCAGTTTAACAGGGGACAAATCTCTAAAGATCCCAGCTGGTACACAGAATGGAAACATCCTCAGGATGCGTAGTGAAGGCATGCCGAGTTCCTACGGTAAAGGAGATCAACTGGTTCACATAACTGTGACCATACCAAAAAAGTTGACGCGGAAGCAGAGAGACTTAATTGAGCAACTAAACAAAGAGTTTGATGACGAGAGTAAAAAGAGAGCTTGGTGGTGGCGCTAACAGCGCCTATCGATAACTTCTTCAACTCCGGGTCCTGTACCGATTAAAGTGACTGGCAGTCCAACTTCCTTTTCAATTGATTCAATGAATGAACGTGCGTCAGATCCAAGCGTATCGTAATTACTGGAGCCTGTACATTCAGGATAAATAATATCCATCTTAGTGATAGCTAGCTGTGTTGCTCCATTTAGCATGACGGCTCTCTTAGCCAGTTTATAATTGAAGGGTGCAGCTCTTCTCTGCCGTCCGGTTACGGTACCATATTCATCCCAGCCTCTTTCCTTTGCTTCCTCGTGGCTGATTTCCCCCTCTAAGTATCCTTCACCTACACGAGTGACATAGGCTTTGCATACTAGAATTACTTCGTCAATACGTGTTGGTCCAACTCCAACGTCTGAGCATGTGGCTGACGCACAGACATCGTTTGATGTAACATATGGATAGGTTCCATGGTATAGACTGATATATGTCCCTTGGGTGCCCTCAATGACTACTGATTCCCCCCTATCCAGGGCTTCGTTAATAATAACGGGTACATCTTTGATGTATTCCTTAAGTTCTGGGATCTCCCGGGCCATTTTAGCAACTCGGAGAGCTCTATCCGCATTACAAGGGCCTGTCCCAGTGCCTGTTGTCCCTATCTTTTCTTTCAAGTATCCCTTGTTATCATCATCAATATGCTTCTGCTCGATGATAGCACATTGGGGGTCAATACCTATTTTCTTGTGGACACCCAGCTCATTAATCTCTTTAATCACTACTTCTGGGTTAATAACTACACCAGGGCCTATGAGAAGTTCTGTATTCGAGTTAACGAATCCACATGGAACCATCCTGAGCTTGTATTTTACTCCCTCCATAACGACGGTGTGTCCCGCATTTGGTCCAACACCTCCTCTAGCACATACAGTAGCATCATCCGCTCGTACAAGGTATGAGACTATCTTTCCCTTACCTCCATCACCAAAAAACCCGTCCACAACTACACTGCATACCATTTTGAACTCACTGGACCGCATTCATCAGGCTTTTTGAACATAAAAGCCTTACCAAAGAATATGTAAAAAACTTACGCGCGCGCGTAGAATATAGATTCAACAGGAAAAAATCAGAAATGCAAATACAAGCATTGGAGAAGCATCAGAAAAATAACCGAACGATGTAATTGTCTGATAAGAGTTCTCTGTTACATTATACCTTTAATTCACTATACCCATCAATGTTATCCTTGAAATGGATTCCAAAAGTTTATGCATTAACCCTTAAACATTATAGGAGGCGACCTAATTGACCACTCAAATCGGTATACTTGTCATCGGAAATGAGATCCTCAACGGTCTAGTTCTCGACACTAACAGTCAATGGCTGATCAATCAGCTGAAAGCACTGAGTTTCCAAGTCAGTGAGAGAGCGACCGTTCGAGATGAAATACCCATTATTGCTAGAGTTATACGCAGACTCATATCAAATGGCTGCAATCTCATATTTACGACAGGAGGATTAGGGCCCACACATGACGACAAAACTCTAACTGGCGTCGCCAGCGCGTTTAATCTACCCATGGAACTCAACGATAAGGCATTAGAAATTGTGACTCGTCAGTATAGCGATCTCCATAATAAAGGCATCATCCAAAACTCGGAGATAACTGAACCCCGTCGAAAGATGGCTGTCCTACCGAAGGGTGCACAATCACTTGATAATATGGTTGGTGGAGCTCCCGGAGTTCTCGTTGACGTTGATGGAGTCCAGGTAATTAGCCTGCCTGGTGTACCCGGTGAGTTAATGTGGATATTTGACAACCAGTGCTTATCCCTACTGAAGACAAAGATAGAGGGAGCATTTGCAGAGGAACTCGTCTACCTTCCTCTCCGGGATGAGTCAACCCTAGCACCTATTATCGACGAAGTGATGAAGGATGTCCCAGATGTGTACATTAAATCCATGGTGAAACCCTATGGGGAATCTGGGATACGCCTCTGGGTCTCAGCCAGCGGAAGCAGCGAGACAGATGTCAAGGAAAAGGTAAACCGGGTAGCAAACCTTCTCATCAAACGGTGTGAAGAACAACTCCCTCAAGGCCATTAATAGAATAAGTGAAATAAGGGTAAAATCTAACTAACTGATTAACATGGTTGAGGTATGGCTCCCCTACGGCAAGACTGAGGTTCACATCAGTGTTCCGTTGAAAAACCTCATGGGCACCCTAGAACCAATCAAGAAGGAGCCAGCGATAAGCAACCGTGAAACCGTGAGAGAGAGCCTTCTAAACCCCGTGAACGCAGAAAGCTTCCTTGAGCTTGTTAAAACTGGAGAGAATATAGCTGTAGCTATTGATGGAACGATTAATCCGAGGATATGTGTATCATCACTTAACGCCATGCTGATGATATGTAGGAACGAGGAAATTCCATTCGAGAAGATTACCCTTCACATCGGTAGCGGTATGAAAGAAACCTCTTCTAGTGATCTAATCAACTACCTCCATTCCAGTGACGCATTGAAAAACATCCAGATCAGGGAACATATGAGAAAAACAAGCGATCTCGTAAACTTGGGGACCACGTCATATGGAACAGAGGTAGCTATAAACCGTGCTTTCTATGAATCCGAGTACAAGGTGGTCCTTGGGGAGGTACTTATCGACTACCATTCTGGTCTACGTGGTGTTCAAAGTACAATGTTACCTGCATTCACAGGATACAAGACTCTGGAGCAGAACCGTAAATTGGCCTTCAAGGAGACAATAATCCCTGGAGTAACTGAGGGAAATTCCGCCCACCTTGACTCTATGGAGGCTGCCAACATGATGGGATTGGACCTTGCTGTAAACTTAGTGAGTGATGCAAGATATGACTTAATCTCGGCCCACTCTGGGAGCTTGAATGATTCATGGGTTCAAGCAACTGGAAGCCTAACCGACTCATACCGTATGCCGGCTGAATCCAATGCTGACGTAATTATCATCAGTGCAGGTGGTAGCAAGTATGACTATGATCTTTACAATGCAATTTGGGCACTGGGAAGCATCAAAGAGGTGACCCATCGGAACACAGCTATCGTACTTGTTGCAGAATGCAGGGACGGACTTGGTGCAAGTGGATTATCAACCCTAGCCCGAATAGAAAAACTCAGTGAGCTCAGACGAAGATACATGTTGGGAGCTGAAGCTGTTTACCTGATAAAGTCAATTATCCGAAACAATGACATCTATCTAGTTAGCACGCTCCCTAAGTATGTTACTGACCCCCTTGGTCTGAAGGTTGAGCGGACAGCCAATGATGCTATAAAGAAAGTTTATGAACACCGTAGAATGAAGAGAACTCTTGTTCTGACCCACGGTAATTCCATTATTCCCTATGTTCTATCAGAAGGGGACAGTCAGGAATAGCATTAACAAGTATATTGCCATCAGAACCTTCCTAGAGTTGCTGAGGGGTGATATCTCATCCAGAAGAGTATCTGCTTTAAAGTTAGCCCTAAGCGTGAAGAACCCAATAAGTACAGCCATGACCGTAAAACCTGACGCCATCATCAACAGAAGTCCCACATATGAGATCGGCTTGTGATATTTCTTCCCAAAAACCGCCCGAATTATGTGACCGCCATCTAATTGCCAAACCGGAATCAGATTTAAGAATGTGATTAAGCATCCCACCCAAGCTGCAAAGGCAACCGGGTGCAGAATCAGTTGGTTAGCTCCCATATCCGGACCAATTATAGCCCAAGTAAACTCGATGAGTCTGGGTATTTGCAGTGCTTGTAATTGAACATCTGGGAAGAGATATTCCCACTGTAATATCTCGGATGGAGAGACGATGAATGACAGTTTTAAACCAATAATTGTGACAATGATTGTTAAGATAAATCCTACAAATGGTCCCGAGAAGCCCATATCAAATAGATCATCTCTATTTACAGGTGGTTCCTTCTGTGTGATTACCGCCCCGAATGTTCCTCCCATTCCCGGTGGAGCGGGAATAAAATAGGGCATCGAAGCGTTAATCCCCTTCTTAATGGTGGCATACTTGTGCCCTAGTTCGTGGAGTCCGAAGATACCTAGAAGGGATATTGTGAAGAGAAATGCATTCAAGTATGGTGACACCCCTGGCATCAATGCCTCAGTGAGTAGACGTGTCTCACTTCTCATGTAGCCATCGAAAAAGACTGTGATAAAGGTAGCAGCAAAGAGAATGATATTCGTACGGTAACTTTGTGATTCTTCCCTTGGCATCTTGAAAGGTATTATAAGGTAACCACCATCTTCAATCGATAGTTTTGCTAGATAGTTATATTGTCTGATTTCCCCGATGAAGCTGTGGAAACCTTCTTTCACCTGTTCAGGAGTGGTCATGTGATTCTTGAGGGAGACAATATATCTGGTCTGGTCATAGTAGATGTACTGGTCTTCAATGTTGAAGTAGCTTCCAAGTGCTTCCTCAACTCTCAGGTCTCCAAAAGGCATATCCGACATAAGGCTTACATCCTAGACTAATATCTCGTCGAGAATAGTAAAGGCAGGGTAAAAACCCATCGAAAGAAGGCATATAATTTAAATCTCTCTTGTGGGACGATTAGAGCGTTTCAATTGTCAGATCAATGGGTCAGGATAAGGGGATTCAGATCAGATGACCTGAATCGCGTTATGTCCATCAATGAGGAGTGCCTACCAGAGAACTATAGCAGCTTTTTCTATAGAGATCTATACCGAAGGTTTCCAAAGACTTTCGTTGTAGCTGAAGCTGATGGAAATATACAAGGATACATAATGTGTCGTATCGAGACTGGGCTATCCAAGATGAAGACTCTGAGACCGACCCGCATGTCCCATGTTGTTTCAATTGCTGTAAGGGAGTCTTATAGACGCAAAGGAATAGCTTCAGGAGTCATTAAAGAAGCGTTGAAGCAGAGTCGCGAGGAATATGGTGCCTCAGAGTGCTACCTTGAAGTCCGCATTGGCAACGACCCAGCGATAAATCTATACAACAAGTTAGGATTCGACAAGGTGAAGCGTAACTATGGTTATTATATGGATGGCGAGGATGCATGGGTTATGGCTATCTCCCTTGAGGATGACTCCTAATTCTCTTTTACGATAGATATTTAGCTACCCGTTAGAATAGGGGTCAGACTAGAATGGGGGACAAGGCAATTATTCCGTGGAGTGAAGTCAACTCCTGGTCGTGTGTCGCATGTGGTAACTGTTGCAGAGGCTACTCTGTCCCCTTGAAGCCAAATGAGTATGCAAAAATTTCTCATATATACGGCATGAATGTCCTTCGCTTTGGATTAGGTAAAGTGTACCTGAAAAATGGGAGAGATAACAGGTGTATATTCCAGCGCCCCTCTATGGGTAGATGGATCTGCAGCCTTCAAGGAATAAAACCTCATGCATGCAAACTATTTCCCTTCAGGGTCTACCATAAACCCGTTTACGGTCGCGGAGATGGCAGTGCTTACAATTATAATGGTAGGACTTACTACATTTACATGGATGCTGAATGTCATGGGGTAGTCTCGGGGAAACCCAGTGAAAGGTTCCTCAAAAAAGTGGTGCCTGAGATGATCCAAATCAGTATGGGAGTCCGGTATAAGCAGAAGTTTACGACCTCCAAGTACGTCACTTGGACACCGCCTTAGAAAATTCCATTAATGTTGAATCCTAACATTCTCTATGGTCTCCATTCAGGAACTTATTTCACTCCGTGGTAAAACTGCTATTGTCACTGGTTCAGCTTCCGGTATTGGTCGTTCAATTGCTGAGAGATATGCTGAAGCTGGTGCAAACATTATCCTTGTCGATATTGACGAAAAAAAACTTGAGAAAACCCGTTTGGAACTGGAAATCTTTGACGTTCAAGTCTCAGCACATATTTGTAACCTTGGCCAGAAGGAGGATATCGATTTTCTATGGACAAATATTGCACGGCAATGCCCCGATATACTAGTAAATAACGCGGGGATATACCCCTTCAAGGATTTCTTAGAGATAGAACCGGAATTTTACCAGAAAGTACTCGACATAAACCTCAACTCCATGGTATGGATGTGCCAGAAATTTATCCGTACAGGAATCCATAGGGGAGGCTCCATAATTAACATAAGCTCAATAGAGGCACTCCTACCATTCAAAGAGCATCTGGCACATTACACTATCAGCAAGGCTGGGGTTCTCGCCCTAACCCGGGCACTAGCAAGGGACTATGGCAAGAAAGGGTTCAGGGTAAATGCCATCGTACCCGGGGGTATAATTACCTCTGGAACCAAGAACGTGGCAAAACAGGTTTTTAAACTAGATTTCAGCCTCATGAAGACAGGTTATGACTTTATGAGCCGACTCCCCCTCGCAAGGATGGGGCAACCTGATGAAGTAGCAAGGATAGCTCTGGTGCTAGCCTCAGAGTTATCTAGTTATGTTACTGGGTCCTTAATTCCTGTGGATGGAGGCTTCCTCTCTACTTAACGTCCTCAATTTTTTCAAATTATTAATTAACCTGTCGGCGGACTACATCGCGGGATATTCATTGACTTTGAGGCAGCCAATAGTTTGCATGCTTGGACATGTTGACACAGGAAAAACTTCACTACTCGACAAGATCAGAGGATCAGCGGTCCAAGCAAGAGAAGCTGGAGGTTTAACCCAGCAGATAGGTGCAAGCTACTTCCCTCTTGAAACCCTGATCGCTATTACCCAGCAACTACTATCTGGTTACAAAGCCAATGTTAGGATCCCAGGGTTACTAGTAATTGATACCCCTGGTCATGAGGCCTTCGCTAACCTACGTCGTCGCGGTGGATCTGTTGCTGATGTGGCCATACTCGTTATTGATGTCATGCACGGTTTTGAGAATCAAACCTATGAGTCCCTCGAAATACTGAAAGCCAGAAAAACCCCATTTATAATAGCTGCTAACAAGATTGACAGGATAGACGGCTGGAGGACCAATGAAAACACAGGATTCCTAGAGACATACTCAAAACAGGATCCGATCATTAAAGAAGATCTTGATAACCGGCTCTATATCATGATGGGTACACTATCTCGACAAGGAATATTCTCGGAGAGATTTGACCGCGTCAAAGATTTCACTAAAAATGTCGCAATTGTACCTGTTAGCGCCAAGACAGGTGAGGGTGTAGGTGAACTCCTTGCAGTGCTCATAGGGTTGACCCAGCAATATATGACCGATAAACTCACGGTCTCAGGGGAATATGCACTGGGAACAGTGCTTGAGGTACGTGAGGAGGCTGGTTTAGGAACAACTATCAACGCTATAATCTATGATGGCGTCCTCAAATCCGAAGATACAATTGTTATCGGAGGAAAGGATGGTCCTATAGCCACGAGTATACGTGCAATATTGCTTCCACAGCCCCTAGATGAGATCAGAGACCCACGTAAACGCTTTAACAAAATAATGGAGGCTCCCGCAGCCTCAGGAGTTAAAATTGCTGCTCCAAACCTTGAGAATGCTCTACCCGGTTCACCCCTCATCGCAATTGGTGGTTCTATGACCGTGGAGAAAGCTATGAATGAAATCGTATCCGAAATGGAGCGAATCAAGATCTCAGCTGACCGGGTTGGAATAATCCTCAAAACTGACACTCTGGGTTCACTGGAAGCTATGATTGAAAGCCTAAAGGCTAGAGGCATTCCCATTAGACTTGCAGATATTGGAGATATATCCCGGAGAGAAGTCATGGAGGCAGTATCCGTCAAATATGAGGAACTATACTACGGTGCAATTCTCGCCTTTAATGTGAAGGTCCTTCCTGATGCCGAGAAAGAGGCCCACGACCAGCGTATCCCGTTATTCAAAGGGGACATTATCTACAACATCATGGATGACTACACACGATGGGTTGAAGAGGAAAAGGAGGCCAAAGCACGCAAAGAATTTGAAACATTGGTTTTACCAGGTAAAATCGAGATCATGGATGGCTTCATCTTCAGGAGAGCAAGCCCAGCAATCTTTGGGGTGAAAGTGCTCAATGGTACGATAACCACGAGTTCTCCTATGATGAAACTTGACGGTAACGGTGTTGGTAAGATCACTCAAATACAGTTGCAGCGTGAGAACGTTCCTGAAGCCATTGAGGGTAAGGAGGTCGCTGTTTCCATGCCTCGCCCCATTGTAGGTAGACATATAAAAGAGAGAGATATCCTCATTGTAGACGTTCCAGAGAAACACGCTAAGCTGTTCAGAGAGAAATACTCTGACCGGTTGACTGTGGAGGCCATGGAGGCTCTCAGGGAGCTAATAGAAATCAAGCGCAAGGATGATATTCTCTGGGCTATATAGGTGTATAAAATGCCCGTGCTAATCATATCAGATCCCGAAGACGGGACAAGTCAGAAGGTTGAGTTAGAAGATGCCATGATAAATTCCCTCGTCGGAAGGCGTATCGGCGAGGTCATTGACGGTACAATAGCTAACCTAGCAGGTTATAAAATAAAGCTAACAGGGGGCACAGACAAAGATGGTATACCCATGCGTCCTGATGTCCACGGTGGAGTTAAAGGTCGCTACATCTTAAGTGGAGGCGTAGGATATAGACCAAAGAATAAAGGTGAGAGAAAGAGGGTTGTCGTTCGAGGTAACACAATCTCAAATGAGACAACTTTCCTCAACTTTATGATCGTTGAGCGACCCAAGGGTGCCACAAAGAAGGCTGAACCCAAAGAAGAGCCCGTTGTTGAAGCTTAGTAACTTATTCACTATTGTCCAGTTCTAAGAATAATTTCTTTATAGTCTCGTAGCCTTCGTTTAGAGATTCATCAAAGAAGTCCTAGGATAAACCCAATTCCTTAATACGCACGCGCATAACCCTATCGGAAAATAAATGATTTCGACAAAGACCTATCAAACCTGATGAAATACACCTTCATATAGATTCTGCACCCCCGCGTCTCTTTCACAGAATACATATAGTTCAAAGAAGGCATAGCGAGGGTCCAGAAAATAGGACTGTGAGGATCGGTTAGAAATGCTGAAAAACCTGATAAATGTTAGTTTGGTCCCCTTACCAGCTGTTTGAAGTCATCTTCTCCCTCGGCGTAGCCCGATGCTATAACCATATCCCCCGCCTTGATGACCAGTGAGGGTTTAGGTTTAACCCATCTGTTACCTCGTCTGATGACCAGCACCCACATTCCAGTCTCCTCAGGAATCCTTGCCTCTTTCAGACTCATTCCAACTATAGGTGAATTCTGTGGCACCTCAACTCTTTCAACTGTCTCCTCAGCATCCTGTATCACCATTCCCAGTATGGGGTGGAGTTCCTCACTCCGTAAGACGACCTCTGCTATCTCTGATGCAGCATCAGCTATCCTCTCAGTGACGACACCCATCCTGATCAAGCCTAGGAGTCCCCTAGTGTTCTCTAAGTCGGCACTACTTGATAGAACCAGAAGCTCAAACTCAGTGTGAAGGTTGTCTACTTGATCTTCCAACATAAGTACCTCCTCAGCTAGCTCTCTGCTGTTCAGTAGAAGAGCTGAGTATGCAAGGTCCATCATCATCTCAGAGGTGTCTTTGAGTTCAACAAGGTCGTTGGTGATCTTCTCAAATATCTGTAAGTCAGCCAAGGTCTGATTCCTCCCCCTTTGCTGCTTTAACGAGCTCCTTGAGTCCTTCTTCTGTTCCCCGTGCTACAAGTACATCATCTGGCATGAGGATCTCCTTCTCGGGTTTTATCATCCAGTGACGTCCCCGGCGGACAGCAATTATGTCTACTCCGACCTTTGCTGCCAGCTCCAAGTCATCAACAGTTTTTCCTGACAGTATTGAGTCCTGTGAGATCCATACCCTGGCTAGGTGTTCCTCGGTGCGTTGGAATACTTCCCTCACTATGGGGTGTATCCCTATGTCCTTGAGGACTATTCCTGCAATGTCTGCGGCTGCATCCGAGATATTATTTGTGAGTGAACCGACTTTAGCTACACCCGCCAGGCTCTCTGCATCATTTTTGTCTCTAGCTGCGAGCATGAGGTTCATATTGAGGATGTAAACGAGGGTATCCATTTTATCCTCGAGCTCCATAACCTCTTCTGCGAGTGCCTTATTGTTAAATAATGCTGAGCTGTAGGCTAGGTCTATCATTAACTCTGAGATGTCCTTCATCATTATGAGAGTCTCACGAACGGAGACGGGTGTATATTCTATCCTTTCGACATCAGTCATTAATCAGTGACTCCGGTACAGGTAAACGCATTCACCTTACGGACCTAATAAAGCACGTAGAAAATGATTCTTAACCTTTTTGATATAAAAACCATTATACTACTTGAAATCCCTCTTGAATAGCTCCCAAGATATTATACTCAGTATAAACAGGATGACTATGATGATAATACCCGTTACCAGTCCAATTATTGATGTTATATTCAAGGGATTACCTCGTATATGTTCTCAGATAGGTTGAGTAATAAAAACCATATCAAGCACAATGTTATGGGAGAAAAATCTTTAATAACATATAAAGTGAGTTACCCTCCACTACTTTTTCCTCAGATGTTTTCTCGTCAGTGCCACAGCAACTCTTACCGGAACTACCATCGAACTTCATACCATATCCAGAGTCAAATTGATAAAAATATTCTGAAAAAAAATAAAAAAACGGGTGTAGAGATTTTATCCGCTGGGGTTTCCGCCTATTCCCCAGTGACTTTTCGGTATCTGGTATACTATAACCCGGACTGCTTCAGGTGGACACCCTATTGCATCACACATTGCTGCTGTCTGTGTTTCTATAATCTTCTTCACTGTTTCTTCGTCACGTCCCGCCCACATCTTTACTTCAATAAGTGGCATATCATTACCACCTGAAAATGGATGAAATATAATATAGAGTTATCCTCTAATCCATTTATTTACGCGCGCGCGTAACTCAAACACCTCAATATGCAACACACAACAAGAAACGGAACAACACCAAAAAAATATCAGATTAAACAAAGAACTAGATAACAAACTAAACCTTTTAGAAATTTAACTATATATTAAACCTAACCAGAAAAATCACGTGACCTTCATAACCATTGAAGAAGTTATAAGGTATCCCTTCGAATGCTCCTAAATGATTATATAATCCGATAACCGGATCATTCACCAACAAGAGGCGAACAACATACCGAAGCTACCAGCACAACCCGAAATAAACATAGGTACAATAGGTCACGTAGACCACGGCAAAACAACTCTAGTTCAAGCCTTAACCGGAGTATGGGCAAGCCGCCACAGCGAAGAACTCAGAAGAGGAATCACCATCAAACTCGGTTACATCGCCATTATTAATTAACAACAAATA
>RCNB010001245.1_pt1 | contig 16090 bp, 12 predicted proteins | sample 2041321 | NCBI WGS metagenome assembly RCNB01 (sample SAMN09708232, study PRJNA481090) | Marine sediment metagenome, whole genome shotgun sequencing project. | reverse complement strand
TGGAAACCATGAATCAGCTGATGATCGACACCATTACTATTGCTCAGCAGGCGCTTAAAATCGATGAGCAGCAGCCTGAATATGTAATGTCCGGCGAAGCTCAGCTGATGAATTTCGATGAACTCTCCGATATCGATAAGCTTAAGCAGTTATTCGAGGCGTTTAACCAGAAGCGTGAGATTCTAGGTTTGTTAGACCAGAGCATCGTCGCAGATGGCGTAAAGATATTTATCGGTGAAGAATCCGGCTATCAGTTGCTCGATGATTGCAGTATTGTCACCGCCCCGTATAAGGTTGAAGACGAAATTGTGGGCGTGCTGGGTGTTATTGGCCCGACCCGCATGGCCTATGAGCGTGTGATACCTATCGTTGATATCACGGCAAAACTTGTCGGCGCTGCCTTGAAATCGGCAAAATAGGGCTTATAACAGCCCTCATGAAACAAGAACAAAGCCGATAGCGCGCCGCAAACCTTGAAGGGTTTTCAGGCGAGCAGGCGTAACCCCAACATAATGTGTGCATGGAATAGATAGCATGAGCCAGAATGAAAATGGTCCTGACAAGGACGCCCCTGAAGCAGAGCAGACTAGTGAGCAGCTGAGTGCAGCCGAGATGGCCGAGACCATGGTGCTTGGCGATAGCGATGCGGAAATTGATTCTGCTGAATACGCCGAAACAATGGTGCTTGATGATGGGGATGCGGCGGGTGCAGAACTGCATCTTGCCTTAGAGCAGGCTGAAGAGCAGTTGGCGAAGTACAAGTACGCCATGGCCGAAGCCGAAAATAAAGTCCGTCGTAAAGAAGTCGAAGCTCAAAAAATGCGTGATTTCGCCGTTGAGCGTTTTGCCGGCGACATGCTGGCGGTGCTTGATAGCCTCGAGTTGGGCATTCAGGCAGCTGAGGATGGCGCTACCGTTGAGTCTTTGCTTGAGGGCAATAAAGCAGGTTTGAAGCAGTTTCTCGCCGCCATGAAGTCTTCCGGTGTTGAGTCTATCGACCCTGAGGGCGAACCGTTTAATCCTGAGTTGCATGAAGCGATGGTTATGCAGCCTTCTGACACGGCTGAGCCAGGATCAGTGCTGACTGTGGTGCAGCGCGGTTATGTCTTAAATGGCCGTTTATTGCGTCCGGCTCGGGTGATTGTGGCCAAAGAGCCGGATTGATCCGGCCGGCAATATCCTAAGCCTTTGGTTTTTTAGTAGAAAAACCACTCAAAAAAACACAAAAAAATACCAGAATGACCTTGAAACGGGCTATTTCGCCCATAAATTAAGGTCAAGCTAAATTTATTTAAGAATTCATACCCGGAGAACGAAATGGGAAGAGTAATCGGAATTGATCTGGGCACCACGAACTCGTGTGTTGCTCTACTGGATGGCGATACCGTCAAAGTAATCGAAAACAGCGAAGGCGATCGCACCACACCTTCAGTGGTCGCGTTTACCAAAGATGATGAGGTGCTGGTCGGCCAGTCTGCAAAACGTCAGGCGGTTACCAACCCTGAGAACACATTGTTCGCGGTTAAGCGTCTAATCGGTCGCAACTTTGATGACGAAGTTGTGCAGCGTGATATGGACATGGTGCCTTACAAAATCGTTAAAGCAGACAACGGCGATGCTTGGGTAGAAGCTAACGGTAAGGCAATGGCGCCTCCCGAAGTTTCAGCTCGCGTGCTGATGAAGATGAAGAAAACTGCTGAAGATTATCTCGGCGAAGAAGTGACCGAAGCGGTGGTTACTGTGCCGGCTTACTTCAATGACTCACAGCGTCAGGCTACGAAAGATGCCGGCCGTATTGCTGGTCTCGAAGTGAAACGTATTATTAATGAGCCGACTGCTGCCGCACTTGCTTACGGCATGGACAAGCAGCGTGGCGACCGCAAGCTTGTTGTGTATGACCTTGGTGGCGGTACGTTTGATATCTCTATTATTGAAATTGCCGAGATTGATGGCGAGCACCAGTTTGAAGTGCTGGCTACCAATGGCGACACTTTCCTTGGTGGTGAAGATTTCGACTTGCGTATCATTCAATATCTTGCGAAAGAGTTCAATAACGAAAGCGGCGTTGATGTCAGCAAAGATCCTTTGGCTATGCAGCGTCTGAAAGAGGCTGCCGAGAAAGCCAAGATTGAGTTGTCTTCAAGTGCGCAGACCGAAATTAACCTGCCTTACATCACGGCTGATGCCACTGGTCCTAAGCATCTGAATATTAAGCTGACCCGTGCGAAGCTCGAGTCTCTGGTGGATGAACTTGTTGCCCGCACCATCGCCCCATGTAAGACCGCGTTGAAAGATGCCGGTTTAAGTATTGGTGATATCGATGATGTGATTATGGTCGGTGGCCAGAGTCGTATGCCTAAAGTGCAGGAAGCTGTGCAGGCATTTTTCGGCAAAGAGCCGCGTCGTGATGTGAACCCGGACGAAGCCGTTGCAATGGGCGCCGGTATTCAGGGTGGAGTGTTGTCTGGTGACGTGAAAGACGTGTTGCTGCTCGACGTAACGCCTCTGTCACTCGGTATCGAAACGATGGGCGGTGTGATGACTAAGCTCATCGAGAAAAACACCACCATTCCTACTAAAGCGAACCAGGTGTTCTCAACTGCTGACGACAACCAGCCTGCGGTAACAATTCATGTGTTGCAGGGTGAGCGTCAGCGTTCATCTGACAACAAATCTTTGGGTCGTTTTGATCTGAGTGATATCCCGCCTGCACCTCGCGGCATGCCACAAATCGATGTGACTTTTGATATCGATGCAAACGGTATTCTGAATGTGTCTGCGAAAGACAAGGCTAGCGGCAAAGAACAGAAGATTGTTATTCAGGCGTCTAGTGGTTTGTCTGATGACGAAGTCGAACGCATGGTTAGTGATGCGGCAACTCATGAAGAGGAAGATAAGAAGTTCCGTGAGTTAGTCGATGTTCGCAATCAGGCTGATGCTCTGCTGCACGGTACTGAGAAATCTCTGGAAGATCTGGGCGAGAAAGTTACCGCTGAAGAACGCAGTGCTATCGAAGCCGCATCAAATGATCTGACAGATGCTCTGAAAGGTGATGACAAAGACACCATCGAAGCGAAGACCAAAGCGTTGAGTGAAGTTTCGGCCAGTTTGGCGCAGCGTGTGTATGAAGAAGCTGCCGCAGCCGAAGGCGCTGAGGGCGCCGAAGCTGCAGCCGATGACGGTGTTGTCGATGCTGAGTTTGAAGAAGTGAGTGATGCTGATGACAGCAATAAAGAGAAAGATGCTGATGACAGCAAGGATAAGAAAGAAGCTTAAGCGCTAACCTCTTTTCTATAAGTTAAGGGCAGGGGATCACGGGTTATATACCCGTGATCCCTTTGTCCGTTCTAGCGGGTAACGGAAAACAGAATGTCTAAACGCGATTATTACGAAGTATTGGGTGTTGAGCGCAGTGCCGCTGAAGCTGATATGAAAAAAGCTTATCGGCGCATGGCGATGAAGTATCACCCCGATCGTAATCCAGATGATGAAAGTGCGGAGGCCAGCTTTAAAGAAGTGAAAGAGGCCTACGAAGTTTTGTCGGACTCACAAAAGCGTGCGGCCTATGATCAACGTGGACATGCAGCCTTTGAACAAGGTGGCATGGGCGGCGGTGATCCGAGCGGTTTTGGCGATGTCTTCGGTGATGTTTTCGGCGATATCTTTGGTGCCGGCGGCGGCCGACGTGGAGGCCGCAGTAACGTTTATCGTGGTGCAGACCTTCGCTACGACCTGACTCTGACACTCGAGCAGGCGGTTAAAGGTGACTCGGTCAATATCACTTTCCCTACGATGGCGGGTTGCGATACCTGTGACGGTGACGGCGCTAAGCCCGGTACCAGTCGCACCACCTGTGGCACCTGTAACGGTATGGGCCAGGTGCGTGCAACCCAGGGTTTCTTTTCTGTGCAGCAAACCTGTCCTAACTGTCGCGGTGCGGGAACTGTAGTTGAAGACCCCTGTGCCGATTGTCACGGTCGTGGCCAGATTCAAGAAGAAAAAACCCTGGCGGTTAAAGTGCCTGCCGGTGTTGATCAGGGTGACCGCATTCGTCTAACGGGTGAAGGTGAGGCCGGACAGAATGGCGGACCTCCGGGAGATTTATACGTTGAGATCCGGGTGAGACCGCATGATATTTTTGAGCGAGACAATGCCAACCTGCATTGCTCAGTGCCCATTAGTTTTTCTAAGGCCGCTTTGGGTGGAGAACTAAAAGTGCCAACCCTTGCAGGCGAGGTGAACCTCAAGGTTCCCGAAGGAACTCAGTCGGGTAATGTCTTCCGTTTGCGTGGCAAAGGTGTGACGCCGGTTCGCGGTGGTGGTGTCGGTGATTTGTATTGCAAGGTTGATGTTGAGACGCCGGTCAATTTGACCGATGAACAGAAAAAGCTGTTAGAGTCATTTCAGAAGTCGCTTGTGGCAGGTGGTGATAAACATCGTCCCCGAGCACAGACATGGCGTGACAGCGTTAAAAGCTTTTTCAAAAATATTACGGCCTGATTCGAACGCTTTTTCGCTTCAGTCAGAAAGACACTCAGGGGAGTCACAATGCGGGTTGCAGTATTAGGTTGTGCCGGTCGCATGGGCATCGCAGTTGCACGTGCGGTTACTGAAAGTCGCAATGCGGAAGTGAGCGGCGCGCTTACACAGCATGATCACGCGATGCTAAATGTGGATCTGGGTGTGGTCGCTGGATTACCCACAATGGGTGTCACCGTCACTAGCGACCTTGCAACCGCACTTGAGGGTGCCGATGTTGCTATCGATTTCACTTTGCCTGCAGCCGCACAAGCTAATTTGGCGGCCTGCGTTAAGCATGGCGTTGCTTTGGTGATGGGCACTACGGGTTTGAATGAAGCGCAGCAGGACATGTTGGCTGAGGCTGCCGGCGAAATCCCCATTGTTTATGGACGCAATATGAGTGTTGGTGTGAACGTGACCACCGAGCTTGCACGTTTGGCTGCCCGCTACCTTGGGCAGGAATGGGATACCGAAATTATTGAGGCGCATCATCGACATAAGGTCGATGCCCCCTCAGGCACTGCGCTGCAGCTAGGCGAAACTATTGCCAATGAGCGTGGTGCGGACTTCTCTCAGGTTGCGGTCTTCGGCCGCAGTATCAAGTCTGATGCCCGCCGTCGCGGTGAAATTGGCTTTAGCTCTATCCGGGCGGGCAGTATCGTTGGCGAGCATAGGGTTATGTTCGCGTCAGACACAGAGATCGTCGAACTGAAGCATCAGGCGACGGACCGTAGCGTGTTTGCTCAGGGTGCTTTGCGCGCCGCACACTGGCTTGAGGGTAAGCCTGCAGGTTTGTATGGCATGCCAGACGTGCTCGGATTCAATACAATATAGGTTTGCTGTCCTAGCTCCACTCCTTGGTCTCAGGTTCCTTACTTTGTCGCAGACAGCACTTAATCGGCTTTTTTAGATAGCGCGCCGCTTGGCGTTTCTATACAATAGCCTCGGTCGCGATACGACCACGCTAGTTGCGGGAGGTGACCTTACTTAGGACCCTCCCTTTTCTATGTTTGAACCTGTCTGGTGTGAGGATTGCCGAGTGACACAACCTGCCATATTGGCGCTAGAAGATGGCACCATTTTCCACGGTATTTCGGTTGGCGCCGAAGGTCAGACCATTGGTGAAGTGGTTTTCAATACTTCTATGACCGGGTACCAGGAAATCCTGACCGACCCGTCATACTGCCGTCAGATCGTAACGCTGACATACCCCCATATCGGTAATACCGGTACTAATAGTGATGATTTCGAAAGCAGTCAGATTCATGCTGCCGGCTTGATTATTCGTGACCTTTCGATGGCTACCAGTAATTACCGTTCTGAAGTCGACTTGGGCGAATTCCTGAAGCGTGGCAACACCGTTGCGATTGCCGATATCGATACCCGCAAGCTCACTCGCATACTGCGAGAGAAGGGTGCTCAGTCTGGCTGCATCATGGCTGGCGAGAATGTTGATGAAGCTCAAGCAGTTGAGCATGCCCGCAAATTCCCCGGTCTTGCGGGAATGGATCTGGCAAAGATTGTCACAACTAGTGAGACCTATCAGTGGAGCATGGGTAGCAACTGGCCGAAAGAGACCGGCGGTCCTGGCAAGCGCAACTCAGATTTTCATGTTGTCGCCTATGACTTCGGTATAAAGCGCAACATCCTCAGGCTTCTGGTTGATCACAATTGCCGCGTGACCGTCGTGCCTGCAGAAACGCCTGCTGCTGATGTTCTGGCGATGTCTCCGGATGGCGTATTTTTGTCAAACGGTCCGGGTGATCCCGAGCCATGTACCTACGCGATTGATGCGATTCGTGAGATTACCGCTGCAGGTTTGCCTGTATTTGGTATCTGTCTCGGACATCAGTTGTTGTCATTGGCGAGTGGCGCAAAGACGGTAAAGATGAAGTTTGGTCATCACGGTGCAAATCATCCGGTTGGCGAAACAGGTAGCCATACTGTTTTTATTACCAGTCAGAACCACGGTTTTGCAGTGGATGAGAGCAGCTTGCCTTCAACACTCAAGGTCACCCATAAATCATTGTTTGACGGCAGCTTGCAGGGCATTGAACGCTCAGATTGTTTGGCAATGGGTTTCCAGGGTCATCCTGAAGCAAGCCCGGGTCCGCATGATTTGCTGCCCTTGTTCGGACGCTTTATAGAAATGATGAATACAGCAGCGGGCAAAATGCCCAGCGGCTCAAAGGCTCGCTAAGACTAGCTGCACTTAAACAAAAACCGATAAACATAAGAAGATAGATACGCCGCATGCCTAAGAGAAAAGACATACAGAGCATCCTGATTATCGGCGCTGGTCCGATCGTGATTGGTCAGGCTTGTGAATTCGATTACTCCGGCGCGCAGGCCTGCAAGGCGCTGAAGGAAGAGGGCTACCGGGTCATCCTGGTTAACTCCAATCCTGCCACCATCATGACTGACCCGGACATGGCCGACTCAATCTACATTGAGCCCGTGAACTGGAAGACCGTCGCAAAAATCATAGCGGAAGAACAGCCAGACGCACTGTTGCCCACGATGGGTGGCCAGACTGCGTTGAACTGTGCGCTCGATTTAGACCGTGAAGGTGTGCTCGAGAAATTCGGCGTCGAAATGATCGGTGCTTCAAAAGATGCGATCGATACAGCCGAGGATCGTCAAAAGTTTAAGGCTGCGATGGAAGATATCGGACTCGAATGTCCGCGAGCAGCCTGTGCGAAAGATCTCGAAACTGCATATAAAATCCTTGAAGATGTCGGTTATCCAACCATTATTCGGCCCTCATTTACGATGGGCGGCACCGGCGGTGGTATTGCTTATAACCGCGAAGAATTCGAGATGATAGTCACCCGTGGTCTCGATATGTCGCCAACGACTGAAGTTCTGGTGGAAGAGTCAGTGCTGGGTTGGAAAGAGTATGAGATGGAAGTGGTGCGTGACTGCGCCGATAACTGCATCATTATTTGTGCGATTGAAAATTTGGACCCGATGGGTGTGCATACCGGTGATTCGATCACCGTTGCTCCGGCGCAGACGCTAACTGATAAGGAATATCAGGTTATGCGTAATGCGGCCCTTGCAGTGTTGCGTCGTATCGGTGTTGAAACTGGCGGGTCTAACGTGCAGTTCGCAGTCGATCCGGCAACCGGTCGAATGCTGTTGATCGAGATGAACCCGCGTGTGTCACGTTCATCGGCCTTGGCTTCTAAAGCAACCGGTTTCCCTATCGCTAAGGTCGCTGCAAAACTTGCAGTCGGTTACACCCTTGACGAGCTGCGCAACGAAATTACTGGTGGTGCGACTCCGGCATCCTTCGAACCGACTATCGATTATGTAGTTACCAAGATTCCGCGTTTCACATTTGAAAAATTCCCCGGAGCCGATGGTCGTCTGACAACTCAGATGCAATCTGTGGGTGAGGTCATGGCCATGGGCCGTACCTTGCAGGAATCATTGCAAAAGGCATTGCGTGGTCTGGAAACAGGTATTGATGGCCTGGTTGAAATAGTGCCGGTGCCCAAAACCGAAGAAGAAACTGATTTTCTTATCCATGAAATGCGTTTTCCGGGTCCTGATCGTCTGCGGTATGTCGGTGATGCCTTCCGTGCGGGTATGTCGCTTGAAGAAGTTCACGACATCGCCAAGATAGACCCTTGGTTTCTGGTCCAAATTCAGGACCTTATTGCTGAAGAAGCCGCAATGAAAGAGTCGGGTAGCGAAACACTGCAGCCCGAACGTCTGCGTCGTCTGAAACGCAAAGGGTTCTCTGATAGCCGTATTGCGAAATTGATTGATGTCGATGAGTTAGCGGTTCGTAAGCAGCGTGTAACGAACAATATCCGCCCTGTATATAAGCGGGTTGATACCTCTGCCGCGGAGTTCTCAACAACAACTGCTTATATGTACTCAACCTACGAGGAAGAGTGCGAATCTGCCCCGAGTAATGCACGCAAGATCATGATTCTTGGCGGCGGCCCGAACCGCATTGGTCAGGGTATTGAGTTTGATTACTGCTGCGTGCATGCCTCGATGGCACTGCGTGAAGCCGGTTACGAAACCATCATGGTTAACTGTAACCCTGAAACCGTTTCTACCGATTACGATTCATCCGACCGCTTGTATTTCGAACCCCTCACATTTGAAGACGTGATGGAAGTGATCGACCTTGAAAAGCCCGATGGCGTTATCGTGCAGTATGGCGGTCAGACTCCTTTAAAACTTGCGGAAGCATTGCAAGAGGCGGGCGCGCCTATCATTGGCACGAGTCCCGATTCAATCGACCTTGCTGAAGACCGTGAGCGCTTCCAGGCATTGGTGAATAGTCTCGAACTGAAGCAGCCACCGAATGGTATCGCACGTGATACTGATGAAGCGGTGCGTATTTCCGCCGCCGTTGGCTTCCCGTTGGTCGTGCGTCCTTCATATGTACTTGGCGGTAGGGCTATGGAAGTTGTGCATAACGAAGACGATCTTCGTTATTACATGAAAGAGGCTGTGCAAGTCTCTAATGATAGCCCTGTGTTGCTAGACCGTTTTCTTGATCTTGCTATTGAGGTCGATGTCGACTGCGTATGCGACGGTCACGATGTGCTCATCGGTGGCATCATGGAGCATGTCGAGCAAGCTGGTGTTCACTCAGGTGACTCAGCATGTTCATTGCCACCGGCAACGCTTGATAAAGAAATTCAGGGTGAGTTGGTGCGCCAGGTTGAAGACCTTGCGCGTGCTCTGAAAGTTGTTGGGCTAATGAACACACAGTTCGCAATTCAGAACGGTGTGGTTTATCTGCTTGAAGTGAATCCTCGTGCATCGCGTTCAGTGCCGTTTGTATCGAAAGCTACCGGTGTGCCTTTGGCGAAGATCGGTGCCAAATGTATGGCTGGTATTAGCCTGAAGAAGCAGGGTTATACCCAGCAGGTTATACCTGAGTATTATTCGGTTAAGGCATCTGTGTTCCCATTCAGCAAGTTCCGTGATTCAGACCCGATTCTTGGCCCGGAGATGAAATCCACCGGCGAAGTTATGGGTACTGGCAACACCTTTGGCGAAGCGTATGCCAAGGCGCAGTTAGGCCAGGGTGTTGAGCTGCCATTGCGCGGCACGGTATTTATTTCTGTTCGTGATCGCGACAAGCCTGAAGCTGTTCGACTGGGTCGTTCGCTATTAGAGCGAGGTTTCCATTTGGTCGCTACCGATGGCACTGCCAAGCATCTGACAGAGTTGGGTATTGCCTGTAAGCGAATTAACAAGGTTCGTGAAGGTCGCCCGCATATTGTCGATATGATCAAAAACCGTGAAGTTGTATTGATTGTTAATACGACTGAAGGCAAGAAAGCTATTCGTGAATCACAGGCGATCCGCAGCGCTGCCGTGCATAACGCCGTGACTTACTACACAACTATCGCTGCAGGCAGTGCAACGGTAATTGCCATTGATCACATTGATGGCACTGGCGTTAATCGACTTCAGGATTTGCATAAGAGATTAGCTGAGCAGGCTTCGGCATGAGTAAGGTTCCTATAACAGTCGGTGGTGCCGTGCAGATGCGTGAAGAGTTGACGCGTTTGAAAGGCGAAGATCGTCGCCGTGTTATTGCAGCAATTGCGGAAGCGCGTGCTCATGGCGACCTGAAAGAAAACGCCGAGTACCATGCCGCGAAAGAGCAGCAGAGCTTTATTGAAGGGCGTATTAAAGATCTCGACGGTAAGCTGTCAAACGCACAAATTATCGATGTAACAACTCTTGGCGAGCCCGACAGGATTGTCTTCGGCGCTACGATTAAGTTGTTTGATGAAAATGCTGATAAAGAGATTCAGTATCAGATAGTAGGTGAAGATGAAGCTGATATTGTTTCCGGTCTTATTTCTATTTCATCACCTATTGCCCGTGCGCTTATTGGCAAGCGTCAGGACGATGAGGTTGTTGTGAGGACACCTGGCGGCGATAAGGTTTACGAAGTTATTGAGATTCTCTACGTCTAGAGAGTTGAGACTCTGTGTGTCGTCTGACACCTAAACATTATTTAGCTAGTTTTACTCGGGCTTCTTTTTTGCTGCCTTTCTTTGGTGCCCGGTACAGGGTGGCGATGTTACCCACACGGCCGACCAATACTGAGCTGCTCGCTTTAACGAGTTTGCCAATTGCGGCATCTCTGGCATCACGCTCGCCAGCGCTCACTTTTACTTTAATGAGTTCATGATGCTCGAGAGTAGAGTTCAGCTCCGCAAGCAATGAGTCTGTGATACCTGCATTACCCACCATAATCACGGGCTTTAGACTGTGCGCCTGTTTTTTGAGGCTTTTTCGCTGGGTTTCGGTAAGGTTCATAATCGCTTCTTCAGATGGCTATCGAGCACGTTGGGGCGCGTAGGATACCGATGCTCGGGCATTAGTACAAAGTTTATGAGTGGTACAGCAGTAGCTGACCTAGAATAAGACTATGGGAAGCAAAGGTTCGAGTACACGTTGGAGACAGCGTCAGGAAGCAGATATTTACGTGCAGAGAGCGCGTAGGGAAGGCTGGCGCTCGCGTGCGGTGTACAAGCTGGAAGAGATACAGGTGCGCCATAAACTGATGAAGCGGGGCTCTGTTGTCGTTGATTTGGGCGCAGCTCCGGGCGGCTGGTGTCAGTACGCGATGAAATGCGTTGGAACCAATGGTCGCGTAATCGGTCTGGATATATTAGATATGCCGCCGATTGATGATGTCGAGTTCATCCTTGGTGACTTCACTGAGGATGCAGCGCTTGCAGAACTCAAAGAATGTATTGGTGATGTGCCTGTTGACCTTGTAATGTCGGATTTATCCCCCAATATTACTGGTACGCGCTCGGTTGACCAGCCACGCAGTATGTATCTGGTCGAGATATCACTGGAGCTGGCCTATGAGGTTTTGCGTCCGGGTGGCCATTTCGTCACGAAAATCTTCCACGGGGAAGGCTTTGACGACATGGTTAAGTTGGTTCGAACAAAGTTTAAGACGGTAAAGGTTAGAAAACCCAAAGCTTCGCGACCGGATAGTCGTGAGACCTACCTTGTAGCTAGTGGTTACCGTTTGTAGTAGTGTTTCAGGCATTACTTCTCTGCGCTTTTGGTGGTTGCAGGGCAACATTTAAGAATAGAGGAAATCTGTGAACGATCTCGCTAAGAACATACTCCTTTGGGTGGTTATTGCCATCGTCCTTCTGACCGTGTTTCAGAGCTTTGGCCCGGCTAACCGCCAGACCGACATGCTCGATTATTCGAGTTTCCTTGATCTGGTTGAAACCGGCGGGGTGGCTCAGGTCACCTTCGAGGGACAGAATATCCAGGGCATGAAGACCAGCGGCGAACAGTTCGTGACTTACAGCCCGGAGACCGATAACACAGCCTTGATTGGTTTCCTTAAAGACAACACGGTTCGTTTTAGCGGTTCTGCACCGAAAGGGCAAAGTATCCTCGTTAGTTTGCTCATTAATTCATTCCCGATACTGCTGTTGATTGGTGTCTGGGTGTACTTCATGCGTCAGATGCAGGGCGGTGCTGGCGGCAAGGGTGCAATGTCTTTTGGTAAGAGCAAGGCACGCCTGCTCGGCGAAGATCAGGTGAACGTCACTTTCGCTGATGTAGCTGGCATCGAAGAAGCCAAAGAAGAATTGGTTGAGATCGTTGAATTCCTGATGGACCCGGGTAAGTTTCAGCGTCTCGGCGGCAAAATTCCTAAAGGTGTATTGCTGGTCGGTTCGCCCGGTACTGGTAAGACCTTGCTGGCACGTGCAATTGCCGGCGAAGCGAAAGTACCCTTCTTCACTATCTCTGGTTCAGACTTCGTAGAAATGTTTGTTGGTGTGGGCGCGTCCCGTGTTCGCGATATGTTTGAGCAGGCGAAGAAACATTCACCCTGCATTATCTTTATTGATGAGATTGATGCAGTTGGTCGTCATCGTGGTGCTGGTGTTGGCGGCGGTAATGATGAGCGTGAGCAGACCCTTAATCAGTTGTTGGTTGAGATGGATGGCTTTGAAGGTAACGAGGGCGTGATTGTTGTTGCTGCCACTAACCGTCCTGATGTGCTGGATCCAGCGTTGCTGCGCCCTGGTCGTTTCGATCGTCAGGTTGTAGTGCCATTGCCGGATGTTCGCGGTCGCGAGCAGATCCTCAAAGTTCATATGCGTAAAGTGCCTATAGGCGAAGATGTGCGCCCCGATGTGATTGCTCGCGGTACTCCGGGTTTCTCAGGTGCAGACCTTGCTAATTTGGTGAATGAGGCGGCGTTGTTTGCGGCTCGTGGCAACCAGCGTACCGTTCGTATGGATCAGTTCGAGCGTGCTAAAGATAAAATCATGATGGGTACAGAACGTAAGTCCATGGTGATGAGTGAAGAAGAAAGGTTGCTGACTGCATACCATGAGGCTGGCCACGCGATCGTGGGACTTAATGTTCCTGATCATGATCCTGTCTATAAGGTTTCTATTATTCCTCGCGGTCGTGCTCTGGGCGTCACTATGTTCTTGCCAGAGGAAGATCGCTACAGCCATAGTAAACGGCGTCTGAACAGTCAGATAGCAAGTCTATTCGGTGGCCGTATCGCAGAAGAAATCGCCTTTGGTGCCGATGCTGTTACTACCGGTGCTTCCAATGATATTGAACGTGCGACTAGTATCGCGCGCAGCATGGTGACCAAGTGGGGCTTGTCAGACAAACTCGGTCCCTTAACTTATAGCGAAGACGAAGGCGAAGTTTTTCTGGGCCGCTCGGTAACACAGCACAAGCAGGTATCCGATGAAACGGCACACGTCATTGATGAAGAAGTGCGTTTGATTATTGATGGTAACTACAAGCATGCCGAAGAAATTCTGAAAGAGAAGCGTGTGATTCTTGATGCGCTCGCTCAGGCATTGATGAAGTACGAAACGATTGATCAGAAGCAGTTAGCTGACGTTATGGAAGGTAGAGAACCGCGTCCGCCTGAAGGCTGGGGCAGTTCCGGTTCTTCTAATTCAGGTAGTTCTGACCCTGAGCCTAAATCTGAGCCCGAAGACAAGTCTTCCGGTGTCGGCGGTCCTGCAGAACTGCACTAAGCATATACGGCGTATACGGCATCTACGGCATATGCGGGTTACCCGTTGATACTGCAACTGGCCGATAAAGCGCTCGATCTGAGCCAACCCCGGATAATGGGCGTGCTGAATTGCACGCCCGATTCGTTTTCTGATGGCGGTCGCTATCAAACCCTTGATGCAGCGCGTCGCCATGCCGCACAAATGATAGAAGAGGGTGCTGACATTATTGATGTCGGTGGCGAATCGACCCGTCCGGGCGCCCCCGAAGTTCCTGTTGAAGAAGAATTGCAGAGAGTCATTCCTGTTGTTGAGGCATTGGTTCGTGAGTTCGATGTGCCTGTGTCGGTTGATACGAGCAAGCCCGAGGTGATGCTGGCAGCTGCGGCCGCTGGTGCGGGTATGATCAATGACGTTAGGGCCCTGCAAAACGAAGCTGCGCTTGAGGCTGCCGTGACGGTATTTCAGCAATACGGTGCAGCAATATGTCTGATGCACATGCAGGGCAGTCCGCGAACTATGCAGGAAGCTCCGGCTTATGAAGATGTTGTGACAGACGTCCTCGGGTTTTTGCTGCGGCGCGCTATGGTTGCTGAAGAAGCAGGGATTGCAAAGCAGGCTATTGTGATTGATCCCGGTTTTGGTTTTGGTAAAACGCTGGAGCACAATCTGAGCCTGCTGGCGGCAACTCCGCGACTAGTTGAATCGAGTTATCCTGTATTAGTAGGTTTGTCTCGTAAGTCAATGATTGAAAAGATATTACATAACGATGTGAGTGATCGCCTGATAGGTAGCGTTGCTCTAGCGCTATTGGCGGTACAGGGCGGGGCGCATATAGTCAGAGTGCACGATGTGCGTGCCACCAGTGAGGCACTGCAGGTATTGCAGGCAGCCCAAGGTTTCGGGGATATCTCTGCTTAGGCAGATTGGACTCTTAGTATTTCCTGTCCGGGGAGGACGGTAGGCTAAGGGTCTGTAATAAGGGAAGAGACATGACAAGAAGGTATTTTGGCACGGACGGGATTCGTGGGACTGTCGGACAAGATCCGATGACTGCAGAATTTGCGTTGCGTTTGGCGAGTGCAGCAGCACGTGTATTAGCACCGAATGGTGGCAGAGCGGTTATCGGTAAGGACACCCGGGTATCGGGTTATATGTTTGAGTCGGCACTTGAGGCTGGCTTTGTTGCAGCAGGAATGGATGTGGTTTTGTTAGGCCCGCTTCCGACGCCGGCGATTGCTCATATGACGCATTCATTGGATGCTGATTTGGGTGTTGTTATTAGTGCTTCGCATAACCCCTTTGATGACAATGGCATTAAGTTTTTTGACGGCAACGGTCGCAAGCTGTCTGATGAAATCGAGTTGCAGATAGAAGCCTTCCTTGAAGAGCCCGCCATTACCCGTCGGTCGGAAGAGCTCGGCACTGCGAGTCGCGTTGATACCGCACGCAGTCAGTATCAGTGGTTCTGTTTATCCACAGTGCCCGAGTCAATGTCGCTGGACGGCGTAAAAATCGTATTGGATTGCTCTCATGGAGCTGCTTACAAAGTTGCCCCAAGGGTGTTGTCGGAGCTGGGTGCAGATGTCATTGCTATCGGTTGTTCTCCTAACGGCTTCAATATTAATAAGGACTGCGGATCGACGCAGCCTGCGCTGCTGCAGCAGACGGTCAAGGGTGTCGGCGCAGACCTCGGCATTGCTCTGGACGGCGATGGCGATCGCCTGTTGATGGTTGACAGTGACGGCAACCTGATTAATGGCGACCATATTCTGTATTTGCTGGCAAATCACCGCCATGCCAACGGCACACTGAAAGGCCCGGTTGTCGGTACGCTCATGAGTAACCTGGGGCTTGAAGTCTCATTGAAAGAGAAGGGCATCGAGTTCTTCCGCGCCAATGTCGGCGATCGCTATGTGCTGGAAATGTTGCGTGAGAAAGGCGGAGAGATTGGCGGTGAAAGCTCCGGCCATATGTTGATTCTCGATAAAACGACCACCGGTGATGGACTGGTTAGTGCTCTGCAGGTTCTGAATGTTGTCGCTGAGACGGGTAAGACGCTGCAGGAGTTGGTTGCTGACATGCCGCAATATCCGCAGACGCTGGTTAACGTCCGTACTGAAACCAAAGTAGATCTTGAGGCGCCGTCTATACAGGCGGGTGTGCAGGCGCTTGAAGCTCAGGGTCTCGGTAGTATCGACGCAAACAAACAGGATTTTGCCAATCTCTCCCAAAAAAAGAAAGCACTTTCTCCTTCTGGTCCCATCCCATTTCCAAACAAAGATAGCCCCCAGGTCTTAAAAAAACAGGAGCTTTATGAATCAACTTTTTAGTAAAAGGTTTGAATGAGTACCCAGTCCACTGCATACCCAGGTTATTTGAGAACTCTAACATATTCAAACGCACGCCGTGTGCGAACAACGCAATCAAAGCCAGGCCGATATTGAGCCCGTGGCCGAACACCAGCGTCGGCACCGCAATCAGCCAGGACCCCGAATCCCGGGCCAATTCATTAAAGCTGTACGCCAGAACACTACTTGCCAAACCCA
>RCNB010003410.1_pt1 | contig 16092 bp, 14 predicted proteins | sample 2041321 | NCBI WGS metagenome assembly RCNB01 (sample SAMN09708232, study PRJNA481090) | Marine sediment metagenome, whole genome shotgun sequencing project. | reverse complement strand
GCCCCTGAAGCACCTAAGGGCAAGGAGAAGAATTGGGTCAAAACCATCCCTGGTGAGGGATGGGAAATCCTGATCCGACTCTATGGCCCTCTAGAGCCTTTCTTTGATCGGACCTGGAAACCGAATGATATAGTGAAAGTTAATTAATCGAAAGGATTTAATATGTTGAAATATCTACCAATTTTTTTACTCATTTTTGTCATCGCAAATCCAGTTTTTGGCTCAGGGAAAGTTGAATCGAAAACAGTTGAATATGGCCTCGACGGCGTTGTCAAAAACGGGACTGTTGATACACGTGTTGGCCCATTGACCTTCGAGAATGGTTATCCGAGTCGCCACTCTGTTGAAGAACTTTTCGATGTAATGGATTTTCAAAGGGCGACGCAGGCTTATATCTGGTCGTTGCCGATAGTAGGTATGGCTGAGTGGCAGAGAGCACATGAAGAGGTGTTCAAGGTTAATGATGGTGACATAGTTGTCTATACCTCCACTGAACAGAAATATGGGATCCTTACGGCCAACGCCACGACCCCCTACATTGCCGGGTTCTTCGATCTTGGCCGGACCGGACCGATGGTCGTTGATGTGCCACCCGGACCTACCGGCGGGATGGTCGATGACTTTTGGCAACGACCAGTAGCTGACTTGGGTCTGGCCGGGCCGGACAAGGGCAAGGGCGGAAAGTACCTGTTTCTTGGCCCCGGACAGAAGAAACCAGCAAACGCCGAGGTTGATTATGTCTTCGAGAGCGGCACGATGAATGTCTTATTTGGGATTCGTATCCTGACGCCTGACCCCAAGCAGAGCAAAGAAATTCTTAATGCCTTCACGGCCTATCCGCTGTCTAATCCAGCCAAAAAATCTAAAGTTATTGACTCCAAGGGGGAATACTTCAACTACCAACCCCGCGGACTGAAATATTGGGAACACCTTAACGAAATCCTGCAAAGAGAACCTGTGGCAGAACGCGATCGTTTCATGATGGCTTCGCTCAAGTTTCTTGGCATTGAAAAGGGTAAGCCCTTCAACCCTGATGAACGACAAAAGAAGCTTCTCTTAGAGGCCAGTCTGGTCGGTGAAGCAATGGCCCAGGCAAACAGCTTTGAATCTCGTTTTGACGGGGTGAGGTATCGAGAAGATGCAGCCTGGGAATACGTCCTGGCGCTCAAGCCTAGTCAACGTGTTGGCGAATTCGAGCAACTCGACGAGCGGGCTGCCTGGGCCTACGAGGCAATTACCACCTCGGCTGGCATGGTGACAACGACTCCGGGTGTTGGCTCAACCTATCTGGGCGGTTACAAGGATACTGATGGCGAATGGCTTCATGGATCGGCTAACTACAAGCTTCATGTTTCCCCGAATGCTCCTATGACGCAGTTCTGGTCCATCACAGTATACGACCAGGCGACGCGCTGTCTAATTAATAACGGCATCGGCCGAGCTGATCGATCATCTCGAGACGATTTAATCAAGAACAAAGATGGTTCGGTAGATATTTATTTCGGGCCGGGCAAGGCAGCTGCTGGTCAGGAGAACAACTTTATACAAACAAACGCCGGCGATGGGTTCTTTGTCTACTTTCGATTGTATGGGCCGACTGAACCGTATTTCGAGAAGTCGTGGCCTTTGTCTGATCTGGAAAAAATCAACTAACGTTATTGAGGAGAATATCAATGGTTAAGTTTAAGAGAATTTTTAAAAATGTTGAGCGGTTGTTTGTTTGTGCACTTTACTTAATTACGACTTCAGTGGTCTTCGTATCTGTTGCATCGGCGGAAGGTAAGCCGGTTAATCTATTGACAGTGGTGCAGGCAGAGTCAGAGTTGATGTTCAAAAAAGCAATTTCTCGCGCCGGTGGAGTCAACAAGTTTGATCATGGGCGTAAACCGGCAACCCCTGAAACACAGAAAATTGTTCGCTCTCAATCTGACATGCTGTATTCCCACGGTGTTTTTGATGCGAGTAAGGGTCTCACTGTTATTATGCCAAAGCGTATGACAGGGTATCATTCCCTTCATTTGTTTGATGCGAATCACGCCCAGCTCGGCGTGGTGTATTCGGGCGAAACCCGAACGATCAATCCGGAAGATATCAGCACCACTGACAAACACGTGTATACCCTGATGCGTACCAGCACAGATGCCGGACTTGAGGTCGCCAACAAAGCCCAGGATCTGGTGAAGGTCATAGCCGCCGCAAGCACCCCTTATGTTGGGCCGGGTTATGACGAGGAACAGCTGGCTCAAGGTAAACGCTTTTTGGCGGCTGCTGTGCCTGTGGGACTTGTTAAAGCAAAAACAGCTTACGCAAACGAGTTGATCCCTGGAACAGTTCTTCTAAAGGACGGTACTGATATTGAAAAATACCATTACATAACTTCATCTCTGTTGGGATGGGCGCTGATGCCGAATGAGGACGCATATTATCCCCAGCTTGGTATCAAAGAGAGTGAATGTACGGCAGTGAATTTTCCAAAGCCGCCTGTTCAGTATGACAAAGGAGGCTATTGGAGCTTCACGGCATACGGTAAAGACGGCTACCTCCATACTGAAAAAGCTGTTATCAGTTCTTATGATGCAAAAGCAAATAAGGACGGTACGTACACCGTGCACGTAGGTAACAGCGAAGAATGTAAAGGGCATGCCAACTATCTGAAAATGCCGAAGGGGGGATCGGCTATCACGCTTCGCCTGTATCGCCCGACGACTATTTCTGATGCAAAAGCTTTCGAATCCAAGTTTCAGTCAGACAACGCCGGCAAATAATGTTGCATAAAAAAGATAAAAGGAAATCAAGTTTATGAAAAAGCTACTACTGATAGCAGTCTGTGTTTTGGTGGTATTTGCCACCCAATCTTTTGCCGAAGAAAAGGATACCGGCGTTGGCAAGAACGGGGTTGCGCTTTTATCAAGCCCGTCTTTTGAAAAAAATGGCGTACCGGTGGATATGTTCAATATTGTCCGTGCAGAAACTGCTAAGTATTTTGCAGAAGAGATCATTCTGTCCGGCGGAAATACCATGCGTCATGAGCGCACTGGGATTGATCTGAAAAATCAGACCGTGATCCGGTCAAACTTTGATCTTATTTATTCCTATGGTGTTTATGATGTCTCGGGTGGCCTGGAGGTTAGCGTACCTGCATACGATCTCTATCAAATAGTACAGATATTTGATGAAAACCACGTCACACTTGCGGTTGTTTACCCCGGAGATACGGTCAAACTTTCACAGGACGATGCTACCTATGGCAATCATGTTTACCTCTTTATGCGCACCCAAAGACGTACGGCTGATGCTGCTGGGCTGAAGGAATTAAACAAGAGGCAGGATGCTGTTGTCATCAAGGCTGGTTCTAACAAACCCTATGTCTCAGAGGTCAAATACGATCCAATGAGTTTCAACAAACTGCGGATTCACCTGATCGGACCCTACGGCATCAAGAACGCGATCATCCACAAGGGATTTGTAGATAATCTTGAAGACATCGTTTTTCCGCATTATCAGATGGTGAACCTTGGCGGATGGGCTGGATTACCTGCAAAGCATGCTTTTTACTTTGTCATTGTCCCCGGCGATGAAGCCGCCAAACAAGGTAAGCCAAGCTCAATGACTTTCACTCCTCCGCCGGTCCAGTATGACAAGAACGGCTATTGGTCCCTGACTCTTTACAACAAAGAGGGATGGGTTGCCACTGACAAATTCAATACGAATTCTCACAAGGCGACACCCAATGCGGACGGTTCTTACACCCTGCATTTCAACACACCGGGTGCGATCAATAACCTGGATGTCGTCGAGAACTGGAACGGCCTGTTCCGCTGCTACCTGCCGGAATCAGTGGATAGTATTCGGGAATTCAAGGCGGAAGTCATGAAAAAACTACCTAAATAAAGGAGGAGGTCACAGTGAAATTTACGAAATTATTTATTGCATGCTGCGCGGTACTTGCCATGGTCACATCAGCAATGGCACAGACCAACATCACGCCGAATGAAGCACGCGCCATTGCCAGGGAAGCCTATACCTATGGGTTCCCGATCGCCGAAGCATACAATACGCTCTACAAGCAGGCGATTGACACAAGCAACTCGGACTTCAAGGCACCGATAAACCAGATCGGACATTCCAGAGGTGTGGCATCACCACAAGATAACTGGGTGGTTACGCCCAACTCTGACACGCCATATTCATTTCTGTGGGCAGATTTACGTGCTGAACCAGTCGTCATCACAATGCCTAAGATAGAGACGCAGCGTTATTACACCGGGCAAATGATCGACCTTTACACCCACAACTTTGCTTATCTTGGTACTCGCGCCTTTGGCAACGATGGCGGCAATTTCCTTATCGCTGGGCCGGGCTGGAATGGCAAGAAGCCAGATGGCATACGAGCGCTCATCCGCTGCGAGACAGAATTGTTTTACGTACTGTTCCGCACACAGCTTTTCAACGCTGGAGACCTCGAAAACGTAAATCGTATCCAGGATGGCATGAAGGTGCAGCCGCTATCACAATTTATGGGTAAGGCCGCGCCGAAGGCGACGCCTGCGATTACCTGGCCCAAACCTGTGGAAGGCATGACAAAGACACCGGCTATATTCGGCTACCTGAACTTCATGCTTCAGTTTACGCCTACCCATGCCTCCGAGAAAGAGCTCATGGCACGCTTTGGCAAGCTCGGCATCGGCGCCGGTAAACCATTCGACTTCGCGAAGATGTCCCCAGAACTACAGAAAGCTATCGAAGGCGGCATCGCGGATGTGTGGCAGAAGGACTTCATAGCTGCGATGAAGCGCGTTAACGCAGGAGAGATAATCAGTGCCGATCTATTTGGCACCCGGGACTATCTGAAAAATAATAATTACCTCTATCGCTTCTTGGGGGCAAAACTGGGTCTCTATGCCAATTCTGCCGCTGAAGCCATGTATCCACCCTATTACGTGGACGCACAGAACGAGAAGCTTGATGCAGCAAAACACTCCTACGAACTGCAATTTGCGAAGGGACAGCTTCCACCTGCGGGAGCCTTCTGGTCGCTCACAATGTACGATGGAAAATCGCAACTGCTGGTGGCCAACCCGCTCAATCGATACCTGTTGAACTCGACGATGCTGGACTCGTTCAAGTATGACGACGACGGCTCGCTATCGATCTACATCGGGAAGACATCGCCAGGCACCGACAAGGAATCGCCGGACGGTCCGTTCTACTGTATTTTGCGCATCTACATGCCGAAACCTGAAGTGCTTAACGGTACGTGGAAAGCGCCGGCGATGAAGCAGGTCAAAACGAGAGTCACCGAAGATAAAATTTCTGTAACCAAAGAGAACTACGCACGCGTCATGGTTGATTTTGCCATGCAAAGAGAGTTTCCGCAGGGAGCGAACAACACTTCGTGGCACCATCACCGAAAGCCCATGGAGCTTGATAAGCAGCCGGCTCCAATGATGAACAAAGATACCTTGTACTCCTTCTCGGTCATTGATGGAGGAGGCGATGTCGCTATTACCTTACCAGAGACCGATGGCCGCTACCAGTCATTGCACCTTTGGAGCGATGACCATATAACCTATAATGTCTATTATGGGGCGGGGAGGTATGTGATACCAGCCAGTATTACCAGCAACTTTTTTGTCGCCAATGTCCGCACACAGATCAATCCCAAAGACCCAGAGGATGTGAAGAAGGCGAATTCCTATCAGGATCAGCTTAAAGTCGAGTTCCTGAATGGATACGAACCGAAACCGTACGAAGCTACAAAATGGAATATGGAGGATTTCAATAAGCTACATAAACACTACGTCGCCATCGCCCAGAAAGATGGCGTGACTGGCACCATGGGCACCCCCGATAATCCGGTTTCACTCGAGGATCGCAACCGCGGTGTTTCAACGGCTATCGGTTTGTTACCCGATACTGACGCGGTTTATCTGACTGGAAAGTATCAGCTCAAAGAGGGACAAACTCTCAAGGCCACCTATCCCGTCCCGGGATTGAAGGACTCAAAACTCGGGTTCTACTCCATCACCATGTACGGGGATGATCAGTATCTTCATACCGATGAAGGCTCCACCATCAGTAATTCCGAAATCAAATTGAATCCTGATGGAAAGAGTTTCGATGTCTACTATGTGTCCGAGGAAGCTTTTGGCAAAAATGCCAACGAGCTCATTGTTCCTACTGAAACATTCAACATTACTTTGCGGATCTATTTGCCGGATCAATCGGTACAGAACGGCGAGTATAAGTTGCCGGTACCTGCTCCGGTCAAAACGAGAGTCACCAAAGAGAAAATTGCTGTAACCGAAGAAAACTACAAGGTTGCCGAGTCCGATTACACGTTTAACGGCGTGGTCAAATATGTAGGCACCAATAAGTGGATGCATGAAAATGGGTTGGCACCCCTCGATCAACAAAAGGTGGTTCGCCAGAATAGAGATACGATTTACTCCTACTACATTGCTGATGTCAGCGAAGGAGCGACCATCACCCTGCCCGAGTCCCCGGACGGTCGATATATCTCCGCGATGGTTATTCAAAACGACCACTATATCGAACAGGTTTTCACCACGCCCGGAACGCATAAGGTGGATTCCAAAACCGACTTTGTTGCATTTACGGTACGTATCCAGGTGAACCCGTATGACCCCGACGATATGGATGTTGTACGTTCGTTGCAGGCACAAATCAAAATCGATAACCCATCCAAGCGCGAGCACGTCTTACCGAACTACGACCTAGACCAGATGGTGGCGTTGCGTAATAAGCTAGTCGAAGAAGGCCAGAAGTTTGGATCGCTCAATAATATGCAGGGCAAACGCGATGAAATTGACCCGCGGATGCACCTTCTGGGTACAGCTCTGGGCTACGGGCTTTTTCCTGACAAGAACGCCCAGTATATTTCGTTCTTCCCCAAAGGTGCGATCGCTTCGGCAGATGTCTGTTCGAAGGCCACCTTCTATCCGCCGCCGATTAACAAAAATGGGTTTTATTCCATCACAATGTACGGCGATGACGGTTACATCAAGAACGAGAACTCGGTTTTGAATCGATACAACCTGAAGTATAAAGAAGATGGTTCCTTCGAAGTGCATTTCGGTAACTGCCCGAAAGACGTGGAAAATCATCTACCCACAACAAAAGGTTGGAACTTCCTGCTCCGGGCTTACGAACCCAAGCTGGAACAAATGAAAGACTTCAAACTACCGACGCCAGTGCTTGTTGAAGTTAAATAACCAAAAGGAGTTGAAATCAAAAAACTTCCTAAGCAAAGGAGTAGTAGAATTAAATCAATGATGAAAGTTTTTGTCATTACAATGGTCTTTACTTGTGTTGCAACTATCAGCTTTGCCGCACCAAAATATGCTGCCGATGTCCCTGAAAATGTTACGACTCCAGATGTTGTTCAGACAAAGCAACTTGGCGAGTTACGTTTTTTTGATGGCATGCCTTCAGATGAGACCGTCAGCAAGGTTTATGACCATCTCGATTTTTCCCGGGGAGTAGAAACCTTCCTGACCGGGATTCCTGCCGCTTCTTTATATGCCTTTGTCGAAGGAATGAAGGAAGCGGGTATGGATACTTTCAGTATGGGGATCCATGAAAACCTTATTGATGCGAGATCCTTGTGGCTGACCCCAAATACAACAGTTGTTTATTGTATTGCTGAAATTAATGTAAAAAATGGCCCAACCGTTATGGAAGTGCCTCCGGGTGTTCTTGGCCCTGTAGATGATGCCTTTTTTACCTGGGTCACTGATATCGGTTTTACCGGTCCTGATAAGGGCAAGGGGGGTAAATATTTGTTTGTTCCCCCAGGATACAAAGGAGAAATTCCGGAAGGCTATCATGTAGCTAAAACCAAAACCTATCGTAACTACACATTGATGAGAGCCTTTGTTATTGAGGGTGATCTTAAAAAGACCGCAGCGCACATCAAAAAACATTGGCGGCTTTACCCATTGTCGGAGGCAAATTCTCAAAAGCCCCCTCATTTCGTTAACTTGAGTGGAATGAAATACAACACCGTTCATGCCAACGATTTTGACTTCTATAAAGAACTTGATGCGGTCGTTCAGTATGAACCTGCCGACGCATTTAATAATGAATTAGTTGGTCTATGGGCTTCTATAGGCATTAAAAAAGGACAGCCTTTTGCGCCAGACAAAAGAATGAAAGCTATTCTAACTGAATCAGCTGCAGTAGGAAATGCCACGGCAAGAGCATTAAGCTTTAGACCTAGAGCTAAAGCTCCTTATTTCTTTGAAGACCGTCAATGGTATACCGCCTTTGTAGGAGGTACTTACACATTTATCAACAATGGCGAGATGATGAGAGATTACAGAACTTTTATGCACTATATGGCAACTGGTATAACGCCTGCAATGACAAAATCAGCTGTAGGAAAGGGTTCTGCATATCTATTTACTGCTCACGATTCTGAAGGAAAATATTTGCGGGGTGAAAATACGTATAAGGTGACAATGCCGGGCCCTGTCCCTGCAAAGAACTTTTGGTCATTCGTGGTTTACTCCGGGCAACATAGAAGCTTGCTGGAGACCGATCAGCGATCCGCCGGTGTGGACAGTAAAAGTCCTGATATAAAAGCGAATCCAGATGGCTCATATACTGTCTGGTTTAGTCCTGAACCACCAAAAGGACATGAGGGCAATTGGGTGCAGACAGTTCCCGGAAAGAGCTGGAATACTCTCCTTCGTCTCTACGGACCACTACAGTCTTGGTTTGATAAGACCTGGAAGCCTGGCGATTTTGAACTGGTTAAATAGAATGCTTACCAGCTTTAAGGTGAAAAAAGTAATTTGTGGATATGAAAAAGAAGCTTACCGGAAATAAACCCCAAACAAGATTTCATGTCATGGCCAAGCAAGCTGGGCTGATGTGCCGGCTTCGGTCATGAAACCAGACAGGGTGCAGACGGAACGGCTCGGCACATTGGGATATTTCGACGGCATGCCCACTGAGGCCACTGTCCGAAAGGTCTACGACAATCTTGACTTCTCGCGCGGTATGGAAGATGCAGCCATTTTTTCCATAACGGATTACCCTTACCTTTAACCGGAGAAAAGATATGAAATACAGGTTTTTTGGTTTTTGGACATTTGCCGTCGCTATAATGGGACTGGCCATTATAGCGGCTCCTGTTGCAGCGGATGATGCAGAAGAGCTGGCCAAGAAGCTGGCCAATCCCGTGGCCTCCCTGATCAGTGTTCCGATTCAGGCAAATTACGACAAGGATATCGGCCCCGATGAAGACGGTTCTGTCTGGCGGATCAATATCCAGCCGGTCATTCCCATTACACTGAACGATAATTGGAACCTTATTTCCCGAACCATCCTTCCCGTTATCGACCAGTCGGATGTGCCGGTACACGGGATGGGAGAATCCGGCATTGGTGATATCGTTCAGAGTTTTTTCTTTTCTCCGAAAAAGCCCACTCCAAGGGGGATGATCTGGGGAATAGGCCCTGTGATAATGCTTCCCACCGCGTCTGACGAGATGCTGGGCACTGAAAAATGGGGAATAGGACCCACGGGGGTGGCGCTGAAACAGGCCGGTCCGTGGACTTACGGTGCTCTGGTCAACCACATTGAGTCTTTTGCCGGAGATGATGACCGGGCGGATGTCAGTGCAACGTTTATCCAGCCTTTTTTAACCTATATCACAAAAACAAAAACGACTTTTGCCCTGAACACGGAATCCACCTACGACTGGGAAAACGAGGAGTGGTCCGTACCCATTAATTTTAACATTCTGCAGTTACTGAAGATCGGTCCCCAGATCATCCAGATCGGTGTGGGTGCCAGGTACTGGGCCGACTCACCGGACAATGGGCCGGAAGGTTGGGGGGCAAGGATGACGCTGACGTTCTTGTATCCGAAATAGATGGGGTGAACAGTAAAAGATTAACATGAATGATAGAAAGAAGTGGTAGAGGATTTATCGATAACCACTGAGGAAAACACTTGCATATAAAACGGATAAAAATAAGCTTTTTAGTAATCCTTTTGGCTTGTATGATTTTTATACCGGCTGCAAAAACTGCCACATCGGCGGCGCAACCTGAGTTCAACGTTATTATCGGGGAATGGGTTCGGTATGACGGTGATTACACCATTCGTGTCCGGGACGTTAAATCTGATGGATCGTCAGATGTGGGGTATTCTAACCCCGGTGAGATTCATGTCGCAGAAAGCAGCGTTTCCGTACAAAAGGGCCTGGTTAAACTGTTTGTCAAATTACAGGACAGGGGATACCCGGGATCGACATATGAGCTTTACTATTACGCTGAGAAAGATGCACTGGCCGGCTTTTACTACCAGGCCGCCATGGGACAGACTTTTGAAGTGGTCTTTTTTAGAAAATCGAAACGGTAAACCGTTATCAGGAAAGGATTGTAGAGGTTAGTAAAGAATCCTGGCCCACAGGACCAGGTTTTCAAGATTAATTAGGAGGTACACCAATGAAAAAATTAAATATCCAACTATTAGGTGTTCTTTTAACAATCATTATCAGTTTTTGGAGGATAGGCCCATGAAGAAAGTCTGCTCTTTTTTGCTTGCCGTACTGACAGTGTATCTTATTCCACTTTCAGGACATGCTGCTGGTCTCTGGCTCTATGAGCAGGCCACCCCAGATATGGGACTGGCGGCCGCCGGCCGAGCGGCTCTGGCCCAGGATGCATCGACCGCAGCTTTGAACCCCGCTGGGATGACCCGGTTGGAGGGCAATCAGCTCGAAGCAGGATTCCTCGGCTTGCTGGTCTCGGCTAAATTTTCAGCGGATTCTGCGACCTTCGCCGGCGGCAACGGCGGCGATGCCGGCGGATTCGTCCCGGTTGGCAGCGTTTCCTACGTACACAGCGTGAACCCGGACCTGAAACTCGGCTTTACGCTCGGTTCGTATTTCGGGTTGGGGATGGACTACGGCGAAAGTTGGTCCGGTCGTTACTACATCCAGACAGGGGACCTGGTGACCATGGGGATCAATCCGAATATCGGTTATCGGGTCAACGACTGGCTGTCAGTCGGGGCCGGATTCAGCATCCTGCGTGGTGAGTTGACCCAGGAGGTTGCGATCAACAACAACCCGTTGGGAATCGGTACGACTCCGGACGGCAAACTGAAGCTCGATTCCAACGATGTCGGCTACGGCTATAATCTCGGGGTACTGGTCGAGCTGCAGGAGGGGACACGTTTCGGTCTAACCTACCGTTCGGCGATCGATCTCAACTTCGAAGACGCCGCGCGGGCAACCAACCTCTCTCCGGGATTGGATACACTGCTCAACCTGATCCTCGGTCCGAGCCGGAAGGTCAACATGGATCTGACAGTGCCCCAGGCCGTGATGTTCAGTGCCTACCAGCAGTTGAACGACCAATGGGCGATCATGGGCAATATCGGCTGGCAGGACCAATCGGAATTCGGCAAGTCCAACATCAGCCTTGCTTCCAATGTTTCGACCACCGTGACGACCGACCGCCACTTCGAGGACACCTGGCACTTCGCCCTGGGAACCCAGTACCGTTTTGCTCCACCCTGGCTTTTCTCGTTGGGATTCGCTTACGACGAGTCTCCGGTCAGCACCCGGTACCGAACCCCGGACATGCCGCTTGACCGGCAGATCCGTTATGCAACAGGAATTCAGTACGACCTGAGCGAGGCAGTGACCCTGGGTGCGGCTTATACCTACGTCGATGCCGGCAAGGCTGCGATCAGCCAGTCAGCTGCCGACAACCGATTACGCGGAGGATTGGTCGGCGACTACAGTACCAATCACCTGCATGCCTTCAACCTGAACGTGATCTACCGGTTCTAGGCAGATGTTGACTTGCTGTGAATGAGCGCGATGTCTCTATGAAGTGTGTTCTCAACATCGTCAGGCTGAAACTTAATGGGCTCTTCTGAATGCCCAGTTTGAAAATTATCGTCTGGCATTTGCCCTTATGGTGTTTTTACTTACGGCGTGCAGTACCACCCCTGCGGTGAGATATTATACTCTGAATCCCTTTTCCGAGATGCAACCGGATATTTCTCAAGGGGTTTCCAGGGATACCCTTGTCATCGGGGTGGGGCCGGTGGAATTTCCAAAATTTCTTGACAGGCCTCAGATCGTGACCCGGAAAAGCCAACACCGTGTAGAAGTATCCGAGTTCCATCGATGGGCCGGCTCGTTTTCGAAAGATTTTTTGCGAGTGTTAGCTAAAAACATTTCCATGCTTCTGCCCAAAGATCGAGTGGCCGCATATCCCTGGACCGATCAGTTTTCCCCGACCTATCGTATTCAGTTGACTGTGGAGCAGTTTGACGGCCGGTTCGGGGGGGACGTTGTGTTGAACGTGACATGGTCCGTATGGAATCAAAAAGACACGAATCAACTTGTGATGAAGCATACCCGTATCAAAGAGCCCGTATCTGCGGAGGACTATGACGCACTGGTTGCGGCCCAGAGCCGGGCAATAGGCACCCTCAGTCGCGCCATTGTTGATGAAATAGAAAGGGTAAGTCATAGGGACTGAGGTTTTTCCGGTAGAGTAAAAAATCCGATCCTGTTATTGATTACCACATAGGTATGAAGGTGGGGCAAGTAAGATGGTTATTCAGCCCCATCTTTAGAAACCAGATATGATCGGTAAACACTTCAATTAAAACAAAAGAGAACCCACATGAAAAGAGTAAAGCTGTTTTTTGTGGGTAGATGACAGATTTCCCCGTCTTTTTCAATTATATGGCTGCACAAGATATTGTGGTAATGTAGTCGGACCTGAAACCGGTGATATCTCCAACATCTATGTCGTGGTACTGAATTGCATGTATCTGCAATGTATCCAAAATCTTAACAGTGAGTTCAGAACCTGTGATATCGTTTTTAAATAGGGCAGATCCTTTTTCGAGGGTTTGCCTTTTTTTCATTTCTGTAAGAAATAAGATATATGTAATCAGCATGAACTGACTTCGGGTTGTGCTTATGGTAAGAGATCACAACATTGATTTCGGTTCAAAATCTTCTATTTTTGGGAACTGATGTTTTAAGCATATAATTGTTTATCAAGCCACCCACTTTTTCCCTGTGTTAGTTCACGGACAGGGACCAAAGTTGTCCTTTTAAGCTATACGCACCTACTCCATTTTTTTTAAAGAATATCTTGACATACCACTTTGTGGCACTATGTTAATAACTAAGTTAAACAATCCTTTTGGCTATTAGCAATCAGATCTTTTTAACTTACGCGGTTTATTGACAATTTGGAGCGACTTTTTCATATAAATTTAAAACATATCAAAGTATAGGAGGTGCAACTATGAGAAATCAAAAGAGTTTGGTATTAATTGTTGCGACCATTATGCTTTTTTCGTTTGCTGCAGTTCCCCCAGCCAATGCGTTCATAGGTATTGGAACTCTTACAGCAATCCTTGTATCCACTTTCGCTTCGGCAGTTCTTATAAATGAAACTGTAGTCAAGTCAAACGATGAGTCGATACCGGAGCATTCTGCATCAAAACAGAAAACACAAGATAATTTACAAGCATTAACCGAACCATAAAGTAATATTAATATCACTTTTGCAGTAATAATGCCCCTATTGTTATCCAACTTTAGGGGCTTTTTATTTAGCTCAACGTTACCCAGTTTTCAATATCTGCCATGAAAATGTAAATATCAGAGGTCGAAAATATTTGTGATATCATTTTTCAATAAGGGTGAATCCTTTTCACGGGGTTTGCCCTTTTCATTTTAATGATATATGTAACTATCAAGAGTCGGCTTCAGCTTGTGCGTTTGGCAAGGTATCTTAATTTTAGTTATAATCCGTTTGGGGGTTAACTCGCACTCCTCAAGCTTACGTTAGGTTGCGACATTAAATACAATATTTGATCAGATGAATATCTTTTTGATAGCACTCTTAATAATTATTTTTGGCTCATTAGCAATTATTTTTATCCAAAAGAAATTTAAATTATTCACACTTTTCATACATCCATGGCTTAAGAAACATTCAACCCTTTTGAGTTCATATCGCTCAATACTTGCTTTTGTTGGTTTTCCAATAATTATTCTTGGTGGAATTTATTCCTACGTCCAAATAATTGAGAGAATTGAACAACCTGTTGTTGGTCTTAATTTTGTGTATAAAGAAAATACTGCTGTCATGGTAAGAAATTTGTCTAAAGCCGTTATAGAGAAACCTAAATACCATGTGGCCCTTTTTAATCTGGATGAAAACATTAATGAGCGCTCCAATCCCTTACCCATACCTGTCGCTATGGGGGATTACATTCGTCCAGAAGATGGATGGGGGCCTAACAGTATGCTCTCAATACCCTCAGTAACTAAAAGAGTCAACTCGGGAGATCGTCTAATCGGTTGGGCCTTGGTAACATGCCCTAAATGCCCAATAAAATATTATTGGGTTTATATTCAGAAAGGTAAAGGTGGTTGGTATGCCGAGTTGAAAGAAGATGAATTTATTTATTGGAATTTAATACAAGAACTTATTCGTACACCCGAGCGTGCTATTAAAGCCTATGAGAATAAGGTCTCAAAAGATCGAAGAATTTATATCAAATAACATTATGACATCATTCTAAAATAATGATATGAATTCTATAATTCACTATACGCGTCAATAAATGACGTGTTTGCCCATATTTTTAGGTCGCATAATATTAGTTCTCCCAAGAAACTCTTGACCATCCAAAAGGAGGAAAGAAAATGAAAAGAACACCAACTCCCAAAATCATAGTTCTCGCCATTGGCATTCTTTCGTTGGCTTTGGCTTCTCCTGGTATTGCCAAGGAACGGACAGATTTAAAAGAGTCAGCCGCGACCAGCACAGCTTCAGCGCACAACGCCGTCGTCCACGACACGATTGAAATTGACGGAGTCAAAATCTTCTACCGCGAAGCCGGCCCCAAAAATGCGCCCACGCTTTTCCTGCTGCACGGCTACCCAACCTCCTCCCATATGTTTCGCAATCTGATGCGCGACCTCGCTGACAAATACCATACCCTCGCGCCGGACTACCCCGGCTTCGGCCGGAGCGAGCAGCCGCCGATGGCCGAATTTGCATATACCTTCGACCACATGGCCGAACTGATGGAGAAGTTCCTCAAGGCCAAAGGCGTCGACAAATTCAGCCTCTATCTCATGGATTACGGGGCGCCCATAGGCTACCGCATCGCCGTCAAACACCCAAAGCGCATACAGGGGCTCATCATCCAAAACGGCTGCGCCTACGAAGAGGGGCTGTTGGAGTTCTGGGATCCCATCAGAAAATACTGGAAGGACAGGACCGCCGAAAACGGCAAGGCGCTTGAAGGCTTTCACTCACCAGAGGGCCTCAAATGGCAATACACCCATGGGACGGGGTCTCGCCAAAATTACGTCAGCCCGGACAACTGGGAGATTGATTTACGGCACCTAACCCGCCCGGAGAACAACGAGATCCAACTATCTATGTTCTACGACTATCAGAACAATGTGCCGCTCTATCCCAGTTTTCAGGCCTACTTCCGCAAGCAGCAGCCACCGACTTTGATCGTTTACGGCAAGAACGACCATATCTTCCCCGAGGCGGGCGCGTACGCCTACAAAAAAGACCTCAAGAACATTGACTTTAATCTTTATGATGCTGGCCACTTTGCTCTCGAAACCCATGGCAAGGAAATCGCCGACAAAATTCGCGAGTTCTTGGTTAAGAACACAGAGAAGTAATCGTCACAAAACGATAGGAACGGGAGAACAATTGGATCCACCGGAGCGGGAAAACGCGGGTGGGCTCGCTTCGCTCGGCAGCGTCAACTGTCCGCCCGGTGATCCCAGGGTTATCCATACTTTGAATATCTGCAATAAATGACAGGTTTTTGAGACCTTAAATTATTTGTGATATCGTTTTTCAGTAAGGGCAAATCCGTTTTGTGTGGTTTGCCTATTTCAATTTTATGGTATATGTAATGAACAAGAATGGATTTCAGGTTGTTATTCTGGCAAGAAAGCACAGGTTTTGAAAAGCAAGATTTCCATGGCATAATCTCAATATATCTGGGTTTGAAATAGTAACTAAGTTATCTTGA
>RCNB010001241.1_pt1 | contig 16134 bp, 6 predicted proteins | sample 2041321 | NCBI WGS metagenome assembly RCNB01 (sample SAMN09708232, study PRJNA481090) | Marine sediment metagenome, whole genome shotgun sequencing project. | reverse complement strand
ATCCAGGAACTGGATCTAACGACTCACCACTACTCTACCCATATCTCACCTTTAATTGGTATAAAGAAACGAGTCCTACTACGTCTGTTTTTGTTGCTGCAGGGCCAACTTTATCTGTAAATGATGCAGGAACATATTTTGTGGAAACTAATTATGGAACCTGTACTTCAGATTCTTTTTCTAACCGTGTTAGCATTAGCGAAGCATCTTCTGGAGAAGCCAATGCTACAATTGCTTCAAGTTTAGGAAATCCATTTTGCCCCCAACAAGGCTTAACAACCTTAAATACTATAGGAGGAAACACTTACCAATGGTATAAAGATGGGCTTATTATAACAGAAGCAACAAGTCAAATGTATCAAACCAATGAATCAGGCACGTATTCAGTACAAGTGGATTTAGGTGATTGTTCGGCTTCAGGTTCAATTGACTTAGTAAGTGAATTATTCGATAGTTCTATAAATGTATCAGATGTCAATGAAATAGAGTTAGGTGAATCTCTAATGATTACAGTTACAACAACTGCAAATGATCCTGAATTTGAGTGGTATTTAAACAACACATTAATACCTAGCGCAACTGAAGACACATTTGAAGCTTCAGATTTTGGAAACTATAAAGTCATCATAAGTGAAACTATAGGATGTGAAGCTTCAAAAGAATATGCGTTTATTATAGAAGAAGCTCTAGACCCTTTTCCTGATGTAGAAAACATTCCTAATGTTATCAGTCCTAATGGTGATAACATAAACGATACGTGGGTAATACCTACTCAATATGTCAGCGGAACAAATACTGAAGTTCTCATAATGACTAATCGTGGAAAATTAGTTTTGAAGACAAATGAGTATCAAAATAATTGGCCTGAGAACAATTTAAATTTAACAAACATCAATCAAGTTTATTATTACATCATTACAACAACGAATAACCAAACTAAAAAAGGATCTATAACCGTAGTAAAATGATATGAAAACACATCTTATGGTTTTAATATTATGTATCTGTTCTGTTCAGACGTTCTATTCTCAAGAAGATGATGGAGTAGTTTCACTTACTATACCTACAAGAAATTCATTAACATTTAATCGCTACACTATCAACCCAACATTCAGTTTTGTTAGAGAACAAACAAAATACGTCAGTATTTATAATAAAAGAGAATGGGTGCAATTTGAAGATGCACCACTTACCTATCTAGCGAGTTATTCTGGAAGATTTGGAGAAAACATTGGTGCAGGATTTGGTTTATTTCAACAGAACTATGGCGTTTTAACAACCTTTGGTGGTATTTTAAATTTTGCGTATAACGCGAGATTGGGACGTGATAGCAATTTGACTTTTGGTTTAAATATTGGAGCCTACAAAAGCGGAATTAACACCTCTAACGTTGTAACTAATTTTGAAGATCCAGCATTACAAAATGTACCAGAAAACTTTCTACTTACTATTAACCCAGGAATTAACTATGGAACAGAATTTTTAGACTTTGGCCTATCCGTTAACAATCTAGCATTGTATAATTTTGAATCATCAGAGCTAATTCAAGATAACCCAGAACAAAGTCTTCAAGCCCATGCAATGTACACTGGCTATATGGATAGCAAAGGCTTTTTTGACGAAAGCAAATTTACTGGTTTGTTACGATCTGAGTTTCAAAAGGAACAAACTATTATTTCTGCATTAGCAATGATTAATGTTCCTATAGGGATTTGGGCACAAGTAGGTTATAACACACTTTACGGTGCTTCTGGAGGTATTGGTCTTAATATTACTACACAAATTGCCATTGAGTATAATTATGAAACTGCACTTGGAGATTTAAAAAACTTTGGTGCATCTCACGAGATTACACTGGCTTATAGATTTAAAAACCAAAATTACTATGACTATAGTAGAGAGGATGAAGTTAGCGGTATTCTTTCTGTCGGTAATAAAGGACGTCGCACATCTAAAACATCAAAATCTAGAACAGCTAGTAGTAAATTATCTAATGACGCTAAAGTAAAATCAGAAGCAGAAGCTCAAGCTACCTTACTCGCAGAACAAAAAGCCAAGAAGCAGGCAGATGCACAAGTCATATTATTAGCAGAACAAAAAGCCAAAGCAGATGCCCAAACACAAGCTAAGGCATTAGAAGAACAAAAAGCCAAGGAAGAAGCTGAAGCATTAGCCAAAATAGAAGCTGATAAAAAAGCCAAGGAAATAGCAGATACAAGAGCTAGGATACTAGCAGATCAAAAAACTAAACAAGAAGCTGAAGCCAAAGCTAATTTAGTAATTGAACAAAAAGCTATAGCTGAAGCTGCTTTACTAGCTAAGGTAATCGCTGATCAAAAGGCTAAAACTGAAGCTGAAGCACAAGCTAAGTTATTAGAAGAGCAAAAAGCAAAAGAAGAAGCTGATGCACAAGCTAAACTACTAGCAGAAGAAAATGCTACAGCAAATGCTAATGAGCAAGCCAGATTATTAGCAGAGCAAAAAGCTAAAGAAGAAGCTGATGCACAGGCTAAAGTGTTGGCAGAGGAAAAGGCAAAGGCGGATTTAATTTCAAATCCTAAAGACGAGCTTGGTAAATCCATGCAGGCATTAGCAAAGTTAACTGAAGATTCTAAGGCTACTCAAAATGAATTATTAACACAGTTCGATAATATAGTTGCTACTAAAAACAAAGACCTTAAAGATTTAAAAGAAGAAAATGACCTGAGCGATCAAGGAATAGCAGTAGTTCCAAGACCTTTTAAGAGTGTTACTGCAGAAAATAATGCACTAAATGCTATTAAGTCTGATTTAGATAATGTGATTAAAATACGTAGTGAAAAAATTGAAGAACTGAAAACGCTTTACGAACAAAGAACAAGGATTGAGAATACTGAATTAGATGAAGTGAATCTTTTTTACAAAGATAAAATCAAGCGCTTATCAGAAGAGCAGTTAAAAGCTGTGCAAACAAGGGCACAATTGGATTCAAGGTTGGAATCCATTAGAGTGTCTACCGAATTTGAGAAAAGACGACGCATTAAGCGTGCAGCATTTGATAATGAAGAAGATAAATACTCTCAAGATAGAGCCACGTTGAAAAGTATAAAGCAAACGACAACATTGAGCAAAGTGCCTCTAAAAGTTGAAGATTTTGATTTTGGTGAAGAACAAGGCAATAATATTAAAATTTTAAAGAATATCAAAAATGTTGAAAGTGGCTATTATGTTGTAATTGCCGTGCATAGTAATATTGAAAAGAGAAATGATTTTGTAACCAAAGTAGTCGCATCTGGAAGAACCAATATTGATTTCTTCTATGACCTGAATACAAGTAAATATTACATTTATTATGATAAATCTGATAGTATAGAAAACGCTAATGAAGCGATGAAGTCTAAAGGAGATAGACCATATAACGAAAAAATGTCTATTGTAAAAATTGAAAATTAAATAGAGTTAAGCCTCTTTTTGCTTCTTTGAATGCCCCAAATTAGAGAAGCGAAAAAATTAAATATAAGTACCATGAAAAAACCTACTTTTTCTAGAATTACAATTGTTGTTATACTACTAATTTTGGGACAACAATCGTTTGCACAAAACCTTGTTCCATTTTCACCTCGTTACGACCAGGCCATCAAGGGAGATATCCTTTTAATTGGAAACAGTAATGTAGGACTGCATGTTTCCGATCCATATAATGGTTCACAAACCAATGATAATGCAAATGCCGCCGTATATGTAGATATCGATGGTGATGCAAGCACCTTTAACTCTAGTAGTGCAGACTTAGATATACCAAGTGATGAAAGTTGTTATAAAATTGTATATGCAGGTTTATACTGGAGTGCCGTAGTTAATGGATCAGATCCTATTTCAGATATAAAATTTAAAGTTCCGGGCGCACCATATGTAGATGTTACTGGTACTCAAATTTACTTTCAAAACGCATCAAATAATAACAGTTCAAATACATATGCCTATTATCATGATGTAACAGATATGCTTACGGCATTACCAAATCCCGAAGGTACTTATGGTGTAGCCAATATTTCATCTTTAGTAGGACCAAAACCAAATGCAGAAGGGCTTTCTGCAGGTTGGTCACTTTTCGTAGTATATGAAGACCCGCTTTTACCAAGTAAATATATCACCTCGTTTGATGGATTTACAAAAATTACAAGTGCTATCAATGAAACATTTCCAGTTTCAGGATTTAACACGATACCAACAGGACCAGTACGTGCCAAATTTGCCTTTAACACTATAGAAGGTGACAGAGGGTACACTGGTGATTTTTTAAGACTTAATGGAACTACTATTAGTGCCACAAATAATGCAGGAACTGTAATTCGTCCAGGCAACAACTTTTTTAATAGTTCGGTTTCCGATATTGATCCGGTAACAAATACTTCCGAATTATTTACGGCAAGAACCCCAAATAGTTCTAACACATTAGGTTTTGATTCAGGAATTATTAACATTCCCAATCCAGGGAACACGCTAATTCCCAACAATGCAACATCAGCTAACATAAGATTAGGAAGTAATTTAGATATCTATTACTATTATTTTAGTGCTTTTGCGATTGAAATTATTGCACCAAACATTGTGCTAACAAAAATTGTTGAAGACGATTTAGGAAATGATATTGGGGGACAACTTGTCGGTTTAGGAGCGAATTTAAATTATGTTATTGGTTTTCAAAATAATGGTAACGATGATGCCACTAATTTTCAAATTAGGGATATTCTTCCGATAAATATTATTTATAATCATCCAACAGATTTAGTTCTTCCAGCCGGTGTTACTGTTGCTAGTTATAATCCAGTTACTAGAGAGTTAATTTTTGATATTGATAATTCCCTCGTTGAACAGAACGACCCTGTTTATGAGATACGTATTGAGGTGCAAGTCGTTGATGAATGTAATCAGTTGGCGGATGCATGCTCCAATATTATTAATAATCAAGCTTTTGCTACGTATCAAGGTACTGTAAATCCTGAGTTCACGATTACAGACGATCCTAGTTTAAATAGTAATACAGGCTGCTTAATTACGCCACAGGCTACTAATTTTTTGGCTGATCTTGATTGCACCTTCGAGCAAAGTGAAATTCTTTGTGGTAATAGTCTTGAGTTAACTGCTGCTAATGGTTATGATACTTATGCTTGGTCAACAAGCCCAACAGGAATGCCAGTTATTGGGACTACCCAAACTATAACGGTTACTGCAACAGGAACATATTACTCTTACAATACTGCAATTGCACCATGTCAATCTATTATTCAACAATTTGATGTTCAGCTTTTTGGAAATAATACTACAAATCCTGTAATTCCATATGCGGATGAAGTGGTTACCTGTCCTAATGATGGAAAACTATTACCAAATATATTTCTATGTGGCGCCAATGATTCAAGATTAATTGAAACTAATATTGCGGATTCTACCTCTGTTATATGGGAAAAACTTGATGAATCGAGTTGTTCTGCTGTTACCGACCAAGATTGTGCAAATGAAGATAGTTCATGTATATGGAATGAAGTTGGTAACACATCTAACTTTTTGGCAGATACCTCAGGACAATACCGTTTAACCATTAATTATCCTGGAGGTTGTTTCGTTCAATTTTATTTCAACATTTATGAGAATTTATTAAACGCTACTGTAATTGCATCTGATATTATTTGTACATCAAATGGTAGTATTACAGTAAATGATGTTCCTAATGGTTACGAATACAGTTTGGATGGTTTGACCTATCAAGCTAGTAATGTATTTTCTGTTAGCACTCCAGGAACTTACACAGTGTATATAAGACAGATAGGTGTGCCTAGTAACCCTTGTATTTTTACGGTTCCTGATGTTCAAATTAGAGATCGAGAGTTTACAGGTACTAATACGGTTACACAACCTATTTGTAATGGTGATTTAGGTAGCATTTATTTGTCAGCCAATGATGCTGATCCTCAATATACATTTTCACTATTTAATGGAGCGACATTAGTCAACAGCGTTGGGCCAATTATTGATAACAATTATACCTTTGCTAATTTAAACCCAGGAACATATACAGTCACTTTTGAAACTGAAAATGGTTGTACATATTCTGAGGATATTATCATTATTGCGCCACCATTATTAACAGTAACTGCAGCACTTACGGTTCCGTTAACCTGTAATGATGGTGAGATTACGGTATATCCTGTAGGCGGAACACCACCCTACTTCTATTTTGTAAATAGTACTACAGTTTTTCAAACTGTACCAGAAATAGTAGTTACAACTGCAGGGGTTTATGACATCACAGTAATTGACTCTAATAACTGTAGCGCAACGACAACAATAACTGTAGACAGTATACCAGAACCAGAATTTACTATTTCTACTACTGATATTTTATGTGGTGGAATTGGTGATACTGGAACGCTAACCATAAATGTTACAAATGCAAATGGTAGTACTATAGCATACAGTATTGATGGTGGAACAACTTTTGTTAATTCGAATGTTTTTACAGGACTCGTCGCTGGTAATTATGATGTTGTACTTGAGTATACATTAGGTGCTTCGGTATGTGTAATAGATCCTCAGACGGTAACTATCACTGAAAACACTGCTATTTCAGGTACTGCAGAATTAACAACACCTTATACTTGTAGTACTAATGGAACGATAACAGTTACTGGAGTTACTGGAGGTGATGCCCCATATACTTATAGTATTGATGGAGTGACATTTCAAGCAAGTACTATATTTACCGGTTTAACTCAAGGTACTTATACCATTACCATTAGAGATGCTAATGCTTGTACTTCTATTACTAATGAGATTACTATAGATCCATTAAATCCACCAACAGATTTAGAATTTGATAATTCACCTATAACCTGCCCTACAAATACTACTACAGTTACAATTACGGGAACAACAGGTGGCACAGGAACATTAGAATATCAGATCATTGCACCTTCTTCAGCTGTAACAGCTTATCAAACATCAAATATCTTTTCAGGTTTAGAACCAGGAACATATACATTTCAAGTTAGAGATGAAAATGATTGTATTTATAGCGAATCTTATACCATTGATCCTATTCCAACACCAACTTTAAATGTGGTGTTAACGGAAGATTTAGATTGTACAACCACTCCAGATGCCATACTCACAGGAACTATTACTGGTCCTGCACCATATACTTATGCGGTATCAATTAATGGAAGTGCATATACGTCTTTAGGAGCAACTGGATCACCTTTTACATACACAACACCCAATGCTGGGACTTATCAGTTTGAAATTACTGATGCTAATGGTTGTACAGCAGAATCATCAATAATTACAGTTAATCCTTTATCGCTACCAGCATTAAGTTTGGTTACGCAAAGTCAACCTGTTTTATGTAATGGTGATGCAAATGGAGCTATTGATGTAACAATAGATACCACAGTTGGAACACCACCTTTTGTAATTAATGTGAATAATGACACTACGGGAACAAATTATGGTACACAAACCTCAGGGTTGCCAGCAGGAGCTTATACCGTAACTCTTACAGATTCTAAATCTTGTACGGCAACTGAAACGGTTACTATTAATGAACCAGACCCAATTTTAGTCGATTTTGACGCTATTGATATTACTTGTGGGGCAGGTGGAGTTTCTCAAGGATCTGTAATCATAAATTCTGTAACTGGTGGTACTGCACCTTATAACTATTTTGTTACAGGTACAAATGGGTATTCAAACTCAGAGCTTAATAATACTGGATCAATGTCTGTAAGTTTTGATGTGGTTAATTTTGGTATATATCAAATTAATGTGGTTGATGCCAATGGTTGTTCTTTATTAGTACAAGATGTACTTGTGGCCTCTCCTCCAACCGATTTAGATATAGATATTACTGCTACGGTAGATTGTTCAACTGGTGGAATAGCTGTAGTTAGTGTAGGTTCTACTTTAAGTAGTGCTGGACCTTTCTTTTTTAGTATATATCAAGGTCCAACTTCTATATATCCAAATCCACCAGGATCATGGTTTCCAGAAGATTCTCCAGGAAGTCAATCTGCTACCTTTACAAACTTAACACCTGGTGTTATTTATACGTTCATAATTTATGATCAATCTACAAATTGTAGTTATTACGAACCTGCAACCACGCCAATCCCAACAAATTCAACATTAACAGCTACTGCGGTTAGTGCAAATAATATTACATGTACAGGTAGTGACGATGGTAATGTATCGTTTACAGTAAATAGTGTTTATGGAACGTCTGTTAATGTCGATTATGAAATTTTTGATTCCTTAACTTTAGTGAGTACAGGTATAAGTGGATCTGGTACTATACCTGCAAATGGATCATTAACAGTAACCGATTTAGGGCCTTTACCATTTGGTAATTATTATGTTAATATCAGTGAAACTTCAGGACCGAATTCGGGTTGTGGTATCGTTACAATTCCGTTCAATATTACTGAATCTGCAATTCTATTAGACCTTTCAGTTTCTTTAGACCAAAATGCAAATTGTAATGCCAACTCTGGTGTTGTAAGTGCAGTTGGTCAAAACGGAACAGCACCATACCAATATCAAATCACTACGACACCAGCTGCTCCTTTAGCTTCTGATGCTGCTTGGGCTTCGGCGAGTGTGTTTAATGTTGATGCTGGAGATTATTACGTTCATGTTTTAGATGCTTATGGTTGTATTATTTCGAGTCTAATAGTTGTAGTGCCACAGGATCCTTCACCAGTAATTTCAGCAGTCGTAAATAATCAATGTACTGTAACTGAAGGTAATTATGAAATAGATATTACTTTAGACACAGCTGGTATTGCACCCTATAGCTTTAGTATAGATGGAGGAGCTTTTCAAACGCAAACAGCACCCTTCACGATTTCGAATTTATTTTCTGGAGTGCATACTATAGAAATACAAGATGCAAATGGTTGTGGGAATTTAATAGCGATCGATATTTTAGAACCGATAGGGTTAACACCCCAAGTCACTGCAATGCCATCTTGTAACAATGATGATGGAGAAATAACAATTACGAGTACTGGAGGTTCAGGTTCTTATACGTATAGTATTTTACCAAACCCAGCATCTATCAATATAACTGGTAATGTGTTTTCTGGCGTTCCTTCAGGACTATATACAATTACAATTACGGATACTGTAACATCTTGTACAGAAGAAGTTACTGTGTCTTTATCTGAAGCTATAGTTCCAATATTTACGTTAACTCCAACAGCAGTAACTTGTTTTGGTGACAACACGGGCGCTTTTGATATAAACATTACTAATTATTCAGGGGCTTATACTTACGAAGTCTTCGATAGTTTAGGGGCATCAGTAACAGGTGTTGTAAATGCCAATACCTCTACAAACCCTGAAACAGTAACAGCAATGGAAGCAGGAACGTTCTCTGTAGTGATTACAGAAACGGCAATTCCATTTTGTTCTAATACCTCTAATGTGATAATTGCTTCGCCTTTAGAGGCTTTAACACTTACGCTTTCAGAAACTTCTAATGTGACGTGTACTAACAATCAAGGTACCATAACTGCTATTGCAGATGGAGGTTGGGGAGATTATGAATATGAATTAACTGGTGATGCAACTGTTGCTTATTCTTCAAATAGTACGTTTACAGATTTATCTTCAGGTTCTTATACGGTAAATGTTAGAGATGCCGGAGGTTGTATTGTCTCAGAAACAATAACACTTGATGAGCCAACACCAATAACGGCAACATTCACCCCAAACACAAACACACTATCCTGTTTTGGTGATCAAGATGCAAGCATAACGATTACTAATGTTGCTGGTGGACAAGGCAGCAATTACACGTATACATTAAATACTATTTTACCAACACCAAGCGCTTCTGGTCCTCAAACATCAAATACATTTACGGACTTAGGACCTGGAACATATTCAGTAACCATAACTGATGGGTTTAATTGTGAATTAATAGCATTAGATATTGTAATAACACAACCTACTCCAATACAAGCAAGCTTGGTAAGAACAACAGCACAAACATGTTTGACTGCATCTACATTAACACTAAGTGCAACTGGAGGAACAGGAACATATACTTATAGTAATAACCCTAGTTTTTCAACCATATTAGGTTCATTTAACACATCAACAACATTTACGGTATCTGATGGTACCTATTCTTATTATGTAAGAGATGCGAATGGCTGTGTTACTAATGTTTCTAACGAAATCACAGTAGATCCGTTACCTGAGTTATCAATTAATCTAGAATCTACAAACCCAACGATTAACTGTGCTGGTGATAATAATGGTTTCATTTTAGCAACTGCTCAAGGTGGATTAGGTAATTATAGTTACACACTACAAGATGGCTTAGGGAATATAATTACTGCAGTTCAAAGTAGTCCAGGGTATTTCACTGAGCTTATTCCTGGTAATTATGTTGTAGTTGTAGAAAGTGGTGATTGTATTACGACTTCTGCGCCAATTAGTATTACAGAACCAAGTGCACCACTTGATGCTACTATAGCAATTAGTGATGTTACTTGTAGTGGAAATGATAATGGATCTGTTGAAATTACAGCAAATGGTGGTACAGGAATTATTAAGTATGCCATTTCACCTCAATTGAATCAATTCTTTGACACTAATATTTTTGAAAACTTAGCACCTGGTGATTATGATATTATTGTGCAAGATGTTTTAGGGTGTTACTTAACCTTCAATTTCACAATAGCTGAACCAATACCGGTTATCTTAAGTATCGTTGCCAATTCCATATTCCCAGAAGTCTGTGAAGGGGATGCCAATGGTGAATTCAGTATTGATATTTCAGGTGGTGCTTTACCATACAGTGTTAGCTTAGATAATTATGATGGAGTTTATACCACAGGAAGTCCAACACAAACACAATTCGATTTTACCAACTTAGCTGGCGGTGACCACATCGTATATGTTAGAGATGCATTAGGCTGCGAATCTGAATGGAATATTACATTCCCAGAGTCAGTGCTTATAAATCCTGAAATTAGTGTTGAAAGTATATGTGAGAACAATACGCAAGGTAATATAGTTACAGTTACTGTCGATAATTCTAATACTGATCTTTCAGATTTTGATTATTCATTAGATGGAGGACCTTACCAAGCGAGCAATATATTTACCAATGTGCCTGTAGGAACGGATCACTATATCGATGTGAGACATACCAACGGCTGTATTCAAACTACTGATTTATTTGATATTGAAGGTTACAATCCAATTACATTGACATTAACCGAAGGAGAATTAAACGAGTTCATTGCTAATGTAGAAGGTGGAAATCCTGATTATCAATACACTATGAATGGCGAAGACTATGGCAGCACCAATAACTATATCATAACAGAGTCTGGATTATATACAATCACAGTAACGGATAGTAGTGGCTGTTTTGCTTCTGCTCAAATTGAGTTAGAGTTTACAGACATCTGTATTCCTAATTGGTTTACACCAAATGGTGATGGAGAGTTTGATACTTGGGCGCCAGGTTGTGCAGAAAATTATCCAAACCTAACCTTCGATATTTTTGATCGCTATGGTCGTAAAGTAGCAACCTATCGCGTAGGTGAAGTTTGGGATGGAAGATATAATGGTAACGAGCTTCCTACTGGCGATTACTGGTATGTTGTGCAAACCAACGACTCAAATTATGATAAAGAATTTGTAGGACACTTTACCCTTTACAGGTAATATCTAAAGCATAAGAAAAGATATTAAGATAAATAAAATACATTATATATCCTTCTTTTCGTCATGTCTTATGGCTAAGTTCTAGTAATTGTGCGAGTACCAAAAGGACTAGTCAGAGTTATTACAGGTGATTTTGTATTATTCATTAAGTTAGTTAAGCTCCAACTTATACCCAACACCATGCACATTAGTCAATTTAATAGACGTATCTGATTTTAGTTTTTTTCGCAATTTAGAAATATACGTATCTAAGCTTCTGCCTACAAAAACACCATTATCTTCCCAAACACGTTTGGTGAGTTCATCGCGTTTAATAATCTGGTTTGGGTTGGCTACAAAAAGAGCTAGTAACTCGCATTCTTTTTTAGATAAGGCAATTTCTTCAGCTTCTTTGACGAGTTTATTTTGTTCAGGATAAAAGTAAAAACTACCTAATTTTTCACTAGCGCCATTGTCTTGGGGTGTTTTCTTAGATTTTGTTTTTTTAAATATTAAAAATCCAATCCCTAATAGCGCAAAAAATAAAATGGATAAAGATAAAATTTCGTGCAAAGCAAATCCAATAACTTTATTTGTAAACTTCACTTTAATACGATAACAGGCTTTTGGTAAATATCTGCCAGCACAAGGAATAATAGTGCTTTCATCCTCAGCACTCATTTGGTAACTGTAAGCCACTTCCCCATCCCTACATTGCAACACTTCAACGAGATAATGTTCTGGTAACTGAGATGTTTTAAAACTTCCTTGCACTATAGAAACTAAAGTGCTTGGCTCAAAAGACAAGGGGTTGCTAAATTCAATTTGATATGTATTAGTTTCTAGTTCTACTACTGGTAATATTAATGAAGTAGAATCTTGGTTAGCTAATAGCATTTTATTACCAACATCTCGCAGAGCAACTTTAGTACGCTCAGTGAAGTCATTATTCTGCTCTTTAGAACATGATAGCATTAAAACAAGTATTGCAACAATTGTTAGTCTTCTAAGTATGTGTATCGTAATTTGCTTCATATATAATGTAAATAACATACAATTTTGTGACATTTTGTAACTGTTGACACTTCTTTTACATTTTTTTGACACTCTTTGAACCAATTCCATCTAGTTTTATACTAACATTTAATTAATACTAATAACCATATGAAAAAGCAACTATTACTCTTCGTATTTACAATTGTATTATGCATAAATGCTTATGCTCAAGAAAACGAAGAATTATATATACTTGAAGCTGACAGCACGTGGTTAAAAGAGATTATTAAATTTCCATTTGGATTTGCCCCCAAAATTAATTTAAAAGGTTATGAAGACCTTCGGTTTGCTAAAGATTGGAGTAAACCGGCGGGACAAGAATTTTTCACCTATGCTTTTGTTTGGAATACAAATCTTTCGGAAGCACCGACAGTGAATATGCTAGAAACCAATATGCGATTGTATTATGATGGATTAATGACTGCAGTAAATAAGGACAAAGATTTTACAATACCAAAGAGTACTATATTGTTCGTTAAAAGTGATGAGAATAATGAAGAACCTAGATTTGTTGGTGAAATGAAAGTTTATGATTCATTTTTCACTAAAAAAACAATTACTCTACATGTAAAGGTAGATACATTTTATTGTGAAGCACAAAAGCGATATTTAGTCTTTTTTAGGGTGTCTTCAAAAGCATTTGAACATAGTATTTGGAACAAATTAAAAACAGTAAAACTTAGTTTAGATACCTGTGAAATAAGTTCCTATTAATTTAATAAACTTTTCTTCAAAATCCTCCTATTTAATTTTTAATAAACTCTTTATTTTGAGTGCAATTATTTGCGGACTTCAGTTAAAAAAAACAACAAGAATAAAGTGACCAAAACTACTTTTTTACTTCTAAACAATTGTTTCTTAGGGTATCATTTCTAGATATTTAGATGTCTTTAAACCCATTAATTGACCAGAGCATCCTATTCAAAGGATTTTTATTCTATTAGCCGATGATTAAATTTATTTCATGATTAATGGCTTAATTTCAAACACTTTAAATACTGTAAGATGAATAAAATTCAAATAATATTACTCGTTAAAGTATGTGCTATCACTCTTTTATTTGGAGGAATGCAATCAGCACATTTTGGTCATATAAAATTAAATTTAAGCGCTAGTAATTCAAGCTATAATACTGATTTTTATTTTAATAGTAATGCTACTCTTGGCTTAGATCCTGGATATGATTCCGCATTAATCGGAGGAAATCCACCATCATTTTCAATTTATTCTCATTTAGTAGAGGGCAATACTGGTATACCATTTAGCATTCAAGCATTAAGTAATACCTCTATGTACAATGTTACGATACCTTTAGGAGTTAATGCAAGTCAAGGACAAGAAGTAACTATTAGTATTATAGAAACCGATATGCCAGACGAAATAGATATTTATTTAGAAGATACCTCTAATAACACGTTCACACTATTAAATACAAACAATTATATATTTACAGCAAGCAGTAATATAAGTGGAGCTGGACGTTTTTATCTTAAGTTTGAAGGTGATGCACTTAGCACATCAAGTTCTTCTTTGGAGAATTTAAATATTTTTTCTAATAAAAATGAAAAGACCATTATTATTACTGGACAATTACAAAGTGAAATTAAAGTTAAACTCTTTGATATTCATGGTCGTTTTATTTTATCAGATGATTTAGATACAGCTAATACAAGACAAGCTATAGATGTTAGTCAATTAAGTGCTGGTATTTATATTATAGAATTAGAAAATGATTCAACAGAAAGACGAATTCAAAAATTAATAATTCGATAATACACTATTAAAATAGCTACTTTAAAAAGATTTGCTGTGATAGTATTAATTTAATATATAGTTAAGTATTTTATAAAATAGAAAAACCACAAGCAATAGCTTGTGGTTTTTCTGATTTAGTTAGTTAAGACAAAACCTATAATACCTCTAAAAAATAGTCCATAAGTTCCTCTTTTAAATTATAATGAAGCTTTATGTAAGTCCGCATATCTTCTTTAAGCGTATGTTGTTCATTTTGAAGACGACCATCTATATTTTCATTAAAATCTGCATTATTAATATTAGCTATTTTGTTCCTGCATCTGTGAATTAGTTTTGAAATGGCATCTATTTCTATCATTATACGATTCTGAAACACTTCAAGTTTCTTCAAAGATATATCACCTTCTATTCGAGGTATAATTTCTTCTAATTTTTCTTGGAAGGTGTCCATTTCATTAAAATGGAAGCGTAACTCACGTTTCCATGTTTCGATATTAAACTTTAAATCGCTTAAATACATCACTTTACTTTGCATATCTCTGGTGTTTTAAGTGGTTATTAATTCTTGGTCTTTTATTAATTGTTTTTGCACATGACTTGGCACAGCACTATAGCCTTCAAAAATTGAAGAATAGGTAGCTCTACCTTGAGTTAGTGAACGTAACTGACTTGAAAAGTCCGATAGCTCTGCAGAAGGAATAGTACACTTAAGTATTTGATAGTGTGCTTCGGTTTCAATACCTTGTATAATAGCTCGTCTACTTTGTAATTCCGTCATTACATTACCTATCATTTGCTCAGGGGCACGTAATTGCATTTGTTCTATTGGCTCTAGTAGTTTAGGATTGGCATTTAAAAAGGCTTCTTTAAAAGCGTGTGCACCAGCGATTTTAAATGATATATCATTAGAATCCACAGCATGCATTTTACCATCATAAACCATAACGCGTATATCTCTAATGTACGAGTCCGTTAAAGGTCCTGATTCCATAACTTCTAATATACCTTTCATAATAGAAGGCAAATAACGTTGATCTATAACGCCACCAACAATACAGTTATAGAACACCAACTTACCATCCCAAGGCAAATCAACAACTTGTTTACCTCTAAGCGAAAACCCTTCAGGTTCTGGCATACCTTCAAAATAAGGTTCTATTTTTAAGTGAACCTGACCAAATTGGCCTGATCCTCCACTCTGCTTCTTGTGTCTATAATTAGCAGTAACGCTACGTTGTATCGTTTCACGATACGAAATCTTAGGTGCTTCAAACTTAGCTCGAACATCATAAATGTTTTCTAATATCCAGTTTATGGTTGCTAGGTGTAACTCACCTTGTGTACCAATTAAAGTCTGATGTGTTTCACTGTTATAGCTTAAAGCTACAGTTAAATCTTGGCTATGCATACGTTTTAGTGCATCACTAAGTTTTTCTTCATCACTTGTGTTTTCTGCAAAAACCGCTTTTACGAGTCTTGGCTGAGGAAATTTAATTGGCTTAATAGTTCCTGCTTCAGGCTCAGAAGCTAGAGTATCATTCGTTTCTGTAAACTTTAATTTGGTTGTTGCACCAATATCGCCTACTGTTAATTTCTGAACAGAATGCTTCTTTTTACCAT
>RCNB010001239.1_pt1 | contig 16143 bp, 15 predicted proteins | sample 2041321 | NCBI WGS metagenome assembly RCNB01 (sample SAMN09708232, study PRJNA481090) | Marine sediment metagenome, whole genome shotgun sequencing project. | reverse complement strand
ACCAGGGACCTAACTTGACCTATCAGTAATATTATTATTTCAGTTATTTATAATAATCCATTGAAAAATCTTACTTTTTCAGTTCATATCATATTTGAAGTCTAACTTTGATTTAACACTTCTTTCAATCCCCTAAGTATATGGATCATTCCACCGGTATCCATCCTGCAGTAGGTTATAAGATCTTTGCGAATCTTTTCTACTTCTTCTGGCATAGGGCAGCTCTCCCCTATTTTGTAATGTCCGCAGGCGTAAAGAAAGTATACGCTTGCTGACAGGCCATCTGCTATGTCCATATTCTTATAGCTGTAATTGGTAATTGCCGGTAGTACATTTTTTACCGAGGCACTCCCCCGCTGTGTGGAATTATAATAATAAAAATCCCCAAAGGGCCTGTAAAGGTCGACTATCCTGGGTAGTACCGATTTTACCCATTCTTCATATTCCGGATAATCCCCGGCAAGCTCGCTTAGGACTCCTTTTTCGAAGAATTCATAATATACAATTATAGTGCCTCTATCACCCAGATGTTTCTTTAGGTTTTCAAGAAGTTCCTTTCTTGGATCTCCATTGCCGGGCGCTAAAAAATCATGATGGACAGATTCTCCATAAAGATCATCCAGCACATGTATTGAATACTGGAATGGGATCCTCTGAAATGGTTTTGTTCCTTCATATATGGGTAACGCTGTCGAATAAGTCTCAAAATCAAGGAAATAAATGGGTTCTTCCAGCCTATCTAAAAAAGCTGATATTTGTCCCCTGTCCACTCTTGGCTTTTTTGTAATGGCACAATCTTTCTGGATCTGCTGTTTTAAGTTTAGACCATATTCTTCTGGTATCTCTTCAATAGATAAGATCCCTTTGCTATAGAGGTCTATTGATTTATCCTTATTTCCATAAAGATTAAATACATGGTTTTCCGGCATAAACTCCCAACATTTTTCCTTAAGAGGGCATGAATAGGGATGGTCACACTGGCGTCCTATTTTTATATCCGGAGGATCAGGTCTCTTCAGTATTTCCAGCATTCCCTCTACTGTTTCAGGAATAGAGATCAGTACTTCATCTACCTCTGATGTTATATCACGCAGATCAAAGAGCTCTTCCGGATCGATCTCACCATGCTTTATATACTGATTATTGATAAATGCAAGATAACAATTACTTATTTTTATCCCTGCCTGCAGAAATGTATATTTCTGGAAAGCTATATCATGAAGATATTTTTCTTTTAGTTGTGTGGCGCTTTTTACCTCGATTATATCCCAGTTATTTCCGGAAGCAGGCTTTAGGATGTCCACCCGGCTAAAGACTTTGTCCGTACCTGCCGAAGCTTCAAAGATGGGACGCCTTTCATGAAGTACTTCATAAGTCTTTACAAGCTGCTCCCCAATATTTCTTAATTTTCCGAGGTCTATGCCACCGGGAAATAATTTCTTTGCATATTCCCCCACCAGCATTCCCTGCTTGAACATAAATCTTGTGGAAAAACCCGGCTCCGGGATCTCTTCTCTTGCATTTACACGATACCATTGAAGCTTGCGGCATTGAAGCCCGGCCATGTATTTTGATTTTGATATGATTATTCTTTTTTTCAAAGTCCAAGTTCCTTATCGATCTTCTGCATGGATTTTAGTGCTATCTTGATAAAGTCCTCAAGAGTAATTCCAAGTTCTTCACATGCCATTATCTGTTCCCTGTTGGCTCCCCTGGCAAATGCCTTTTCCCCATATCTTTTCAATACAGAGTCTGCGCTTACAGCTTTTAGTTTCTTTTCAGGTCTTATCAATGCTGCTGCCACTATTAGTCCCGAAATGGGATCCGCTGCATAAAGAGATTTATCCATATCATTACTGAAGGGAAAACCATGTATCTGGTTATGCACTTTGACTGCATATACAATATCGTCATCAAACCCCAGGTCTTTAAGGATCTCAGATCCAATAATTGAATGTTTACCAGGTTCCTTTGCTGTCTGGTCATAATCAATATCATGGACCAATCCTGTCATGGCCCATTTCTCTATGTCATTATCATGATTCCCTGCTCTATTATTTAATTCTTCAGCTAAACTTTTCATTATTGCCTCTACTGCAAGACAATGACTCACAAGGTTTTTATTTTTTATTTTTTCCTTAACCAGTTTAAATGCCTGCTCTCTTTTCATTTGCTTCTCCTTCATTTGTCAAAGACATCTAATTTATGATCATTTTTCAAAACCTTCATAAATCTCTACAAAATCAATACCCATGATCTGTTTATTCCTGTACTTGCTACTGAGATTCATCATAGCATTTATTAGCGCTTGATTCTTTATTCCATTTCTTAAGGCAAGATGTGCCTCCATATATGCTGACAGATCATCTGCACCTTTAACCAGGGCTCCATCCCTTTCTCCGGTATCTGTAAATTCATCTGCGGTGAAGCGGGCTAAGTCTCCATGCCAGCTTTCCGGTATAAGCTTATAGATCTTTGCCTTCATCTCCTCTATCTCATATTCCTTGATCAAGTCATCAAGGCCTTCTATGGATTTCTTGACCGGGTTTATAATATCCCTGGTAAGGACTTCGGGTAGGTCATGGAAAAGACCTGTAAAGTAGTTGTTTATGCAGTTTCTGGTGTTTAGTCCAAGTCTCTTAGAAAAAAGATATGAGAACATGGCAACAATAAGCATATGCCCGAGTACTGATGTCTTCGGGATGCGGTAAAGATGGCTCCATCTCTGCTGGAACCTGAGCTGGCCCGCAATACCTGCAAAATCCCTTAAGTTTTTATTTTCTTTCTTAAGAAAGTATTTCATACATCTTAGGTCCTGATATTCCTCCTGCTCCCGCTTTATGCTCTGATCTATCTCTTCAAATAAAAAATTCCGGGGACTGGATTGACTGATTATGGAAAATTCCCATTCAGTTATATAAAAATGCGCGGCATTTACTATCCTTGTCTCCAGGACTTCTTCGCTGTTGTAGAGGTGATCTTTAAGTTTTTCTACAAAGCTGCTGCCCATGGCCTGCACAAAGGGGCTTACCCTTTCAAATACCCACTGGTTTAGTTTGCGGTATTTCTTTTTATCTTCTTTTATTTTGTAGATAAGCGGGGGCTTTAGGTCCGTAAGGACTATCCTTTTTAGAAAATCGAATATACCTGTCTCTATTATGTTGATCCAGTCTAACTGCACCTTTTCTTTGGCTTCTGCACCAAGGTCCTCTTCGCATCTTCCGAGGATATATGCCACGATCATCTTGTGTGCTTGTTTATCAAGCTCTGTAAATTCTACAGTCTTTATCTGGTCATTCCAGCGCTGCATGCTTGCAGCTTCATAAATCTTTAATAGAAGTGAGTTTAAATCCATATAATGTAATTACCCTAGAATAAGCAAATTTTTTTAAAATTCAAGAAACTGCCATTCTTATAATGTTTTTCCTTTACCTTACCACACCTGTAATTATAGCAAAAAATATGACTTTATCATCTCTGGTTTAAGATACTTTTTTGATACAGAAATAAACTCTGCCATTTACTTATGATATAATCTTATTAGGAGCTTATCCGAGAACTGGGACCTGAGCTTGCAGGCTGATATTTTTAAATAGATCTAGGCCTGAGGAAGAAGCGATATGGTACCTGCGATGACGAAAACGAAGATATGTATAAAAATAGCGACTGCCCAAAGGGTTGGTCAACAAAACAGCAGTCTGCTTCTTTAAAGCTCCCAGAGCTTAATAAAACTATTAATAAAGGGGCTGGTCAATATGATCAAACTTGAAGTCATAAAAGTCTTTGCATCAAGGATAGAGGCCGAGCTTGCCAGGGGTTATCTTGAGTCTATGGAAATAAAAACCCGGGTAGTCTCAGATGATGCTGACCAGCTTTATCCTTCTCTTGGAGTAGTCAAAGGGGTAAAGCTTATTACATCTGAAAAAAATCTTGAAAAAGCCAGGACCTTACTGGAAAACAAGGGAGAATCTCTTTAACCGGGGATTTTCCTTTAAATACCCTGTGATAATAAATACAGTGTTTCTAATATTTATATGAATAAGACCATAAGACCTGATAAGGATGCCAGAAAGCCAAAACTTGACGATATAAGGATGAGACCTCTAAGATATGAGGATATAGATGATTATCTCAAGATAGAATTTGATGCATTTTATCCGAAACTAAGCTCCATATACGGGAATCGCCGCAATGCTGCCTACAATATCATAAAAACTGAGATCATCAGTAATTATGATTCAGGCCGTTTCATTAATGCCCTCTACAAAGACAGGCCGGTGGGAATAATTGAGCTTGTCACGAAGGAAAGTTCTGAAGACTATAAGAGGAGTTTTTACCCTTACCTTAGATATCTTGGTCCCATTGGCGCCGTCCGTGCATTTTTTTTAACATTTTTAGATATGCCCCACCTGGATGAAAACACGATATACCTTGACAATATCGCAGTGGACATAAATAACCGCCATCAGGGTGTGGCAACACATATGATATCCTTTGTCGAGGATCTTGCACTAAACCGGAAAAAGAATAAACTGCGCCTCTGGGTCGCACAAAAAAACAGTGATGCCTATCATCTTTACCGGAAATCGGGTTTTGAACAATTGATGTTCAGGTCGTCAAAAGTAGCCGAGAAGTACTTTGGCTTCCGTGATTGGGTCTATATGGGAAAGACCCTTTGATCTAATATTTTTCATTATAGCTGTCGACCATCTCATTAAAATATTCGAAAAGCTCATTGACCGAATCATTAAAATCATTATATTTTAAAATACTGCAGTCATAATCACCTGATTTCATGCAGCTGATCTGGTTATCCTTATGATATATGATATCATTTGATATCTCTATAAGGCCATTATGTCCCTGGCTAAAACTGCCTGAACCTGAGATATTTTTAAGCCCCGTGGATAGCTCGATAAGTCTTTGTAAAAAAGTCTCTTCTATTGCGATATCTTCAGGATCATTAAACGTCCAGCCCTGCTTATGCGCATTATTTATATGATTTATGGCTGCATTATATTCAGACAATACAGCACTTATATTATCCAGAAAACTACTCTCCCTGGAAACCTTCAGTTCGGATGTATCCAGGCCCTTTACCCTATATGATATTCTCTGGACTATATTTGGTTCACTCTCTCCTGTCCATGTATAATAAAACCCGGCAGGGTAATAGTTTTCGCCATCTATTTTAAGACTTTTATGAAATACGCCGGATCCTTTATATGTCTGGAGATTTAGAAAATAATTATACTCCATAAAGTCCTCTTCCGAAGTCACATCGACCGGTATCCATCCATATCCCGGTAATTTTATTTCCACCCAGGCATGCCCGTATGAAAGTTCTTTCCCGGGTTCATTTAAGATGCTGAATACCGGGATCCCCTGTACGATCATTGCCGGGATACCTGCTGCTCTGCATAGGGCCGTATAAAGTACAGAATAGTCGGTGCATACTCCTTTTCCATTCTGAAGGACCTGTGAAGCATAGTTAAACCCGAATTTTCCATTTTCCAAAACGCTATGGTCATAATCCAGGGTAGCTGCGACAAGATCATAAAGCTTTTCGGCAATTACCAGGGGGTCCTTTTCCTGTCCTGCGGCGGCCCGGGCCGCAGACTTTATAATATTTGAGTCGCTGTCTATAAAATATTCACTTTTTGTATAATCATCAAGGTCTGTATCCCCAAATTCATAGGAAGCCGCCCCGCCAATATCAGCATAATCATACTCATAAAGGGCTACATCACAGTTTATATATGCTGTTTTTGATTTCCCCTGGGCAAGTTTTCCAAGATTGAACTGGGCTATTATATTAAACTCATCATTAAAAAGCTGATTCCCTTTCTCATAATTAGACCTCCTGTCCATAACCACCTGATATGGGTGGTGGGTCTGGGGAACTTCAATAAGACAAAAAAGATCTTCTACATCCCCGGGTCCCATATTTTCAAAAACATACTGTATCTCTACTGTCAGGCTGTGCTCGGCTTCAATTATTATGCTTCCACCTATTTCTATGACTTCGATCTGTCTTTTTGCCAGCGATTGGTCCTTTCCATCAGATACTATGAGTGTGATGGTATATTTCCCTAGCTCCGTAAAGATATGTTCCTGGTCCATTCCATTAATCGGTCCGGTGTTCTCTATTTCCCACCGGTATTCAAGTATGTCCCCGTCTGTATCAGATGAATTTTCTGCTGTAAAGTGTACGGGATTGCCGGCTTCAATATAGTAGCCATTCGAATTCTGCTGGTATATATCCATTATGGCCAGGGGGGCGGTATTTCCGCTTTCACTATTACTGCCGCCGCTCAGGCTATTATCCGTATTATTATCAATACTGGCTGCGGTACTGCCTGTATTCCCGCCGCCGGGATCTCCACTGCCATTGACTTTGATCATCAGGTTTTCCAGGAGCGTACAGGACGAGGACACAGCAGTAGTGCTCACCACCATAAGTAATATCAGTAAAACTATTTTAAGTGATCTAATATTCATGATTTAAGGACTTTTTCCGTAGATTATTATAATAATATATACCTGCTAAAACTCCTTAAAAGCAATATACTTGACCTTGTGCATATGCTATGTTTTTTGATACTTAAAGGCCAGGGACCTGCAAATCTTTTAGCAGGCTTCCCTGACCTTATTAAAATATTAAATTTTGATTAGTCAGCTAACCGATAAATTTCTCAGCCAGGTACTGGGCTACAAAGGCCACTGCAAACAATATGCTCACGATTATCATAAGCGGATGAAGCTGCCTTATCTTGCCCCTGAAAAGCTTTATAAGCGTATAACTTATGAAACCAAAGCCTATACCATAAGATATGCTGTAGGTAAAAGGCATTATTATTATGGTGAGAAATGCAGGTATTCCGATCTCATAATCAATAAAGTCTATCTTTGTCATCACTGTCATCATCAGAAATCCTACGATTATCAGCGCGGAAGCTGTCACCGGATATTTATATACTCCTTCTGCGATCTCTACTCCGCCGCCCACAACAGCGATAAGTGGGGCAAAGAAAATAGAGACCAGGAATAAAAATCCTGTCACAGTCGGCATAATACCGGTCCTTCCTCCATCAGACACGCCTGATGCGCTCTCTATATAAGTAGTGATAGAGCTTGCACCAAAAAGTCCGCCCGCTACTGCGGCCAGTGAGTCTATAAGAAGAACCCTTCTCAGATTGGGAAGCGCCCCATCTTTATCCAGAAGCTTGGCTTCCCCGCCGACTCCGATAACTGTACCCATAGTATCAAAGAAGTCAGTCATAAAAAGTGCAAATACCATCACAAGTGCCGCAACATTGACCATTCCATTGCTCCAGACAGCGCCTACAATATCAGCCTGGAAAAATGTGGCAAAACTCTCTTTGGTCGGAACGCTTACAAACTGTGTTGGAAGCGGTATTACCTTGAAGATCATTCCAATAATAGCAGTGCCTACTATTCCCAGAAGTATCCCGCCTTTTATCCGGAACGCGACAAGGATTGTTGTAAGGACCAGACCAAAAGCTGCAAGCTGGGTATAACTTGCCGTAAAATCTCCCAGGGTAACAGCAGTTACCGGATTCATATCCACAAATCCTCCCTGCTGGGTACCGATAAATGCTATAAAGAGTCCAATACCGACTCCAATAGCATACTTTAGTCCCATTGGGATTGCCCGCATGATCATGCTTCTCAGTCCCGTGAGCACAAAGATCGTTACGATGATGCCTTCGATCACGACGATGCCCATCGCCTGCTGCCATGAAAGCCCCAGGCCGAAGACAATAGTAAAGATGACTACCGCATTTATTCCCATTCCGGAAGCTAATGCGAACGGTGTATTAGTCACAAGACCCATGATCATACTCATAAGTCCCGCGCCGATGCATGTCGCAATAACCGCTGCTTCAAAGGGGATCCCGGTAGCGCCGCCAGCAGAAAGTATAGCCGGATTCACGAAGATGATGTAGGCCATGGTCATGAATGTGGTGATTCCAGCAACGATTTCTGTCCTAACGGTAGTTTTTCTTTCCTTGAGTTTGAAGTAACTCAAAGTCTCTCACCTCCCTTTAAGAAATGAATATTAATAATGATTATAATTTGGGAGTAAGATTTAAACAATAAAAATTTACAGAAACTAGCTGCTTTTAAGTCTTTCAAAAAGTAGTGATTACCGATACAATTTAAAGACCATGGAATTCATAAAGGGCTTTTTTACAAAAGATAATTTTACAATGCTTTTTGAGAGGTTTTACGCATGGCTGGAAAATATCCTGGATACAGTTTTTGGGGGTATGGGTTATGAACCTCTGCGGGACCTTTTTGTAAATCCCTGGTTCTGGATAATACTTATAGCTCTTCTTGTCCTTGGGATACTCTTCAGGAAAAGATAGCATTTCGCTTCTTCCTCAAGCCTTGGTCTGTATAAAAATATCAGAATGCAAGCTCAGGTCCTAATTCCAGGGCAGGCTCTTAGATACATTTTAACCAGATCTCTTATTATCTGATATCAGCATATTTAGAAAATAGGCAAATACTGCAAATATTCCAAAAAGGACAATGACCATAAAAGAAAAGGTCCCCGGATGATCCTTTATCTTTTCTCCGACAAGATAAGGTCTTGAATTGTTTTTTTCAAAAAAATTCTTGAAATTCTCATCAAGAAGGCTCTCGTCTTTTTCTTTTATATGGGAGATCCTGTCGATTATTTTAACTTCAATGCCGTCTTCCGGCTCTATAACTGCATCTTTTGCTATTTTTAGGTATTTATTCACTTCACTCATATTTAGACCTTTATGTTTTTAGCTATCTTTAACCCTATGCTATTTTAATTTTTGTAAAAACATTTCCTTTATCTATTATATTAGATTGATTTTGGATTTATTTGTTTCAGTATTCCCACCGAATCAAAGTTTGCTTAAAGTCCTGTAGCGGGCGTAAAGCAATTCAAAATTTATTTATAAGTCTTTAGTTTTTCCTTTATGATCTTTCTTGCCCTGTGAATATTTGTCTTTACTGTGCCAATAGGCTTTCCGGTTAATGTTGCTATCTCCCTGTAACTATAATCCTGAAGATCCCTGAGGATCAGGGGGATCCTGTAATTTTCTTCCATATCCACTACGATCTTTAAGACATCTTTTACAGCTTCCTGGCTGAAGAACTTCTTTTCCAGATTTTGTGAAAATCTCGTAAAGACTACTTCATATTCTTCAGTTATCTTATCAAGGCTGACTTTTTTGTCTTTAAGTTTTGACCGTAGCCTCAGTTTATCTATACATGTATTAACCGTTAGCTTTCTTATCCATGTCTTAAAACTTGAAAGACCCCTGAATCCCTTAATAGATAAATATACTTTGACAAAGACTTCCTGACTCGCATCTTCTGCTTCATGGGAATCCCTTAAAATAAAAAAGGCAGTGGTATAGACATATTTCGAAAACATCTTTACCAGGCCCTCAAAGGCTGCTTTGTCGCCTTTTTTTGCGCGCGCTACAAGTTCCTTGTCATCGGGTGTTCTTGGCCTTGGTTTTCTATCCTCAATATCCAAAATCTATTATTCCTTTATTGTCCCTGTTCTGTATCCTCATTATTTTCTGTATATGGTGCTTCTACCAGGATGAGTGCCAGTGTCATATACTTTCCATCCCGGGATATCCTGATATCCACTTCCTGTCCGACATTTCTCTTAAGTATCTCTGCAAAAAGTTCAAATGGGGTGCTAACAGGTGCTCCGTCAAACTCGACTATTATATCCCCGGACTTTATCCCTGCTTCCTGCGCTGGGTAGCCTTCAAGGGTATTTACAATATAAACACCTCTAGTTTCAGTCTCATTGTCCCCCATTTCCACACCAATATATGGGATCCTGGCTTTTCCATAATTAATGATCTGCTCAGCAATATTTACTGCTGTATCGCTGGGTATCGAAAAACCTATCCCTGCACTTCCGCCAGAAGGAGAGAAAATAAGTGTATTGATCCCGATCACCTGTCCTGTGGAATTTATTAGCGGACCCCCGCTATTGCCCTGGTTTATAGCAGCATCTGTCTGTATTAAATTGACCATCGGAAGGGTATCTGCAGAAATTGTAATATCGCGGCCTTTTGCACTTATTACCCCGGTCGTGACTGTCTGCTGCAATCCAAACGGGCTTCCTACCGCTATGACGAGTTCTCCCACTTTTATATCATCTATTGATATAAAGCTTGCTGCCTCCAGCATTCCTTCTGCTTCTATCTTTATAACTGCTATATCAGTATTGGGGTCCCCTGCTATCAGCTCCGCGGGATATTCCTTCCCATCAAATAAGGTGACCATTATTTCTTCTGCGGCGCCAGCCACATGATTATTTGTAATAATATAACCGTCGCTTGTAAAGATGACTCCTGAACCAAGACCTTCCGCCAGTACCTCTTCACCAAGAAGATTTTCCTGCATGGCCCTCACCCTTACGTTTACAACCATAGGTCTTACTTCTTCAACGATCCTGCTTACCGCATTATCAAATTCCTCAAGGAGAAATTCTTTTCCCCCGATCTTTTCTTCAAGACCAGGCAGGTCTATTCTTTCCCGCGGTTTCTCTACTTCTTCTTTTTGACCGTCCTGCCCGTTACCGGCTTGCGCATCTTCTTTTGTGCTCCTTGCCAAAATACCGGCCCTTCCGGATAAAAGTTCTCCCGGAGATACTCTATATACGACAGATAGTGTTCCAAGCATAAAAAGAGCACCGATGACGACAAATATGGCTGCGGCTATTATTGAAACGCAGCCCTTTATAAAAAATGACTTCCTCTTATCCTGTTTTTCAAGATCATGATCTTTCATAAATATTTCCCCATTTAATAGGATATTAATTATTATTCTTCATCATTTTCATCAGGTTCCTGGATTTCCTGTCCCTGTTCCGTTTCAGATGATTTCTTAAGTGGTAGTGTTCCGGATCTCAGCCTTATGGCATCTTCCTGTATCTTTAATGCTGCATCTGCAGGCAATATATCTCCCGCAAGCAGACTATCTACATTGTCACTTATAGCATTTCTTATTACCATTAAAAGCTGCTCATAAGGTTTGCCCCTGCATATCTTTGCCTGCCCGTATGCAGCATTTAAAATAATATCCTGCCCAAAACCCTCGTTCTCATCAATTGATTCAAGCACCGGCAGGGTTGATGTGCTCCCGTTCCATGCAAGCTGGATCTCTTCAGCCAGCATAAAATCTATGAAGTCCCTTACTGCCTCTAGCTCTACTCCATAAGTATTAGTATTTATCATAAAACCCAGCCCCGAGATCATAGGTGTGGGATATCTTGTTCCTCCCCATACCCTTGGTATTTCTGAGAGCCCGATATTTACTTCTGCTTCAATATATTCTTCTGCAGCACTATAGTAGTCTATTATCATATGAGCGCTGCCGTTTTTAAAAAGCTCATTTATTTCACCATATTCCATGCCGGCCTCAAGTATCAGGCTCTGGCTGTATGCATACTCCAAAAACTCCAATGTTGATTGAGTAGCCTGTGAATCCAGGGTCAATGAGTTTGTGGAATAGTCTATTATCCAGCCATTATAACCACCTATAAAAGGTATTATCCAGTCCGCCTCGCTTTCATTTAATATAAAACCATAAGTACCTTCTTCAAAATCCCCGGATTCGTTTATATTTTGTGCGTATTCCAGGACTTCCTCAAAATCTGAAGGCGGCTTTTCTACAAAATCCTTATTATAATAGAATGTTAAAAAATCATAGCTTCTAAAAGGAACTATATAATTCTTATTATTATATGCAGATATTTCCCTTAAGCCTTCGAGTATTAGTGCATAATCAACCTCGTCTACTATTTCTTTTGTAACATTCGACGGAGCAAGACGCTGCACACCATCAAGATCCAGAAGGATTATTTCCGGTCCGGCTCCCGCAAGACTTGCGGCTTCAAATTGATCCTGGAGTTCTTCCTGGCTCCTGAAATGCCTTGTCTCAATATTTATATCCCTGAATGAAGAAACAAAACTGTCACGGCTCTCCATAAAAGCCATTCTTTCCCTTGGCTCAAGACAATCCCAGAGGGTAATTGTTGTGATAAGATCTCCGGAAATCTCCTCTTCTTCCGTGATCTCTGTTTCTTCCTCTATTGCCAGGTCTTCCTCGGGGCCGGCTGTTTCCCCGTTAAAAAGGTTGCACCCTGCTGCTGCGCCGGACAAGACAAGGGCCGCAAGCAATAATAATATTGCTCCGCGTGTCTTTAAACCAACTAATATATATTTAAGTTTATTCTTGCTTTCAAACATTATTTCACCTTATTTCGCCCAGTGATGCTTTGCCTTGCATCTTACTCTTTTATTGTCCAACAAGCCAAGATCCAGTTCTCGGACGGGCTCTTGAGATCAAACTCCCCGTAAAACACATCTACCAAATTATATTACAAATGAACTATTCATTCTATAATAATGGACCCCTTAACACAATTAAAAACAAAACCCTGCCTCATTGTTTAGAGGTCCGTCCAGCTAAGGCTTAGCTGTTTTTAGACACCTAAAAGTTTGTAAATTTTAACAAAATAATCTATTATAACCTACTAGCACGGCTTAGATATTTTACCTGTCATTATAAACAAAGAATGAAAAAAACATGAGTGATAAAAAAACAAATTCTACAATCGCTAATAAAAAACCTGGAGAAACAAAGCCAAAAATAGAGATAGAAATAAATGGCGGTAAATATTCTGCCTTTACCGGACAGACCATCCTGGAAGTGGCCCGCCAGAATAATATTTTTATTCCCACTCTCTGCTATGATCCAAGACTTGAGTCCCAGGGAGCTTGCAGGCTCTGTCTTGTAGAGGTGGAAGGCCGTCCCGAAGCAGTACCTTCTTGTATTACAAAGGCCGCCGGCGGGATGAAGGTCACTACGGATTCAGAACATATAAATGCACTTGTCAGATTAAATCTTGAAATGATAATATCGGACCATCCTCTTGACTGCATGACCTGTGACTCCACCGGAAGTTGTACCCTGCAGGACCTTGCTTACCGTTACAGTATTGATGGCTCAAGGTTTACCGGGTCCATTCATAAGAAAAAAGTCCTTGACGATAATCCTTTTATATACCGGGATAATGAAAAATGCATCCTTTGCGGAAGATGTGTCAGGATGTGCGACGAGATCGTTGGTTCAAATGCGATAGGATATGCCGGGAGAGGCTTTGAAAGTGAGATAGTTCCCGCATTTGAACAATCGCTTAAAGATACTGACTGCGTATTCTGCGGTAATTGCATATCTACCTGCCCGGTTGGAGCGCTGCAGCCAAAACCATACCTCAAAAAGGCCAGGATCTGGCAGGTCGATAAAGTCATGACCACCTGCCCTTATTGTGGTGTCGGGTGCCAGTTGGAGCTACATGTCAAAGACAATAAGATCGTCAATGTGACTTCCCCCGTAGGAGAGAACCTTAATTGGGGAAATCTCTGTGTAAAGGGACGTTTTGGCCTGGATTTTGTCCAGAGCGAAAAGAGGCTTACCGATCCTCTTTTAAAAGACAGCAGCGGAAAATTTAAAAAGGCCGGCTGGGAAAAAGCTATTGAGACCACTGCCGCCATATTATCAGGTATTATCAAAAAACATGGTCCTGATTCTGTAGGTGTCTTAAGCTCTGCAAAAGTCACAAATGAGGAAAATTATTTGATGTCTAAGTTTGCAAGAGCTGTAGTCGGTACCAATAATATAGACCATTGCGCGCGCCTGTGCCATGCTTCCACGATCACCGGACTTATACCTACTTTTGGAAGCGGAGCCATGACCAATTCAATTAATGATATAAAAGATTCCGGGGCCTCTATAATAATCGGTTCAAATACTACCGAGGCTCATCCGGTAATAGGATATGAGATAATAAGAAATGTCATAAAAAACGGGCTAAAGCTTATAGTTATAGACCCGCGGGATATTCCCATAACTAAGTATGCTGCAATTCATCTGAAACAGAAACCAGGCACCGATATCGCAGTCCTTATGGGTCTTATGAATGTCATATATAATGAGAGCCTCTATGATAAAGAATTTATAGAGGAAAAGACAGAAGATTTTGACAAGCTTGTAGATGCTCTTGGTCCATATACTCCGGAAAAAGTAGCAGAGATCTCAGGTGTAGACCCTGAAGGGCTAGTAGAGGCAGCAAAACTATTTGCCAGATCCGGCCCCGCATCTATTTTCTACTCTATGGGTATAACACAACATACATGCGGCACCAATAATGTCATGGCTGTTGCTAATCTTTCAATGCTCACAGGAAATACCGGAAAACCAGGCGGAGGGGTCAATCCGCTCAGGGGCCAGAATAATGTCCAGGGCGCGTGCGATATGGGCGCTCTGCCAAATGTCTACAGCGGATATCAGTATGTCGAGGATGATGATATCAGGAAAAAATTTGAAGATGCGTGGGGTAAAACCCTGCCTCCCGTAAAGGGCCTTGCAGTTACAGAGATGATAGACAAAGCCATAAGCGGCGAGCTAAAGGCATTATATATTATGGGCGAAAACCCTATGCTCAGCGATCCTGACCAAATACATGTTGCAGAGGCACTGAAGAAACTGGAATTTATTGCCGTGCAGGATATTTTCCTTACAGAAACTGCTGAATTTGCCGATATAGTACTTCCCTCTACAAGTTTTGCCGAAAAGGACGGGACCTTTACAAATACTGAAAGAAGGGTACAGAAAGTCAATAAGGCCCTGGATCCCCCGGGACAGTCAAGGCTTGACTGGGAGATAATCTGCAGTATTGCCCGTGCTATGGGATATCCGATGGAATACGGATCCGTGAGCGAGATCATGGATGAGATCGCAAGCCTTACTCCAATATATGGCGGGATAAATTACGCAAGGCTTGAAAACGGAACCCTCCAGTGGCCCTGTACGGACAGCAGCCATCCGGGTACCGATATTCTCCATGCAAAAAATTTCAGCCGCGGCAAGGGAAGGTTTATGCCCTCAGACCACAGTCCTCCAGCTGAAGAGCCGGATGGTGATTATCCGTTTATACTTACTACCGGAAGGATCCTGTATCACTTCCATACCAGGACGATGTCGGGAAATGTAGATGCACTAAACGAGATAGCGCCCATGGCGCTTGCCCATATAAATTCCGAAGACGCAGCTTCACTTGGGATCAGCAATGGAGATGACATTATCCTTAAGACAAGGCGGGGAGAAATAAAGCCAAGGGCAAAAGTCGATTTAAAGATAAAAAAAGGCGTTGTCTTTGTCCCCTTCCATTATGCAGATGCCCCCGCAAACAGACTGACTAACCCGGCCAGGGACCCTCAGGCAAAGATCCCGGAGTTTAAGGCATGTGCGGTGAGTATAAGTAAGGTATAGGAAATCTTTAATTATCTTGATTCAAACAAGTAAAATACTTTCTAAATAATTACTAAGTATCTTTGGCAGTGATTTTGCTTTGGTTGTATATCATAAATATGATAGAATAATTCCATAATAATGTCATAGGAAGGGAACTTTATATAATGAACATTAGAACCTCTACATCAATCCGGCAGAACTACAATGGTTTTTCAAAATATTGTCATGAGCTTGATGAGCCGGTGGTGATAACACGTAATGGAGAAGCTGATTTGATTGTAATGAGTCATGAGACATTCCGGCGCATGGAAGCCCGTATTAAACTACAGTCCAAGCTATTGGTTGCAGAAAAGCAGATTGCCGAAAACGAACCATTGGCTGAACATAATGAAGTCATGGCAAGAATGCGGAGAAAGATCAATGCCTCAAAGGATTAAAATCAAATATACTCCTGTAGCAGTAGACGACATGGATGAGATCTTCTCATACATATCAAAGGAGAATATTGATGCTGCAAAGATTATACTGGAAAAGATATCTAATAAAGTAACCAGACTTTCAGAGTTTCCCAATATGGGGTCGGTTCTATCCGACGAAGAATATACACTTACCAGGCGTGGATATCGCTTTATCATTGCAGAGCCATATCTAATTTTTTATAGGATAATCGACAACACGATCATCATCCACAGGATACTGCACGGGCGACGGGACTATCTTCGTGAATTATTTGAATTGCATGAATAAATGAAGTCATAGCTTATGTCAGCTCAAATATTCGAAAAATTACTA
>RCNB010001238.1_pt1 | contig 16144 bp, 16 predicted proteins | sample 2041321 | NCBI WGS metagenome assembly RCNB01 (sample SAMN09708232, study PRJNA481090) | Marine sediment metagenome, whole genome shotgun sequencing project. | reverse complement strand
CGCCCGGTCTAGATCGTCGCTGGTAAGATTCACAAACAGGCTTGCATCCGAATCGGAAGCAATAACCTGTGTGACTGACATTAAAAAGAGGGCAATTGCCGACATTAGCCCAAAAGCGGTTTTACGATAAGTCACTATTTTCTCCTTCGTGTATTAGAAAGTAGTAATATACTAATTTAAATATTGTTACTAATTGATCACCATCAAATCGGCGACTGAAAATCGGGAAAAAAGTGCTGTCCCTGAAACGGGATAAACACGACATCACTGCGTCAGCCAACCGGCCGGCCCAAAGCAGTCGCCCTGAATCGACTCTGACTGGTCAAACACTGACCTTAGTAGACGCTACCTTCGGGCGGCCCGCACTTAGGAACCAACCACGGCGGAATTCATCCGATGCCAGAAAAAGCGTGATACCTGAGTGAGTTAACAATACACGAGGAAATTCGTATTCGGCCACTTGATGCCAATTACCGACTGTCATTGTAAAGAACACGTTACATCGGTTAGAATTTCCTAGACAAAACCTATTCTGAAGCACCTAATTCGACAATAGTAGCTATATAATAATAGACAGCACGCTTTTTACGGAGATTATTCCCAATATGTCTGATCCTCAAAATCCATCCAACAACGACGAAGCCCAATACCGAATCGGCGCCGTTTGCCGCCTCACCGGCATATCGCAGCACGTGCTGCGTGTCTGGGAGAAACGTTACCAGGTCGTTACTCCTGAACGCAGCAAGAGCCAGCGCCGCCTCTACCGGGAAAGCGATATTGAGCGCTTGACGCTGTTGAAAACACTGGTCGATCGCGGCCAGGCAATCGGCTCGATTGCCAAACTCGATAGCGCGGAACTGGAACGCCGCCAGCAGCAATCTGATGATTTGCCGCTGGCAACCAGTACCGGTATAAAACCCAGTCTAGCGCTGTTCGGCGAGTATCTCCTGGCACATAAAGAGTCCTGCGCCAAGAGTGAAATCTTTGAGTTATGCGGGCATTTCAAAGAAGTGGCGGACTTCACCGCGCAAAGACCGTCGACGCGCCTCGACGTGGCGGTAATCGAGTGGCCCAGCCTGCATCTGGATTCAGCGTTCGAGGCAACCCGCCTGGCTAACCGCCTCAATGCCAGGCATCTGATTCTGATTTACGATTTTGCCCCGAGTGCCGCGCTGCAGCGACTGCAGAGCGATCGCATCACCGCGCTGCGTTCTCCGCTGGATATCGCTGCGCTCGAAGCGGTAGTCGCCTGGCGCTTTGGTTTTATTCGCTCGCAAGACGAATCACCCGCAAATATCAGCGGCATGATCCCGTCGCGAGAATACAATGATCGTCAGCTCGCTTACCTGGCCGCACAGAGCTCGGCAATAGCCTGCGAATGCCCGATGCACCTGGCACAACTGATTACCAGTCTGGTCCGTTTCGAAATGTACAGCGCCGAATGCGAAAGTCTCAACAGCGATGATGCGGCCTTGCACAGCTACCTGCACGACACCACTGCGCGCGCGCGGCAGATGATGGAGCGCGCCCTGGTTCACGTCGTTGAGCTGGAAAATCTATCGCCTGTTCCAGACTCGTGACCTGGCCTGATCCCTGCCTGCGGGATCAGCTTTTTCACAGAGCACCATAAAGCCCATCAGGCGCCTGACGTCGGATGGGCATTCCTTGCCCACCGAAAATTTTACCGCCACCTCCCCCTGCTTATAACGTGGTCGCCATCCGTGATGCTTTTGAAAGAAGAATAGTAAGCACTAAACCCCAGAAAATTCCCCCTACGAGCAATTTATATAGACATTTTGTATGTATTTAACATTTATCACGTTTTTTTAAACACTTAAGTAAACTTTTATTAGACATTGTGCGTAAGTTGTCCTAGCATCCGCAAATTACTTATACAGGAATGACACATGAAAAAGCTAAGCCGTCGAGATCTTCTTGGACTATCTGCCACAGCCCTTATCGCAGGGCCGACACTTGCCCTGAGCAGCCGGCTCGCCTTTGCTGCCGATGCGCCCAAGCTCGATCTCAACAACGCACAGGCTAAAGCCCTTTCTTACACGCACCAGTCTCCAAAAGCAGACCAAAACTGCGCTAACTGCCAGCTCTACACCGATGGTGCAGATGCTGAATGGGGACCATGCGCAATTTTCCCAGGCACACAGGTGGCCGGAGCGGGATGGTGCAGTGCATGGGTGAAGCGAGCCGGTTAGTCACCCCCCCCCTATCTATCGAACTACTACAGTCAAACAATTGAGAACATCAAAATGGAAAACGACATCGCCTTAATAGCAATTGGATACGTTGTAAGCCGCATAGCCTTTCTACTGGGCATTGGCTACTTTATGTATCGAGTTTTGAACCGCAAACCCGCCAGAGCTCGAATCCAGTCACAGAGTAATTACGCGAACGAACGCAAGCTCAGCACCAGCTTCGATCGCTAACCCAATACGTCTCCGCCGGTATCCCGTTTCCCGCTCCAAACAGTCCGCGCCCTCGGACTGTTACCTCGGGATACCGGAGGAAGGCGTTCTAGCAACAACGCCAACCATCATTATCCCGTAAACCTTCAAGACATCAAAACACGGCAGCCCGACCTTGCTTACCAGGCCCTTTCGAGAAACCCCAAATCGCCGCACATGTCGATTAAGCTGGGTCCGCTCATGATCTTGCAACAACGGGCTTCACCGTGATCAATACCGACCGCAAGACAGACATTCACACCATTCGATTAATCCTCGGTGACCAGCTGAACGACCGGCATAGCTGGTTCGAGCGAAGGGACGCGGGCATTTTATACGTCATTGCCGAGCTCAAGCAGGAAGCGACTTACGTCAGACATCATGTTCAAAAGCTGTGCGCTTTTTTTGCCGCCATGGAAGAGTTCACTGCCCTGATCGACAACATGGGCCACAACATCATTCACTTGATGCTAGAAGAGACCGTTAAATTCGAAGGCCTTGAGGACCTGGTCGCATCGATGTGCAGTCACTACAAGGTGACTAATTTCCACTACCAGTCACCCGATGAACATCGATTGCGCAGGCAACTGCGTACTCTCAAGCTGCCGGAATCGATATTGGCCAAGGAATTCAATAGCGAACACTTCCTGCTAGAGGAAAACGAATTCCTGCAGCATCTTAAGCCAGGCAAGCACAATCGCATGGAGTCGTTTTATCGCAAAATGCGAAAAAAACTGAACCTGCTGATGAACGGGGATCAGCCGCGCGGTGGCAAATGGAATTACGATAGCGAGAATCGCAGCAAACTCAAGCCGGCTGATTTAGTTGGCATCCCAGCACCGCTGATTTTCGACAACGATGTCGAACAAATCCTGCAACGAATCGACAACCACGGTATCAAACATTTCGGCGAGAGCCTGCCATTGCTGCCCTGGCCTGTTAGCCGGTCACAGGCACTCGAACTGCTGAGATATTTTTGTCAGCACTGCCTGCCGCTTTTCGGTCATTTCCAGGATGCGATGACCTGTCAGCACGAGCACAAGTGGAGCCTTTACCACTCGTGCCTGGCGTTTGCCATCAACGCCAAGATACTCCACCCCATGGAAGTGATCGAGGCGGCGATCGATCGCTACGAGGATCCTGGCAACAATGTCTCTATCGCACAAATTGAAGGCTTTGTGCGCCAGATTATCGGCTGGCGCGAGTACGTGCGTGCGGTCTACTGGATCAACATGCCCGATTATGCCGAACTCAACCACCTTGATGCCAAACTCGACCTTCCCGACTATTTCTGGCAAGGAGAAACGCGCATGAACTGCATGCGCCAGGCACTTGGGCAGTCGCTCGATTTAGCCTACGCCCACCACATTCAGCGGCTGATGATCACCGGAAATTTCTGCCTCCTGGCAGGCATCGACCCGGCACAGGTCGACGCCTGGTATCTCGGGGTATACATCGATGCTATCGAATGGGTAGAAATGCCCAATACCCGAGGCATGAGTCAATTCGCAGATGGAGGCCTGATCGCCACCAAACCCTATGCCGCGGGCGGCAACTACATCAACAAAATGAGCGATTACTGCAAACATTGCCATTACGATGTGAAGCAAAAGTCGACCGCTTCAGCCTGCCCGTTTAACAGTCTCTACTGGGGCTTCATGATTCGTCATCGTGAAATTCTCGCCAAAAATCCTCGCATCGGGATGATATATGGAAGCTGGGACAGGAAAAGCCCGCAGGAACAGGAAGCAACACTCGCACGAGCAGACTGGTGCCAAACCAACCTGAACACCCTTTAAAGACAATTATCCCCACGCCAACTATTTGTCTAGTTTTTGTTTACATAAATAGTGGTCTAAATTAGACGATTATCAGTATACATGTCTTTAAGGAGGTCTTTGATATGAAACAGCAAATCGAAATGATGTGGAACGCAGTAATGGATTATCGCTACAACCCGCTAAAACACATGGAACTCGCCTCGCGGCACTACGTAATGCAGGTGCTCGCATGGATGTGGAGCATGGTCTTCTCTCTTTCTTTTATGTCCATCTATTACTTCAGCTACGTCTGGTTGAGCCACATGCTGATTATCGCCGGTGTCTTCATGACGATCACCATTTTCAAACGAGCGGAAACACGTGATAGCAAGCGCGGACCAGTGCCGATGCTGAGCAGCGGCTCGAAATGCGTCTGGCAAATGGACCGGGAAGCCTAACCAGGACACCAATACCTTTTCTGATTAACCCAAAGCCTCCCGCCAGAGAGGTATGTGTTTTAGTCGTCGCTAAGATCATCGATCTGCCAACGAGGTTCACGGACCTCTGATCCGGTCACGTCAAACTCACTCCCAGAAGCGCTCGGTCAACTAACTGGAATACGCCACTGCCTAATGGTCGTAACCACCCGGCTTATTCTTCGGGCTTTTTGAAATCGACAATCCGGGTGGTTGCGCCGGCATCTGCGAACACCGGCAGGTCGGGGTTCTGTTTGCCACTCAATTCACGTTCGCGCGCCGCGATCAGGGCAAAGCAGGAACGAATATCCCCAATCGTACTTTCCGACAGCGGGTTGCGCATGCCCGGCGACGGGGTGACATCGCGAACCACACTTGCCAGAACCTGACGCACCTGAATTAAAATTCGATGCTCGAGGGTCAGTTCTTTCGATTCTTTCTCTTGATCAGACACTTTCCTTATCCATTGATTATGCAACTATTGGTTCTGCGACAGGGCCTGCGGGTCATAGGAATACAAGCATGCCTTATTAAGGCCAATAAATATCTATCCTCGTAGATATATCGCTGCTCAGGAACGACACCCGGCTCTTCTGTCGCCAAACCGACGGTCACGACTCAGCCTTGTCCAGCCATCAGGAAACACAATTGCGATGCGGTGGCATGACGGGCCTGGCTGAGGTTGTATATCCAGAGCATGCTGATAAAAAATTCGATGTCAGTGCACTACGACAGGGGTTGAAGACAAGTCTCAGAACATCGAGAATATTCACCTGGATCAAAGTATTCCCCACATAGCAGCATACAACTGCCCTGTTGCCAGTATCCGGATATCCAATGATAGTTATTTTAAATGAATTTAATATTTATAATTAAATGGTTTTATCGGTGAAAGCACCGTATAAATGTCCACTGTGAAACAACCGATGAACCCAGGAGACGATTAAATGACCGACGTAAGCAAATGTCCAGTAATGCACGGCCAGGCCGGTAAAGCTGGAAACGGCACCTCCAACCAGGACTGGTGGCCCAATAAACTCAAACTCAATATCCTTCGCCAGCATCCTGCGCAGGCCAATCCTCTGGATAAAGATTTCGATTATGCCAAAGCCTTCGAGAGCCTGGAACTGGACGCGGTTAAAAAAGACCTGACTGATTTAATGACCGACTCAAAAGACTGGTGGCCCGCGGACTATGGTCACTACGGCCCATTCTTCATCCGCATGGCGTGGCATGCAGCCGGCACCTATCGCACTGGTGACGGACGCGGCGGCGCGGGTTCCGGCAATCAGCGCTTTGCTCCCCTGAACAGCTGGCCCGACAATGGCAACCTCGACAAGGCGCGTCGCCTGCTCTGGCCGATCAAACAGAAATACGGCAACAGCATTTCATGGGCCGACCTGATGATGCTTACCGGTAACTGCGCGCTGGAATCGATGGGCTTCAAGACGTTCGGATTTGGCGGCGGACGCGAGGATGTCTGGCAGCCTGAAGAAGATATCTACTGGGGCATGGAAAAAGCCTGGATGGACGACGAGCGCTACAGCGGTGATCGAGACCTTGAACATCCATTGGCTGCCGTGCAAATGGGTCTGATCTACGTCAATCCGGAAGGACCAAATGGCGACCCCGATCCGGTGGCTTCAGGGCGCGACATTCGTGAAACTTTTGCACGTATGGCAATGAACGACGAAGAGACGGTGGCACTGACCGCCGGTGGACACACCTTTGGCAAGGCACATGGTGCCGGAGACCCGTCGCATGTCGGTCCCGAGCCCGAAGGCGCTGCCATCGAGGAACAAGGATTTGGCTGGATCAGTTCGCATGGTTCCGGGAAAGCCGGTGATGCCATTACCAGCGGTATCGAGGGCGCCTGGACGAGCAATCCGATTCAATGGGATAACGGTTATTTCGACCTGCTGTTCGGGAACGAATGGGAATTAACCAGGAGCCCGGCCGGAGCGCAGCAGTGGATTCCACAAGGTGGCGCCGCAGCCGACGCCGTGCCCGATGCTTTTGATGCTGCAAAGCGTCATGCGCCGATGATGACCACGGCGGATATGGCGATGCGGATGGATCCCGCTTACGAGCCGATCTCCAGGCGTTTTCATGAAAACCCCGAGGAACTTGCAGACGCCTTCGCTAGAGCGTGGTTTAAGCTGACGCACCGCGATATGGGACCGCGCGCCCGCTACCTCGGCGCAGAAGTGCCGGCCGAAGAGTTGATCTGGCAGGATCCGATTCCTGGCGTGACGCATGATCTGGTTGACGATCAGGACATTGCCGAACTGAAAAGCAGGATTTTGCAATCTGAATTATCGGTTGCCGAACTCGTCACCAGCGCATGGGCCTCGGCATCTACATTCCGCGGTTCAGACAAACGTGGTGGCGCTAACGGTGCAAGAATCCGCTTGGCCCCACAAAAGGACTGGGCGGTTAATCAGCCGGATCAGCTGGGTAAAGTGCTGCAAATCCTCGAAGGCATACAACAAGCGTTCAACACTGGGCAATCAAACGGGAAAGCGGTTTCCATCGCCGACCTTATCGTGCTGGGTGGCTGTGCCGCTATCGAACAGGCCGCAGGTAACGCGGGACATGATGTAACGGTGCCGTTTACGCCGGGTCGAGCAGACGCGTCTGACGAACAAACCGATATCGAATCGTTTGCCGCGATGGAACCGACTGCTGATGGATTTCGCAACTACCTGAAAGCGAAGCACAGCGTCTCCACCGAAGAGATGATGGTTGATCGCGCACAATTGCTGACCCTGTCGGCACCCGAGATGACCGCACTGGTCGGCGGAATGCGAGTGCTCAATACCAATGTCGGGCAGACTGCACACGGTGTGTTCACTGATCGGCCGGGGACATTGAGCAATGACTTTTTCGTCAACCTGCTCGATATGAGCACAAGCTGGAAACCGGTCTCGGATGAAGCTGAGGTATTCGAAGGATGCGACCGTGAAAGCGGCGAGGTCAAGTGGATGGCCACGCGTTCCGATCTGATATTCGGTTCGAACGCGGAACTTCGAGCGCTTGCCGAATTCTATGCCAGCGAGGATTCAAAGCAGAAATTTGTGCAGGATTTCGTCGCAGCATGGGACAAGGTGATGAACCTCGATCGCTTCGGCCAGACTTAATCAGAGGTTCCCTGGCAGGACCCAAAAGCGGTGTTTCATCCCAGGGTGAAACGCCGCCTACTTCTCAGGGAACCCACACTTATATGCACAAATGGCTTTGCGTCGGCCGCCAATTTTCATTAGCATTCCACCTGAGATCCTCGACTTCGTTCCATAAAGGATCGACCTCAAGCAGGGTACAGGGCGGCGCAGGGTCTTCCAGTAATCGACCCTTCAAGCTCGAACACAGCTTGTAACGCCGCTTTGGCGAAACGACCGCTGCCGGGGTGAATGAAAATCACTTTGGAACTGTTTTGCGGACACCTACCAGATGTATGGAATATTTCTAATCCAAATAGCCGATACTTACGTACTGGTTTAAATTACCACTCAATTACTACAACGGAGAAAACTGAATGCAGCACGCACTTCCCGACTTACCTTATGCCAAAGATGCACTGGAACCTCATATCAGCGCTGAAACCCTTGAGTTCCACCATGGCAAGCATCATGCAACCTACGTCGACAAACTCAATGGCATGACCCCGGGTACAGAGTTTGAATCTGCGACGCTTGAGGAAATCATCATGAGCGCGTCCGGTGGCGTCTTCAATAATGCCGCACAGATATGGAACCACAGCTTTTACTGGAACTGCCTCAGTCCAAACGGTGGTGGCTCACCCGAGCTCGAGCTTGGTGCGGCTATCGACCGGGATTTTGGGAGCTTCGAGGCTTTCAAAGAAAAATTTGCAGCTTCAGCTCTTGGCAACTTCGGCTCAGGATGGACATGGCTTGTCAAAAACAAGGCAGGCACTCTCGAGATTGTAAACACCGACGATGCCGAAAACCCGATGAAGCAAGGACACTCACCGTTGATGACCTGCGATGTGTGGGAACACGCTTACTACATCGATTACCGCAACAAGCGGCCTGACTACATTGCAGCTTTCTGGCAATTGGTTAACTGGGAGTTCGTTGCAGCCAATCACGCTTCTTAAGCGTTTGCCAACCAATCCAGATCAGCCTCTGTAGAGGGGGCTGGCGACCTCAGGCTTGCATGTGTAAGCCTGAGTAGCCGCCAGGAAGTGTCAACACCAACACAGCAACACCCTCCCATAACCGCTTGAACCAACGCATACTGTCTTAGCTTTTTAAAGCACTTCGTCACCGACACCATGAATAACTTGTGTGATTGGGCATCAGGCGATATCTCCGGACCTCGGCAACCGGGCCCCGTGGCATAGCTCCCTGCAAGATGACGGAGGTCTGAAGCATATCAGTCGAGTATTCACCCGCCCCCTGCCCCCGATTTAAGAATTAACAGGTATACTGTCGGTCGACTATCCAAAATCAATCTTGTGCACGGATTAAATAGATTAATCACTGAACAAAGAAACTTGATTGGTTATTCTCACAGGCATCATTAGCATGGACCTGTTAATACTAATAATCTGAGGAGCCGCCATGTTTACCAACCCTTTTCACGACCTGCTAGGTTTCCTGACGCCCGCCGTCATGCAGACTTATGTCGTTCTCATGTTTCTGGCGGTTGTCGCTGGTACCATCTTCGACGTCATTCATAAAAAGAGCGCTCAATACTTCTTTGAGAACGCTAAGAAAGCCAAGAAATCTGCAAAACGCACCCTTTCTAGCGGCGACAAGGTCTCAGTGGCAATTACCACCGTGGCTAACGAGATTCTGACCTCGTCCGAGTTTTGCAATCCCCATCGCCGTCTGGCACACCTGTTGACGATGTACGGTTTTATCATTTTCGTCGTCACTACTATAATGCTGATTTTCTCCTACCCAACCCCTGCCGAAGCCGCACCCTGGCTGGTCGTTGCGTTGTGGCACATCGCTGCTCTGAGTGTCTGTGTCGGTGGTTACTGGTTCTGGTTCAAAATCCGTGTCGATGTCAGCGCAGAAGGCAATCCCTGGCATCGTGTGGTGCGTGCTGACCTGTTCGTCCTGTCGGTGCTGATGATGACTACCTTTGCCCTGCTATGGTCAATCACCCAGGGTCTCGGCGCATTGAACCTGCTGTTCTTCATGATCTTTGTCGCCGCCTCCACCATTTTGTTCTGCACCGTGATGTGGTCAAAGTTTGCCCACATGTTCTTCAAGCCAGCGGCCGCTTACCAGAAAAAGCTCACCAAGGCGGATGGCTCGCAAGAGAATCTGCCCGACCTCGGCGATTTGTCGGATCCTGAACTGCAGGCAAAGTTTCCAGACATCCCGATGTACATGGGTGAAAAACCACCTTACATGGGACTTGGAATCAAGCGTGAGTCTCCGAACCATTACTGAATCTGGATTTGCTAATTACTGAAGCAAATCACTGAAGCTAATAACTGATAGCTAATAACTGATAGCTAATAACTGATAGCTAATAACCGATAGCTAATAACTAAAGCTAATAATTTAAAGAGAGGAATTTTATGCCTACTTTTGTATACATGACTCGCTGCGATGGTTGCGGACACTGTGTCGATATCTGTCCTTCAGACATCATGCACATCGACAAGACCACGCGACGCGCTTACAACATCGAACCCAACATGTGCTGGGAGTGTTACTCCTGCGTCAAAGCCTGCCCGCAAAACGCCATTGACGTTCGTGGTTATGCAGACTTTGCTCCGCTTGGCCACTCGGTACGAGTGATCCGTGACGAGGAAAAAGGTGTCATTGCGTGGCGAATCAAATCCCGCAACGGTGAAACCGACATGAATCTGCTGGCGCCTATCACCACGAAACCCTGGGGCACGGCCATTCCGAAGCTTGCCGATGCGCCTGAACCATCCCCGGAAATGCGTGACAGCCAACTACTATATAGCGAGCCAAAGTACATCCGCATGGATGACGGTGATATTCACACCCTGAAGTCCAACGGACTTAAAATGAAAGCAGGGGTGGCCTACTAATGCCTAAAACTATCGTAGAAGACAATATCGATATCCTGATCGCAGGTGCTGGCCTTGGTGGTACTGGTGCAGCTTTCGAAGCGCGCTACTGGGGTAAGAACAAGAAGATCATTATCGCGGAAAAAGCCAACATCGACCGTTCAGGTGCGGTGGCACAGGGTTTGTACGCAATCAACTGTTACATGGGAACCCGTTTTGGTGAAAACAATCCTGAAGATCACGTGCGTTACGCGCGGATCGACTTGATGGGAATGGTTCGCGAAGACCTGTTGTTTGATATGGCGCGTCACGTTGACTCGACCGTACACCAGTTCGAAGAATGGGGTTTGCCGATCATGCGCGATCCCAAATCTGGCTCATATCTACGCGAAGGGCGTTGGCAGATCATGATCCACGGTGAGTCCTATAAGCCGATCGTGGCTGAAGCCGCAAAGAAATCGGCTGACAAGATATTCAACCGCATCTGTGTCACCCATCTGCTGATGGATGACGGCAAGGAAAACCGTGTTGCCGGTGCCGTTGGCTTCAACGTGCGTACCGGTGATTACCACGTATTCAAATCCAAAGCCGTTATCGTTGCTGCCGGTGGCGCATCCAACATCTTCCGTCCGAAATCAGTTGGTGAAGGTGCAGGACGTGTCTGGTACGCACCCTGGTCATCAGGTTCAGCTTACGGTCTGTTGATCGACGCTGGCGCGAAAATGACACAGATGGAAAATCGTATCGTACTGGCTCGATTCAAAGACGGTTACGGTCCGGTCGGAGCCTACTTCCTGCATCTGAAAACCTACACCCAGAACTGCAACGGTGAAGAGTACGAGTCAAAGTGGTTCCCAGGTCTGCAGGAAATGGTGGGCAAGGAATATCTGGATCCGGAACTTTCACACGCGACCCACCGCCCCATCCCGACCTGCCTGCGCAACCACGCGCTTATCAATGAGGTGAATGCTGGTCGTGGCCCCATCCACATGGTGACCATGGAAGCCTTTCAGGACCCCCATCTGGAGGAAATCGGTTGGCACAACTTCCTCGGCATGACTGTTGGACAGGCCGTTTTGTGGGCCGCAACCGATGTCAATCCGAAGTATGAGAATCCTGAGCTGACAACCTCCGAGCCATATGTTATGGGCTCACACGCGACCGGTAGTGGCGCCTGGTGTTCCGGTCCTGAAGACATCTCTCCTGATGAGTACTTCTGGGGCTACAACCGTATGACTACCGTTGAAGGTCTTTTCGGTGCCGGTGATGCCGTCGGTGGTACACCGCATGCATTTTCTTCCGGTTCATTTACCGAAGGTCGTCTGGCGGCCAAGGCAGCGTGCAAATACATTGATGATGGCAAGGGTGAGGGCATTCGTGTTTCCGAGGAGCAGATCGAGCGCCGCAAGGAACAGATCTTCCTGCCGATGGAACACTACAAACTTTACCGCAATGAAATCGTTGCTGGCGATGTTAACCCGAATTACATCAACCCACGTCAGGGCCTGGATCGCCTGCAGAAGTTGATGGATGAGTACGGCGGTGGTTCCACAGTCAACTACATGACCAACGATAAGCTGTTGAGTATCGGTCTGAAGAAACTGAGGATTCTGGAAGAAGACCTGCTGAAGATTGGTGCAAAGGACATCCATGAACTGCTTCGTGCATGGGAACTGATGCATCGTCATCGTACTTCCGAGTCCGTCTTGCAGCACACGCTGTTCCGCAAGGAAACTCGTTGGCCGGGTTACTACTACCGCGGTGATGCGATGAAACTGGACGATGAGAACTGGCATGTGTTGACCGTTTCGCGTCGCGATCCAGAGACTGGCGAGTACACCATGGAAAAGGCACCTTGCTACCACATCGTGGGCGAGGACGAGTAACACTGGACGTCATCCAGGGAGGTGTGATTCACGCCTCCCTGATTGGTAACTATTCAGTTTCGTAGCCAGATTACAGGTAGCTGCTCAGATTGCCCCTGATTTGTTCGAGTACCAGGAAAAAGCGCGCAATATACAAGTGTATATGAGCACTTTTGACACCGGAATCGAACAAATCAGAAGTGAGCTGAACAGTTACCCTGATTGAATTTGAAGATCAGCATTGATGTTGATCTTTTTTTTGTTTGCAACATTGCCATCTGATAAAATCCGTCCCCCTCGGGGGTTGGGCCTACCGGCACTGACGCTTGATTACTGTAGAGAATTTTTATGAATATTATAGACATGACCGATGAAGAGCTTGAGGCAGCCGCTTTCCCCATGTGGGAAGATCTGATCAAGTATTCCAACAAAGGACAATACGGAAAGTTCATACTGAACTTTTCCTATGACCTGTTACTCGGTCTCAACGAAGTCGAATTAGGCAAACAATTTGCCAAGAGCGAGCTGACTCGAAATCTGATGAAAGAATACGATTTTCTTGGCTATATCCGCCGCGGAGAGCACGTGACCTGCCTGTTCAGGGTACGCAGCAGCAAGAAAGAAGGTGAATGGCTGGGACGTATGGTTATCGGCTATGAACGAGGCGACGTCAAAATTTTTGCTGCGTCCATTTTCTAGCCTGCATATGTCACCAGTCGGGCTCGGTCCTTATTGCAACAAATTGAATACAGACAGGTTAATGTCACCTTTAATCTCAACTCCAGATCAACAGCCCATTGTCGGCATGAGCCCTATCCCGGCGCTGACTTGTCCATCTATGTCTGGAATTGGGCTTCCTTCGATCCGTAGCTACGGCTACGGCTCTCTGTCCAGCCCGGCGTCCAGACACAGCTGCCCTGCGTCATCACTCGGGATACTGGTAACACATGCAGGCTAAGGTTTTACTGATATGAGCAACGAAACAATTGAAAACGGCAAGTATGTCGAGTTGATCTACAAGGTCATCGACCAGAAATCCGGTGGCGTCCTGACCCAGGTGGACTACCCGCTTGGATATGTACACGGCACGAACGAGGTTCTGGCACCGGCGGTGATGTCGGAACTGGAAGGCAAGGCGCAGGGCGAGGTGATTGAAGTACCCATCGATTGCAACGAGTTATATGGAAAGCGTGATGAAGACCTGGTGATTACCGAACGCCTTCGAGACGTCCCTGAAGAATATCATCAGGTTGGCATGTCCATCCTGATGGAGAGCGAACAGGGACAGACCAAGACGTTTATGGTTACCCGTGTCGATAAAAGGTCGATAACCATCGACGGCAACAATCCACTGTGCGAACGTGAAGTCATCTTTCGCCTGGAGATATTGCTGGTTCGTGATGCTTCGGATGAAGAAATTCAGTATGGCGGCAAGATAGAAGAAGGCCCCGATCTCACAGGCGTCGAAGGCGTCACCCAGGTGCCGATTCATCAGGCGCAGGGTTCACCAGAAAGTCATGACTGAACAAGTAGCGCTCGCCGAAGGCGAAGAGTGTCGCTTCTGTCTATCCAAACCCGGACGTCGCATTATGATCGAAGGGAAATACGGCTTTGCCGCCTGGGATCGGCATCCGGCAAGCCCGGGACATTTTCTGGTCATCCCGTATCGGCATTTCCCCGATTATTTTGACATCACCGATGAAGAATGCGAAGAACTGTGGCGACTCGTCGCCGAAGGAAAGAAACTGGCCGACGAAAAATACACCCCCGACGGCTATAATATCGGCATCAACGTAGGTCAATGGGCCGGTCAGTCGATTCCGCACCTGCATATTCATGTTATTCCACGCTACAAGGGAGATGTGGAAAACCCGAAAGGCGGGGTGCGCGGCGTTATTCCCCAAAACAAACTCTACACATTCAATCCGGATTAAATTCCGATCGCGCTGGTCCCGTCGGGGTCGCGCAACTGACCGGGGTTTCGCAACCGAAATTAATCAGGGGCGTTTAGGGGTAACGTATTCGACTTCTTTCTGGAATGGTTCCCAGATAGTCTCGTAACCAACGAAACCTTTTTCATTGGCTTCTTTCTGGCGGGTCACTACATAGCGTGATTTACCATCGGGAACTTTGGGCCTGGTTTTCTTTTCTGCGCTCACAATTCACCTTTTTACTTCGATTAACAGTTGAAATTTGTCCGAGATGCTCAGCGCAGAAACCTGTCAGTCCATGCAATCGAGGATCAATAATTCGGTTTTAACAAGATCAGACATTATATCAATAACAAGCCACAAGTCCCATTACTCCTTTTTATGCGTTGAACACTGTATTGAATGGGGTTTGTGATCCCAGTGGCGACTTATTCGGCATGACTGGCGAATATCCGCAGCCATTCACGGACGAGTGACAGCCAGTCAGTTCGCCTCGGATGACTCCTGAAACAGGCTGACGAATAAGCCTTTATATCGATAAATAATAGATATAGAGTGCGCGCTTCGACCAGGTAAAGAGTCAAAAATGCCGACAGGCTGCCAGGCTTTGATATCGAAGGACAGAGACATGCGTTCCAATACAAGTTCCGCAAGCGAAGGATCATGAAACTTATACAAAGGCGATTTTTAAAAGGCAGCAGAGAATTCGAAATCCTGGAGGATAGTGTTCACGTTCGAATCAAGACACTGCGCAAAGAAGAAAAGTTGACGGTGTCGCTGGCAATTCTGAACCCAGAGCCTGTCGTGGACGGGCCTTTCCTGGAGTTTCATAGCCGCGTTAAAAGCGGTCCGTTGCTGTCCCTGTTTGTGGATAACCCTGATACCGAAGCGTTTAACGCGTTTGTCGACGAACTGAAACAGCGTGCACGCGAAGAATACGGCGAATTTACCGGGCTCAGGACCGGTTCTCGAGCCGAAGGGCTTGCGGGAAACAGCTATGAGGAGCCACCGGAATTCGGCGAGCCGGGAAATCATCGAACTCGAAAAAACCGAAAACCGATCAGCGTCGAAAGCATTGACAGTTCAATCCGGATGCTGGAACTGCACCTGGAGTGCGAAGAGATTGAGTCCTTGCTCGCTGCCCTGCAAGCATTGAAGGTGGAACCGAATAATGAATCGTATCTGGATCAACTGGTGGACGCATTCGACGATCTGGGTCAACAACAAGGCGCCGTTTTAACTTACGCACCCTATATCAGCCTCCTCCTGTCCGACGATCCATTCGAATACTAGAACTTCCGCAATAAGTGGGAAAAGGGGACGGAGGGCAATGGCACTTACTTAGGCTCGTCATTGCGAGCGCAGCGAAGCAATCTAACTATCCCAAGCCAACCATATGGAGATTGCTTCGTCCCACCGCGGCCTCCGGCCTTTCGGTCCTCGCAATGACGATTGTTGGGCTTGGGTAAGTGCCATTTGGGACCGAGGGATTAAAGTTCATCCAATCGCCTAATCAATGTATCGTCGGATACCAGGCGATTTTTGGCGAATGGATGGTTTGGTTATTGCCCCGGTTCCGCCAACAGGCGAATTTCGATGCGCCGGTTCAGTTGGCGGCCGCTGTCCGTGTCATT
>RCNB010001233.1_pt1 | contig 16166 bp, 14 predicted proteins | sample 2041321 | NCBI WGS metagenome assembly RCNB01 (sample SAMN09708232, study PRJNA481090) | Marine sediment metagenome, whole genome shotgun sequencing project. | reverse complement strand
CGAGTTCGAACTCGAGGCCGTCGGCGGTAGCCCTCACCGAATCCTACGTGCATCGGTGTCGTCGCTGCGCGATCAACAAGGCGTGGTCGCGGTGTTTCACGATGTCACTGCCGAGCGCGACGCCGAACGCGTCCGAAGAGATTTCGTCGCGAACGCCGGACACGAGCTCCGGACGCCGCTGACCGCGATTCGGGGGTTCGCCGAGACGCTCCAGGAAGGCGCGATCGATGATCCGGAGTCCGCGCGTGGCTTCCTCGATGTCATCGTCCGACACGCGCGCCGCTTGCAGGCCCTCGTCGATGATCTAGCGGACTTGAGCCGTTTCGAGGGTGAAGAGTTCGAGTTCGAGTTGGAGCCGGTGCTGGTAGGGAATCTGGTCGCCGAGGTGGTTCGTGGGCTCGAGGCTCAGTCGAACGCGAAGGGGTTGAAGGTCAGCTGCTCGGGTGTCGACGACGGGCTGGCCGTGTTGGCCCAGGAACACGCTCTCGAACAGGTGTTGGTGAACCTCGTCGACAACGCGATCAAGTACACACCCAACGACGGAGAGATGAAGGTAGACCTCGCCGTGACCGGTCAAGACGTGCTCATCGAGGTCGCCAACACGGGCCCGGGGATTTCGCCCAAGCACCTCCCACGCGTGTTCGAGCGCTTCTATCGCGTCGATGCGGGCCGGTCGCGGGAGCTCGGAGGCACGGGATTGGGGCTGTCGATCGTGAAGCACTTGGTGTCCAAGATTGGGGGCCGAATCACCGTCGATAGCGAGGGAGGCTGGACCCGCTTTCGGCTCCTAGTGCCCCATGCTGATAGGCCCAAGAGCGACACACGTGTGTCACCCTTTTGACACATTCAGTTCGTAACAAGCAGGCCAATGACACCTGCAAGATTCACTTGTCACCTGCTCGTGGGGCTGCTTCTCCTCAGTGCGCCGGCGTCTTTGGGCGCCCAAGCCAGCGAGCCGCCAGCGAAGCCCCCTAGCTCCCCGGCGGTTACCGACGAGCCGCCCGTAGAGTCGAGTTCCCCAGCGGTGGCAGAGTCCCCCACGGTGCAAGAGGTGGTCGCCGATGTTCCGCAAGAGCAACAGCAAGCCGTCGAAGACGCGATTCAGGCGGCCGAGTCGACCGATGGAACGACCGTCATCGTAGTGCCCGCGCCCGACGCGACGATGCGGAAGTACGACCCCGCGACAGAGACAGACCAAGAAGCCTCGGCCGAAGAGCGTGTTCCTGGCGACCAGCTGCACCCCAGGGGCGAGGACGCGATGATGGGGGACCACATCGTCGATCGCGGCGACATCAAGTTCCGACCCGGCAAGGGCGTCGAGATCAATAGCGCCGACGATGACTTCCAGCTGCGAATCCGGGTTCGCGTGCAGATGCTCTACACGGTGCTTCATGGCGACAAGGGGCCGGATGACCCGGGCGAGGAGAACGACAACCTCAACGACTTCCGGCTTCGGCGCGCGCGATTTGTCTTCCAGGGCTACGCCTTCGGCAAGCACAATCAGTTCAAGCTCGAGATCGACCCGCTGCGCAAGGACAACGTGGTCCTCGATTACTACCTCGACTTCACCAAAAACCGGGACATCCAGGTTCGGGTGGGGCAGTACAAGCTCTCCTCGAACATGGAGCGCGTCATTTCGTCAGGCAACTTGCAGATGGTGGATCGTTCGCTCGTCAACGCCGAGTTCTCGCTCGATCGTGACATGGGCATCGACATCCGCTCCCGTGACTTTCTCGGCAAGGACAAGATGCGATACGTGCTCGGTGTTGCCACGGGCAACGGGCTCAACGACCCGGATTTTACCGACTTCGCCTTGGTGTATCTCGTTCGCTTCGAGTACCTCCCGATGGGCATCTTTCGGGACTACAGCGAAACGGATTTCGCGAGGACCAAGCCCCGACTCTCCATCGGAGCAACCTATTCGTTCTTCGACAATGCGGACGAAACCCGCGGTATGGTTGGCGCGCCCTTCGATGATGGTGGCACGGCTGACTACCATTTCGTTTACGTCGACCTGATGTTCAAAGCGCGAGGATTCTCGGCCCTTTCGTCGTTCGCGTTCCGAACGGGTACCCGCAATATCGGCGACATCACAACGGACCCCGACGGGAATCCCGTAGTGCCGACACAGGCACGCAAAGGCCTCGGCTACACGCTTCAAGCCGGATACCTCATCCCCAACACGAAGTTCGAGTTCGCCGGCCGCGGATCGATCATCAGGGGCCGCCGTGCCCCGACGAGCCTCCCTGACAGTTACGGCGTGACGTTCTCCGCGAGCTGGTATTTCTTCCGGCATCCCTTCAAGATTCAGGCCGATGTGTCGCAGATCTGGGAAGAGCAGTTTGCCGAAGGCGCGACGACGTTCCGTCTGCAGCTCCAGGCCTCGCTCTAAGTTGATTCGCCGTTCCTTCGTGCTCGGTTGCTGCCTCCTCGAGGCCTGTACGGCGACTCCGAGCGCCCAATCGGCGCGGGATCTGGTCTTGGTCAGTGGAGCCCCGCGCTGCCCGAAGCTTGGTACCGTGGAGGGCGCCGGCGGAAGTGCAAAGTTCGCCAAGGCGGACGCACTCGATCAGGCCAGCGCGCGTGGCGCCACGCATGTCCGACTGGAGCCGGCGCACCCCGATTTGGAGGACGGCATGACGATGGTCGTCACCTGCACCATGTTCAAATGCCCGCCGCCAGGCCAGGACTTCCCGCCCGATGGCTACCCCTGAACCGGCGCCTAGCCGTTGCCGTGCCGGACGTCGTGACCGTCGACCATGAAGATCACCATCTCTGCGATGTTGGTCGCGTGGTCGGCGATGCGCTCTAGGTATTTCGCGCAGTTGCAGATGCGCATTCCGTCTGGAATCCGTGCGGCGTCGTTCTTCATGTAGTCGAGGCAGAGCCTCATCACTTCGCCGTAGATATCGTCGACGGCGTCGTCTTGGGTAAAGACCGCTCGCGCCTTGCTCGTGTCTTCTTCGACCAGCGCGTTGAGCGAATCCCGAAGCATGGCACGGGCTCGCTGCGCCATCTCCGGCAACCTCGAACCGGGCGTGCTCAGGCGGTCTGCTGGGTCCATCTCCGTCGCGCGCTCCGCGATGTTGACCGCTTCGTCCCCGATGCGCTCGAGGTCGGTGGAGGCCTTCACCGCGGCCACCGCGAAGCGTAGATCGCGGCCCATCGGCTGTCGGAGTGCCAAAATGCGCACCGCGAGATCGTCGACGATGACTTCGTCCTCATCCATGCTGCGGTCGGCCTCCATGACCTCGCGGGCCAGGTTCTCGTCGCGGTCTTCGAAGGCACGGACGGCGCTCGCGATCATCTGCTCGCACCGGCCGCCCATCGCTAGGAGCCGATCCTTCAAATTGCGCAGCTCTTCCTCGAACTCTTGATGGGTGTGTGTTCGCAAGGGTCGGCTCGAGCGCGCCATCAACCAAACCTACCGGAAATATACTCTTCAGTGCGCTTTTTTGATGGTCGAGTGAACATGGCGTCGGTGCTCCCATGCTCGATGAGCTTTCCCATGTAGAAAAACGCGGTCGAATCGCTGACTCGCGCAGCCTGCTGCATCGAGTGGGTGACGATGACGATTGTGTACTGCTCTCTCAAATCGCGGATCAGTTCTTCGATCTTGGCTGTCGCGATGGGGTCGAGTGCGGATGCAGGTTCGTCCATCAAGATGACCTCCGGCCACACCGCGAGGCATCGCGCGATGCACAGCCGTTGTTGCTGGCCTCCGGACAGGCTGAGGGCCGAGCTTTGGAGACGGTCTTTGACCTCGTCCCAAAGAGCCGCCCCTTTGAGTGACTCTTCCACGCGCTCGGCGATGACGTCCTTGTCCTTCTCTCCACCTATTCGGAGCCCGAATGCCACGTTCTCAAAGATCGATTTCGGGAACGGGTTGGATTTCTGGAAGACCATGCCGACCCTTCGACGGACCTCGACGGGGTCGACGTCGCGGCCGTAGATGTCCTCGCCGTCCAGCAGAATTCGCCCCTCCACGCGGCAACTATCGATCGTGTCGTTCATCCGGTTGAGAGCTCGCAGGTAGGTGCTCTTCCCGCAGCCAGAGGGACCAATCAGTGCCGTCACGCTCCGTGCGCTGATGTCGAGGTCGACGTCTACGATGGCCTGGTTGCTTCCATAGAAGACGTTGACCCTTCGCGTCTCCATCTTCACGTCGATAGGAGCTTCGGCAACTGCTGGTTTGGTTTCGCTCATGGTCGAAGTGCTGCGCGCGAACGTGCGCGGATGATCACCGCCAGCAGGTTGAGCGAGAACGTCAGCACGAGCAAGACGAGGACTGTGCCGAAGAGCGTTGGTCGCGCGGCGTCGACGTTCGGTGACTGAGTCGCCAAGGCGTAGACGTGGTAGCCCAGATGCATGAACATCTCGCGCAGGTCCGTCGGCAGGTACGGTAGGAAGTTGGCGGCGCCGCAAAAAATGATGGGAGCGACTTCTCCGGCGCCACGACTGACTGCCAGGATCACGCCGGTGAGGATGCCGCCCTTAGCGTTGGGAAGGACGATCTTGTAGACCGTCTGGAAGCGTGTCGCCCCGAGGGCCAGTGACGCGTCGCGGAACTCACGAGGAACGGTCCGCAAGGCTTCCTCCGTGGTGACGATCACTACGGGTAGGGTCAGCACCGCGAGTGTCAGCGACGCCCAAAGGATCGAGGGCTTGCCCCAGACGGGCCTCGGGTCGTCGTAGAAGAGCGCATCCATGCTCCCCCCCACGAAAATGATGAAGAAACCCAGGCCAAACAGCCCAAACACGATAGACGGAACCCCGGCCAGGTTATTGACCGCGATGCGGACCAACTTGGCGATCTTCGAACGGGGAGGCGCGTACTCGCTGAGATAGATCGCCGTTGCCACACCAACAGGGACACCTGCGAGCGTCATCAATAGGGTCATGAACACCGTGCCGTAAATGGCGGGCCAGATCCCACCACTGACCATGTCGGCGCCCGGCTTCTCGGTCAGGAACTCCGCAGAAATGACCGGCGCGCCGTGCCATACGATCTGCCCCAACAAAACCGCAAGGAGCAGCAGAATCACCACCAGCGAGGTCCCGGTGAGTCCGGCAAGAAGCCAGTCTTTCTTGGTGTACTTCACTACTCGGCCGTCAGCTTCTTCTGGAGTCTCTGAATCGCCAGATCGCCGACGATGTTCAGCACGAATGTGACGGCAAAGAGCATCGCGCCGAGGAGAAACAGAATGCGCCAATGCACATCGCCATGCGCAACTTCTCCGAGCTCGGCAGCGATCGTTGCGGTGACGGTTCGCACGCTGGTGGTGAAATCGAACATCTCCATGACCGCAGCGTTCCCGGAAGCCATGAGCACGATCATCGTTTCGCCGATCGCGCGCCCAAACCCCAATACGACGCCGGCTGCGATCCCGGGGATCGCCGCGGGCAGGACGACCCGGAGGGCGACCTGATATTTCCTGGCTCCGAGCGCCAACGCCGCCTCCGTTAGGGTCGAGGGCACGCTCTGAATCGCGTCCTCCGAGATCGTGAAGATCACAGGGACGATCGTGAGCGCCAAGCCGATTGCGGCCACGACTGCGTTCAATCTGAAGTGAAAGCCGAAGGCGGCCTGCGCCCACGACGCGATGACCATCAAGGCAAAGAACCCGAGCACCACCGACGGAATTCCAGCCAGCAGCTCGATGACTGGCTTCACGACCTCACGGACGGCTCTCGGTGCATACAGGGCGATGAACATTGCGCAGCCGATTCCAAGTGGGACGCTCATCAACATCGCGAGCAGCGTCACCTTCAACGTACCGATGAACAACGGGACTACGTTGAACTTCGCGGGCTCCCCTACGGGCTGCCAAATGTACACAGGCTCGTCATAGCCGTGCCATTCCTTTGCGAAGAAGAGATCTTTGATCTCGACCTCCTCCGCGAACTCCGTTTCCCAGAACATCGGAACCGCTTCTCGTGCGATGAAGACAAAGATGAGGACGATCGCGGCGACCGCCGTGAGGGCGAGAACGGCGATCATTCGCTCTGCGACGCGGTGCCACAAAGGGGTACGAAACGAGCTCGCCAGTTTGGAGCGGGCTCGACGTGGACGGAGGGTCACCCGTCGACGGGTCTTCGGCGCCGGGGTGTGTTCGGCAGCTTCGAGGACCTGTTCGGTCACTCGGCTGCCGCGGTGGCTTCCTTGGGAAGCGGGTAGTAGCCAACGCCCTCGACGATCTTCTGCCCATCGGCCGACAGGACAAAGTCCAGATATTCCTTAGCGATTCCGGATGGTTCGCTCGCGCTGTAGATGTTGAGGAAGCGCGATAGGGGGTACTTGCCGCTCGTCGCGTTCTGCATCGTCGGCTCGACGGGTTCACCATCGGCCGGTGCGACCTTCACGGTGCGGACGCCTTCGGAGTACGCGATGCCGCCGTATCCGATTCCTTTCGGGTCCTTGCTTACGGCGTTGATGACCGCGGCGGTTCCAGGTAAGGTCTGCGCCGTTGCGGCGAAGTCCTCGTTCTCGAGGACGTGCTCCTTGAAGTACGCGTAGGTGCCCGAATTGTTCTCACGACTGTAGAGAACGATCGCTTGGTCGCCGCCGCCGACATCTTTCCAGTTCGTCACCTGACCGCGAAAGATCTTCTTGAGTTGCGGAATCGAAAGCGCTTCTATCTTGTTCGACGCCGGGACGTACACCGCGAGCGAATCCAGCGCGACACGAAACTCCTGTGCCTCGGCGCCGCGGTGCTTCATCAGCTGCTTCCGCTCCTTGTCCTTGATGGGGCGACTAGCGTTGGCGAGGTCCGCCGTACCGTTGATGAGCGCCGCCATACCTGTCCCCGACCCGCCACCAGAAACCTGGAGCACTTTGCCCGGGTTGGCGTCCATGAACGCTTGTGCCCAGTTCTGAGCAAGGATCACCATTGTGTCGGAGCCCTTGATGGTCAGGGTCGAGTTCGCCTTAGCGCCGTCTTCCCGGTTCTTGCTCGACGTGCAGGAGGACGCGGCCAGCGCTCCCCCGAGGATTAGAAGAAACCAGCGTTTTTGTAGTGTTTTCATCGATGTGATCGCTCCGATTGCCCCGACTCTGAGATCTCTATGTGACAAGCGCGTGACAGACCAGCGACGACCCCGCGTCACCTGATTTCCGGCGCCGGCGACACAGGACTGCCACATACGAATCACGATCTCGACACCGGCACGCCGCAATTCTGTCACCCACGATCCGCAAGCTCTCGTCGATGATGGCAGTGGATCGATGCGTGGTTGCAGGTGACAGTTCGCTCTTCACGGCGCTCAGTCAGTCCTTGGGCCCGAGCGGCCCCGACCTCGAGTGCGCAACCGATGGTGAGAGCGCCATTCGGCTCCTCTCTAAGCAGGAAGTGGCCGTCTTGGTGGTCGAAGACCAGGTGGACATGAGCGCTACCGAGGTACTCAAGCGAGTCCGCGAGCGGCCCGACACCCGATCCAAGCCCGTCATTCTAGTCTCCGGGCAGGACGACGAGATCGACCGCGTCCTCGCCTTCGAGCTCGGTGCCGATGATTTCGTGGCCAAACCCTACAGCCCCAGAGAGCTCGCTCTTCGTTTGCGGGCGGTCTTGAGGCGCGCGCACGCACAAGCCGAGCAGCCCAGCAATCGGTTTCAACTCGAGCGACTGGGTATCGATGTCGCCGGACATGAGGTGACGGCGGACGGCAAGGTCGTTCCGCTCACGGCGCTGGAGTTCAAGCTCTTGGTGGACCTGACGCGTCACCGAGGATTGGTTCGTAGCCGCGAGAACTTGCTCGAAGCGGTCTGGCAGCATCCCGGCACGCTCGAGACCCGCACCGTCGACACCCACGTCAAACGACTCCGGGAGAAGCTGGGCGACATCGGTCGCCAAATCGAAACGGTTCGTGGAGTCGGTTACCGACTGAAATGACCCTCTAATGTTTAGTGATTTCGACAAAAAGAAGAAGGAGTCCACCGAGGAAAGAGGACGCATGGGCCTGTCGTTAGCTGTGTCATCGGTGGTCTACGTCGTTGCTGCTGTGGGAGTTGCCGCAGCGGTCGCTACGGCAAAAGTCGTGGTGGACCGGCAGGAACGAGATGTCGAGATCCAGTTTGCCTCTGCTCCAACTCAACCGAAGACGGAGCAGCCGAAGCCGAAGCCAAAGCCCAAAGCGATCAAGAAGAAGGAAGAGCCGAAGGAAGTCAAAGCCGATCCAGGACAGAAGCGGGGGCTGAGTGCGCCGCAAGAGATTCCGGATGAAGAGCTCCAAGAGGCGAGCGACGGCCGACTCGCCGAGGTCGAAGAGATCAACATCGACGAAATGATCGGCGGCGGCGGAAGCAAAGGGAAAAAGAAGTCCGGCCCGCGGCAGAGGCGCGAAACAGTGCGCCGTCCGAAATTCCTCAGCGGCTGTCGTGCACCAAACGTCCCGCTCGCAGTCCGTACCAGCGCGGAGACGATTCGAGTCCGGGTTCGGCTTCTGGTCATGCCCGACGGCGTTCCGGCGACTGCAGAGATGGAAGAGTCACACGAGCTCATCCCGGACGAGTCCATCATCAACTGTGCGCTGGCTCAGCGATTCGAGCCCGCGCGATTGCCCGATGGAACGGCGGTCCCGTATCCGTACCGCCGACAATTTACGTTCAAGCCCTCCAATATCTGAGAGCGAAAGGTACCAGCCATGGAAATCAACCTACTAGAGATGTGGCACACGATGAATCCCATCGTGAAGAGCGCGGTCGTCGTTCTGACGATTCAGGGCATCTGGGGAATCACCGTCACCGTCGACCGACTCTTGATGCTGTTCATGTCGAAGCGCCGTTCCCGCAAGTTCGCCGCCGATGTCTCCGAGCCGATGGAGCGTGGTGAAGCTAATGCAGTGATGCAGATCGCGGACGACGCCAAGAAGCGGAGCCACCTCGCGCGCTTCATCTACGAAGGCATCAAGGTATTCCAGGACAACCTGGCGCTCGGCAATAGCCAGAGCCGCGCCGCCGAGTTCACGCAACGAAGCCTCGAGCGAACGGGCGAGAACCTCAGCACCAACCTGAACAAGGGCATGAGCGTGCTGGCCACGACCGGCTCGACCGCGCCCTTCGTCGGCCTTCTTGGAACGGTCTTCGGGATTCTCGGCGCGTTCAAGGTGATCGGCCAAGATGGCGGCGGCGGGTTGAGCACGATCGGGCCTCTCATCGGTGAGGCTCTCTACGTCACGGGTTACGGCCTGATGGTGGCCATTCCTTCCGTGATGCTCTTCAACTGGCTGAGCGGCTTGATCTCCAAGTACGAGGCCGGGCTCGCCAATGCAGGCAGCGAGTTGGTCGACCAGCTCGAGGCAGGCGCGCTCGGTGGCGATTCCGACGCGGTCTTGTCTCGAGTGAAACCGATGATGAACGGTGAAGCTTCGGAGCCCGTTCCGGCCGAATGATTGCAGCCATCTGACTGGACGAGCCCATGAGTAGTCTCTCACGAAAGAAGCGCGCGAAAGTAAAGCCGGAGATGAACGTCACACCTTTGGTGGACGTCGTTTTGGTGCTTCTGATCATCTTCATGGTGATTCTACCCGCCGCCGTGAGCGACAAGAATCTCGAGCTCGCGAAGTTGGAAAATCCAGACGAAGAACGGAAGGGCGAACCAGAGCCGTACGTGCTCTCGATCGATGTGGATGGGCGGCTCTACTTGGATGACTACGCGGTGGCGAGAGACCAGTTGGGCAATCACCTTCGGGCAGCCAACGCCGAGGATCCTGAGAAAAAGCTAGTCCTTCGTGGCGACTACCGGCTGACATACGACAAGGTGCGCGACGTCCTGGCCGTCGTGCAAAACGTAGGCTTTCCGGGCGTTGCCTTGCGAGCCACCAAAGCGGCTTTGGATGACGCGGCGGCATTCGCCGAGAGCGTTCGCAAAGCCAAACAGGTCGTGAACTAGGAGGCCATGTCATGGGAATGAACATCGGCGGCCACGAAGGCAAGAAGGGTAGAGCGACGCCCGAGATGAACGTCACACCGTTGGTGGACGTCGTCCTGGTGCTTCTGATCATTTTCATGATGATCATGCCCATCATGCCGGCGCACTTCTGGGTGCACGTCCCTGACAAGCCGGACACCGAAGATCTTACGCCTCCGGATCCGAACGAGAAGCAGCCTTTGGTGATCACGGTCAATCCCGAAGGTGAGTTTCAAATCAACAAAGAGGTCGTCCCCGACGAGGAGTTCGCCGAGAAGCTGAGGCGTGTCTTGATTGCACGTGGCGAACGAAAAGTGTTCTTCGATGCGGCAGACAATGCCCCGTACTCGCGCGCGGTGCGTGCGCTCGACTTGGCGCGTCTCGGTGGTGCCGCACACATCGCAGTCCTCACGGAGGGCGTACACGACTAGGAGCACGTCGAGCTGACGGGCCGTTGTCTGAGCTCGGTTCGTTCAAGGAGAGAAATGTCCAGGCTGATCAAAGGAGGGCTTCTAATGGCCTTTCTCGTGGGGATTTGTGCGTCGATTCCGGGGGAGATACTCGCCCAGGAGTCCGATGCGCCGTCTCCCGAGGACAAGACCGAGGAGCCCTCTGACAAAGAGCCGCCTCCCCCGAAGGTCACTAAGGACGTGAACGACCAAGAGTGGATCACGCCCGATGTCGGCGCCGCGGAGGAGCGCGACGAAGAAGACGCCATGGAGGACGTCGACGAGGTGATCATCGAATACGCGCCCAGCCCCGACATGGAGCAAGACACCGTCAAGGACGAAGAGGGCGAAGAGATCGCCGATGTCCCGGCGCCCGTCGTATCGAAAGCGGTCGAAGTTCAGGATCCGGACCGACTCGAGTCAGGGGCCGACAAGGACACAGGGGTGCAGGGCCAAGTGGCCTCCCGGCGACCCAAGAAGGTTCTCCCTGACGCACCGGTCCTCGCGAAAGGCGAAAGCGACGGCAAGCTCAGGAGCACGATCACCGACGAGCGTGGCCGCTACCGCCTCTACCTGCCCCCAGGCAAGTATACGCTTCGTTCGTACTACGACCTCTACCATGGCGCGCGTTGGGACAATATTGCCGTCACGCGCGGGAAGTTCCGCCGCGTCAACTTCGTCCTCGACCCGATCAGCGAGAAGGACGCTGGGGTCGAGGAGCAAGAGGTCGTCTACCTCGCCGACACCTCGAGCGAAGCCGCACAGCTCAACATCCGCAAGGAACAGGTCGGTGTGCAGGATTCGATCAGTGCCGAGGAAATCAAACGCGCGGGTGATAGCTCAGCCAAGGGCGCGGCCAAACGCGTGGTGGGCGTCACCATCGATGAGGATGATCGCATCATCGTTCGCGGTCTGTCCGGTCGATACAACCAAATCCTACTCAACGAGATCCCCATCCCGGGTGTCGATCCAAGCATCCCGAGCGTCAAGCTCGACATCTTTCCGACGGAAATCGTCAGCAACCTCGCCGTGGTCAAGGTCCCGCGCCCCGACCTCCCGGGGGCCTTCGCCGGCGGCCTGCTCAAGATCGACTCGACGAACTATCCGCGAGAGTTTCTGCTCAAGATAGGTGCGTCGGTCGGGTTCAACTCCATGAGCGCCTTTCGGAGCATGCCGACCTACAGTGGCGGAGGACGCGACTGGCTGGGCTACGACGACGGGACTCGCAGTCTTCCGGCCCAGGTGGGGAACAACCGCCTCGACCTGGCGCGGGGCAGCCGATATCAGACACGCGACCAGCTCAACCAGGTGGGACGGACCTTTCCGAATGTTTGGAACCCTTCGAGTCGGAAGGCCCTCCCAGACTTGAACCTCAAGCTCACCGTCGGAGATTCCGGTGACCTCAAGAAGAAAGGGCGCCGTGCCGGGTACCTCTTGAGCTTTCTCTACGAGTACAAGGACGAGATCCGAACCGGGTTCAACAAGCGTTTCACGTACACCGAGGAGGGGCAGACCGACAAATTGCTCAAAGACTTCGATTTCAAAGGCGGGAATCAATCTGCGCTTTGGGGCACGTTCGGAAGTGCCTTCCTCGAGCTCAATCCGGATAACTTCCTGAATATCACCTCGCTCTTCAGTCGGGTCAGCGACGACGCGACGATTAGCCAGCTGGGCGTCAACGAGAACACCGGTCTCGACGTGCTGAGCACCAAGAACAGTTACAACTTCGTGGGTCGAACGGTCTTCTTCAACCAGCTCACCGGTGATCATCGAAATCTCGGCGACACCAAAGCCCGGCTGGAGTGGAACGCGGCCGCCGGGATGGGGCGACGCGATGAACCGGATCGTCGGTTCGTTGAGCAGCAGATCGAGAACCAACTGGTGACTTCTGCAACGCGCTACTACGCAAAGCTCAACCAATACTTCGTGGAAGGCAAGAGCAGCGTGCGATTTCCTGCGTACGAGGCCTTCGAATCGACGGCATACCTGTCCGTCGGGATCAATGGAGGATTCCAGGATCGCGACTTCGACGCTCGCCGCTTCGTCCAGCAGCAGCAGGGAAACACGGCCCTCATCGGTGACCCAGAGGTTCTCTTCGACTCCAACAACCTCGGCGTCCTATCCACGATTCGAGAGGTCACAGAGCCCGAGGACAGCTACACGGCCAGCAACGCCTTGGCCGGGGGCTGGGTTCAGTTGGAAACGCCCATGGCGCCCTGGCTCAGTTTCCTTGGGGGTCTGCGTTTCGAGATGTTTCGGCAGGAAGTGCAATCACAGAGCCCCTTCGCCGAGGACGACAACCCCGACCGACTCAAGGGCACCAATCGTACGGACCTAGATCCGCTCCCGTCCGCAAACTTCCGATTCAAAGTACGCGACGACATGTACGTCCGGCTCGGATACGGCATGACCGTGATCCGGCCCGCGATCCGTGAGCTCGCGCCGTTCAACTACGTCGATTTCGTTCGCGGTTGGAATGTCCGCGGTAACGAGAACCTCCAACGTACCCGCGTGCAAAACGCCGAGGCCCGCTACGAGTTCTTCTTCGGTGACACGAACCTCCTCGCGGCAACGGCGTTCTTCAAATATCTCGATAAGCCGATCGAGTTCATCATCACCAACCAGATCAACAGTACGGCAACGTTCGAAAACGCCGACCATGCTTGGCTCGTTGGCGGCGAGCTCGAACTCCGACTGGGATTCGGGCTGCTCCATGAAAAACTCGAGAAGGTCTTCTTCGGGGGCAACATCGCCCTCATGAAGTCGCAGACCACCTTGCCATCGGATTCCGATCTCCAGATCTCCGGTCGATTGCAGCGCGCGCTCTTCAACCAGTCACCGTTCGTTACAAACCTGTCACTTCGTTTTGACGATCCTGACTCGGGCGTGATGGTCGGTCTGGTCTACAACGCATTCGGACCAAGGATCGTCGAAGCGGGATCAGCCGCAGGCGATTTCGTCATTCCGGATGTCTTCGAACAAACGCAACACCTGCTGGACCTCGTGGCGACTTGGAAGCCAACGCCACACGTCAAGATCGGTTTCAAATGGAAGAACATCGCGTTCGCCAGAAAGCGATTCAAGCAAGGCGACGAAGAGGTGCTCCTGGTGAACCGCGGAACAACCGTGAGCATCGGAGCTGAGTACATCTACTAATTAAAAATTTTGGACGACGGCGTGGGACGCCGAAGTGGGAAGAGGAAAAAGACATGACAAAGTATCTAAGTTTGGTTGTCGTCGGCGCGATGTTCGCCTTCGGCGCAGGTTGTGGAGACTCCACTAGCGGGACCGGGGGCACCGGAGCTAGTGGCGGAACCGGTGGAGGCGGCGGACAGGCCGACCTTTGCCAAGAGGCAGGTGGCAGCGGACTCGTTGAGGTCGACGTGGAGGAAATCACCCAAGACACCCTCCTCACGGCGGACTGCACCTACGCGCTGACCCAGAAGACCTATGTCGTCGGTGCGACGCTGACGATCGACGCCGGCGTCGAGATCGGCGGAGACAATGGCTCCGCCCTCATCATCACGACCGACGCAAAGATCGACGCACAGGGGACGGCGGACGACCCCATCGTCATGACTTCGTCTCGCCTCGAGGGGCAGCGGCTCGCCGGCGACTGGGGCGGCCTAGTGCTTCTTGGAAAGGCTCGTCTGAGCTGGGGTAACGCACCATGCGACGGCGAGGCCGGCGAGTGTGTGGCCAACATCGAGGGCCTTCCGGACAGCGAGGGTCGTGGTCGGTTCGGCGGCAACGACGACGCGCATGATTGCGGAACTGTCAAGTATGTTCGCGTCGAGTATGCCGGCTTCACCATCGGGCTGGACAACGAGCTCAACAGTCTCTCCGTCGGTGGCTGCGGGGACCAAACCACGCTGGACTACATTCAGCTTCACCGTGGCCTCGACGACGGCGCCGAGTTCTTTGGTGGCACGGCCAGCATCAGCCACTTGCTCGTTTCGGGCACCGGCGATGATGGATTGGACTGGGATCAGGGCTATCGAGGTCAGGTCACCAACTTCATCGTTCATCACTTCGCAGGGAGCTCGGGCGACCCACGCGGAATCGAGGGCGACAACCTCAGTTCCAGCAACGACGTGCAGCCTCGCTCGGCGCCGGAAGTCAGCTTTGGGACGATCGTCGCAAGTGGCACCGGAAGCAACGACCAGGGCATCGTCCTCAGGCGCGGCAGTTGGGGCGTCCTCAGTGGATTGGTCGTGTCGAGCTTCGCCGATGCGGGTGTCGACCTACGCGACGGAGCGTGGGCCCAGGGCGGCGGCTGGCCCGACGGCATCGTGGTCGAGGATAGTTGTTTCTGGGACAACAACCCGAACTACCCTGTCGACGAGGGCTGCGATCTGGAGGACCCGATCTCGGATTGCAACGACAACGATGGCTCCGACGTCTACTTCCCGGAGAACGTGGAGCTCGCCGAGGCTGCGCTTGGCAACAGCACCGACCAAGACCCGATGCTGGGCGACATCAGCCCAGCGACCGACGGTGGCACCCCCGACTACTCCGTCGGCAACGCCGCCTGCGCGGGCGCCTTCGCCCCAGACGGTATCGATTGGACCACCGGCTGGACCGCTTTTCCGGCGAACTGATCAGCTAGTCCGAATCGGACACGCAAGCACCATCATCCACTACGCGCCCCGGTCGCCCCCAACGGTGACCGGGGCTTTTTAATTTACATCGTGTGCTGGCTGCGCCCGCCGCGCTGGGGCCTTCGAGGTCCGTTTGTCTGAGTGCCGACCCGTTCGTATGCTGCGTCAGTGCTTCGCTTACTTGCTGCGTTTCTCGTCTTGAGCGCCATTTCGGTTGGCGCGCACGCACAGAAGACACCTGAGCCGGAAACGAAGCCGCTCATCACGCCGCCCAAGCTCGTTCGCTTCGTCGAGGCTGCCCACCCGGAAGCGGATTCCGAAGAGCCCAGCGAGGCGGTCGTCGAGCTCGATCTCGTCGTCGGGAAAGACGGCCTCGTCACCGAAGCGACTGTGGCGCGATCCGGGGGCGCTGCCTTTGATGAGGCCGCTCTCGCAGCCGCGCGACAGTTCGTCTTCGAGCCTGCACGCAAAGACTGGGAGCCGATCGCCGCGCGCATTCGATATCGCTACGTCTTCGAGTTGAAGGCGCCACCCGAGGAGATGACGACTGGTTGGCTTTCGGGGACGGTCCTGCTCGCGGAGGACGATAGCACGGCCGGTTCCGTCGCCGTCGAGATCGCCAACGAGGAGGGCGAGCTCATTCGTGAGTTGGTTTCCGGAACCAACGGTGCCTTCGTCGCGACCGACCTGGCGCCGGGGAAGTACGACGTCAACGTATTGGGAGGCGAGTACGGTGATCTGGACGCCACCGAGGAGATAGCCGCAGGACAGGTCACTCAGGTGATCTATCGTCTGGGCGCAAAAAAGCGGTCCGCGTACGGCGGGTTTGGCGAGACGGCCGTTATCGAGGCGCCGCCGCGCGAGGTGGTGAAACGCACCATCGACAAAGAGGAGCTGACCCGCATTCCTGGCACCCGCGGCGATGCGCTCCGGGCCGTGGAGATCCTTCCCGGTGTCGCGAGAGCGCCATTTGGTCTCGGCGTACTCATCGTTCGCGGCGCCGCACCCCAAGACAGCGAGTCGTTCATCGACGGCATTCCGGTACCGCTAATCTATCATTTTGGCGGCCTCACCAGCATCTACAACTCGTACTCGCTGGAGAAGATCGACTTCTATCCGGGCAACTTTTCCGTCCGCTACGGGCGGCGAACCGGCGGCATCTTGGAGGTGACGACGAAGGACCCGGCGCGCGATCGCGTCCACGGCGTCGC
>RCNB010001232.1_pt1 | contig 16168 bp, 9 predicted proteins | sample 2041321 | NCBI WGS metagenome assembly RCNB01 (sample SAMN09708232, study PRJNA481090) | Marine sediment metagenome, whole genome shotgun sequencing project. | reverse complement strand
CCGCACGTACTCAGGTATTGGGAGCAAGAGTTCCCACAACTAAAACCTGTAAAGCGACGGGGTAACCGCCGCTATTATCAGCGTCAGGACGTTCTGATCATCCGTCAGATCCGAAGTCTCCTCTATGACGAGGGCTTTACGATCGGGGGTGCTCGCCAGCGCCTGACCGGTGATGATGCGAAGTCAGATGTCACGCAAAGTCAGCAGATAATCAAACAGATACGCACGGAACTTGAACAAGTTCTTAAGATTCTGCGACGTTAATTCAATCCTTCCCAAGACTACCTGCGGCACGTATCATTGCGCCCCGTAGGAGTGGTCCCTTGACCACGACATCTACAACGGTCGGGGCGTAGCGCAGCCTGGTAGCGCACTTCTCTGGGGGAGAAGGGGTCGGAAGTTCGAATCTTCTCGCCCCGACCAATTTTCAATTCGAACCCCAAATCAGCAGAATAGTCTGAACAAAATGGCGAAGTGCTCGCCAGCCTATCGGGATATTCACTATGAGTCTGGCGAGGTTATCTATTTCAAACCCCGTTGCGGTCATAGCGGCGGTAATACTCGTGCTATTGCTCGGGACGATCGGGCTGGCGAGATTGCCCGTGCAAATGATCCCTGATGTGCAAAGGCCATTTATTCAGATAACCACAGGTTGGCGTACTGCCGCTCCCGAAGAGGTCGAGTCGGAGATCATCGAGCCGCAAGAGGACGTGCTTCGCGGACTACCTGGTATTGAGAAAATGGAGTCGTCAGCGTCGCGGGGAAGCGCGAGTATCAGCTTGATGTTCACAGTCGACACTGACTTGCAGCGTGCATTGCTTGAGGTCATGAACAGACTGAATCAGGTACCACGCTACCCCATTGATGTAACTGAGCCACGAATCTTCGCCGGGCAGGATAGTTTTGGAAGTGCGATTGGCTGGTTTGTATTGACTCCGATGGAGGGCAATACCCGGCCAATGGCCAGCTACAGCGATTTCGTGCGCGAAGTTGTTCAAGCACGAATCGAACGCGTGGAAGGGGTTTCAAACTCAAACGCTTTTGGTGGCAGAAACAACGAAGTCCGAATTACCTTTGATCCCTACGAAGCCGCAGCCCTTGGCATAGAAATTCCGACTCTGGCCGCATTAACTGGAAACAACAAAAACACGTCGGGTGGATTCAGCGAAGTCGGCCGCCGACAGTACACGTTACGTTATGCCGGCCAATATGAATTACCAGATTTCGGCGAAATGATCCTGGCCTGGCGGGCAGGAAACCCAGTTCGGCTGCGTGACATCGCAACGGTCGAAGTAGTCATGCGGGATAGTTCCGGTTTCATAATGAATACCGGGCAGATGGCGATCGCGTTTAACGCACAAGTTGAGAAAGGGGTAAACGTTCTTGACGTTATGACCGAGCTGAAGGTTGCCGTCGAAGAACTGAGACAAGGTGCGCTCAAACGCGCCGGCCTCGAAATAGATCAGGTGTACGACGAGTCTGTTTACATAGAAGACTCGATCGCAATGCTGCGCATCAATCTTTTGATCGGTATTGGACTGGCGTTCGCGATCCTGTGGTGGTTCATGCGAAAGTTCCGCGCCACGCTAATGGTAGCCATGGCCATCCCGGTCGCTTTGTTTGCCGGGTTCATGGTTATGCAGGTGACCGGCCGAACACTAAACATGATATCGCTGGCAGGACTGGCATTCGCAACGGGCATGGTTCTGGACGCAGCAATTGTGGTCCTTGAGAACATTGTGCGTCTGCGAGAAAACGGTACTGAATCGAAGGAAGCGGCAATCAAAGGCTGCAGCCAGGTCGCGGGAGCATTGCTGGCATCGACGGCGACAACAGTTGTAATTTTCTTGCCGCTCATTTTCTTAAACGACGTATCCGGTCAGTTGTTCGCTGATCTTGCGCTGGTAATTTCGGTGGCAGTAATAACGTCATTCATCATCGCACTTACTGTGATTCCGACGGCGGGATCGAATTGGCTGAAGGACGTTCGCCTGGACGACCCGCATGCTAATTGGTGGAGCAACATTACTCGACATATCATGAGATTGACCGACAAAGACCGGACACGAAAGGTTTTGGTCGTAGGCCTTTTTGTTGGTGCTTCTTTCATGACTTGGCTTTTGCTCCCACCGGCCGATTACCTGCCAAAGAGCAAGCAGGGATTTGTTTTCGCATTCATCAATTTACCGCCGGGCCAAAGTGTCACCGCCAGCAAGGACGAGTTCGCAGATATTGTCGTGGAGCGGCTGGACCCCTATGTGCAGCCGGGTGCCGATCTGGAACTGGATAGTTACTTTCTCGGTGTTTTCGGATCGGGTGCGTTCGCGGGTGCAATGACAAAAAATCCGAATGACTCCGACGCGTTTGCACAAAAACTCAGTCAGGAGGTCCTCGGAGGATTCCCGGATACGATGGCCTTCGCGGCCCAAAGAGGAATCTTTGACCGACTCGGTGGCGGCACCAATATTGAACTGAATATTCAGAGCCGGGATATGGATTCGATGCTAAAAGCAGCCAGAGCTGGAATGGGGCTGGTCGCACAGCACTTGCCGGGAGCCCAGGCCCGTCCTGTACCGGGTCTCGATGTCGCCGAGCCCGAGCTTCGCCTGATTCCGGATGAGCGGAGAATTGCTGAAGCTGGCTGGAGTCGGGGGCAAATGTCCACAATCGTCAGAGCCTTAGGTGACGGACTTTACGTCGGCGATTATTTTGACGGCGATCGTCGTCTTGACGTTGTGCTCCGATCTCCCGAATGGACAAGCCCGGAACAGCTTGCCGCAACACCTCTCGCGACACCTGCGGGAGGCGTTCAACCTTTGGATCAACTCGTTGCCATAACGCGAACCGCCGGCCCCGAACAGATTAGGCGCGTCGACAGACGCAGAGCTGTGACATTGCAGATTACGCCGCCAGATGGGATATCGATCGAAGAAACAGTCGCTATTTTGCGGGCGAAGGTCGAGCCCGAATTGAGGACCTATTTGCCGGAAGACGGGGAAATTGGGTATTACGGCAGCGCAGACAACTTACGAATTGCTCTGCGCAATATGGCGAGCAGCTTCGCTCTGGCGATAGTGGTTCTCTACCTGCTGATGAGCGGCCTATTCAGGTCTTTTTTGGACAGCTTGTTGGTCGTAGCTGCGCTTCCGTTGGCGACGGTCGGCGGCGTTTCACTACTTCGAATTATGAATTTGCCGATGGACCTCTTGACGATGATCGGCTTCATCACCCTGCTCGGGCTTGTCGTGAATAATGCGATCTTGCTGGTTTACCAGACACGAACGTCAGAAAAAGCGGGCATGGACAGGCGCAGTTCGGTGGAACAGGCGGTACGCAGGCGATTACGACCGATTTTGATGAGCACAATGACCAGCCTGTTCGGAATGCTGCCGCTCTTACTCATTCCGGGACCTGGATCCGAGGTGTATCAGGGTCTGGCCGCAGTCATTGTAGGTGGCATGTCTGTCAGCACCGTGTTTACGCTGATTTTCCTTCCAAGCCTGCTGCGATTGGGTGAAACTCAGCATTCGCCAGCGATCGCTACGAGCGACGCTTTACCGGTAGGTTAACTAATGACTGATAAACGAAATTCGCTGGGTCTTGTTGTGCTTCTTCTCGCATTAGTGAGCACAAGTGCGGTTGCGCAAGGATGGGATGAAGCACCGAATGTCGTGACCGCGTCCGCGAGTATGGAGTTACTGTCCCCATCTGTTGATGTACCAGGAACCGTGATTAGTCGCTTCGATTCTCGGCTCGCGTCGGAATTGTCCGCGAAGCTCGTATGGATTGCAGAAGTTGGGACCGAAGTTAAAGAGGGCGACATAGTCGCCCGACTTGAGGACTTCACCTTTAAGATTCGTGAAATGGAAACGCAGAGCCAGGTCGACAGGGAACAGGCCCGGGTGACGTTCTTGGAATCAGAGCTCGAGCGACTTGAGCGATTGTCCGAGCAAAACCTTTCCTCAAAAAGTCACTACGATCAAACGGTTTCCGATCTCGCTATGGCCAGGAGTGACGAGCAAATCGCTCAGGCACAATTGGGTTATTCAAAAATCGCCATGCACGTGACACAAATCCGTGCGCCGTTCGACGGCATTGTAACTGAGCGGCTACGAAGTATTGGCGAGCGGATGAACGTTGCAGACGAGGTTTTGCGTCTCGTTGATCCGGGGTCACTTGAGGTCGTTGCACGAGCGCCACTGAGCACGGTGAACTTCATAAATAAGGGCGATGTACTGTCACTGGTCAATGACTACCGAAGTGGCAACGCGCCGATTCGTACGATCGTGCCTTTCGGTAATCCGCAGTCTCATATGTTCGAAGTTCGTTTGGATGCGGACCCTGAATTATGGACCGTTGGAGAAAGTGTACGTTTGTCGATGCCGACTGCCGCGGCTAAAGAGGTGCTTGCGATTCCTCGAGACGCGCTTGTACTGCGTCGTGACGGAGCGTCGGTTTTTAAAGTGTCCGACGATTCAGTCGTCGTGCAAGTGAAGGTGATCGTCGGTCTGGGAGCCGGCCCACTCATTGAGGTCTTTGGAGACCTGAAAGCCGGCGATGAGGTAGTTATTCGCGGGGCAGAAGGCCTCAGCGATGGAATGACCGTAGCCGTTTCTCCAAAATTACTGTCGACCTCAGACTAATTCCAGCAACCGCTGCGGTCTCGACCTGCGTCACCGATATGCCGTAAGCGGCCCACGCAACGACTAGAATGAAGGCGATATCCCGGAATTGGGAAACTACAGTCGCGCCTATCGCACCGGCCAGCGCGAGCTTCAGAAAAGTCCACTGGATCGCTGTTATGCCAACGTTGTCCCATCCGCTGTTGATTTGCAGCGCGCTGATGTTTGCGATCGTTGCCAAAGAAAACCAGGCTGTGTAGAGGCTGAAGGGCAGGCGCATTGCGGCGTTGTGCGGGAAGTGCCTGATAGATGACAAAGACCAAAAGCGCGAGTTAGATAACGCCCCAGATTGAAAATGTGAATCCGGCCGGCGTAAACAGAGACGGGTACTTCGCAGAAATCACTGGCATCGTCTGATCGTTTATCGGCAGGGCATTCGATAAAACGTTCATCAGTATTGCAATGAGGAAGGCAACAATATTACCTCCCCAGTCTTTGAAGTCTCGGGTCATTTCAGCGTTTCTATCATTTACGGTCAGACTGCGCCGAAAGCGGGTAACTTCTTGTCCTGAATCCCTAACAGAATTGGCTGCGCCGTCTCGCGGTAGATGTTGACTTTGGCATTGAAGGCGACGCGCGAAAGGCCGTGCTTGTCTTTGATAGTCAGGCGACGAATATTGAATTGTCCGGCGCCCATGTCCTCGCCTGTTAAATAGCACTTAATTGCCGTTACACGTTCACCAGCCAATTCCATACCACTGAGTCGAGAAAGATTGCCTTGCGCACGCTGCAGGAAAGTTACGGCATCAACATTCGGTTGTACGCTGATTTCGCCTTTGTCGTTCTCGATTTCGATGTCGGCCATGAAGTCTCCAACCAATATCTGGCCGGGGAGTGCGGCGTCAATCATGCGTGCGAGTTCAATCGTCACATCGCCCACGATAAAATCGTGAGTGGTGGGATTCAGTCCTTCAGCCTGATGGAATTCGTAACAACTACCGACATGAAAGCAGGCGCGAAGACGTGGCACAGCTTTGGACGTTGTTTTGCTCCAGGCTATGGCGTTGTCGGCTAGAACAATGTGCATAAAATGATAGAGGTTGACGCTCGCTTCCAGACCATCGTCACGATTCCAGATATAAAAGCCATCGCCACTTGATGAGCGTGCGAAATCGATACTCACGTCCGCCTCGAGCATCTTCGCATGTGCCGAGTTCATCGAGTAGGAGAGACTGTTTAGCTGCGTCATTTGTTCAAATGGCGTGAGCAAGCTAAAGCCAACGATATCGAACAGCGTTACGGCGCGGCTCGGAACATAGTTGATACCGTACTTGCGTATCATCTTTTCGATGATCTTGGTTTCGATTTCGCTGCCTTCCAAAGGCACGCGCAACGGTATGGTGATGGGTTCGATATTTAGCAGTCGCGCGACTTTCTGCAACTGCGAAATAGTGAGTTGCCGGTCACCCGAGATCAGTTCGGTAATAAAACGCGGTGACACCAGCGGCGGCATTGTGTCGTCCTGAGGTGACGCATATTCGGCAATCGCATAGTGCGGAACGACCAGGATAAGAATGCTCTGATCGAGCGGGACCCAGCTGAGGATGCTGTTCTGGCCGAGAGACCAATGACTGCGCAGCGCTGATTCCACGTGAGTGAGGTTGCTACGTTGGCGAAGACCCATCTGTTGCACGAGTCCCGCTAACTGGTCCAGATACGGCGAATAGTCGGCTATTCGCCGAATCCCGGATTTGGAGAGATCATCTAGTTCCATACATTGGCTCGTGGCGGCTTTCGCGAAGGTGGATTCTCTGCCACAGTTCGCCTCATCAAACTAATTCACTCTTGAGAGCGACGCAAGTTAATAGGCGTTCTGGCATTTTACATAAGAAATGACTCAATCTGGACCTAATATCAAAGAGATTCGTGCTTTACGCGATAGTCTGACTGGGCAGGCTTTGCGCACGCCCGTGATCCGATGTCCCGCAATAGAGAAGAAGATGGGTGGTGGAACGGAAGTCTTCGCCAAACTTGAATTTCTCCAGCGCACGGGAACATTTAAGGCGCGTGGCGCACTGGCAACGCTGCATGGCTTGTCGGCCGATGAGCTTGAGCACGGGGTAACCGCGGGGAGGGCGGGCAATCATGCGATAGCCACAGCGTTTGCGGCACAGACCTTTGGTACGACCGCGAAGGTCGTTATGACTCAATCGGCAAACCCGTCACGTGTCGCGGCGTGCAAAGCCTACGGCGCAGAAGTTGTGATGGCGGATGATGTGCACCAGGCATTTGACCTTGTCCGCCAGATTCGTGATGAGGAAGGGCGTTTCTTTGTCCATCCCTTCGAGGGGCCCTCAATCGCATTGGGCACGGGTACGGTTGGTCTCGAAGTCTGTGAGCAGGTATCGGATTTCGACGCGATCATCATTCCGGTCGGCGGCGGTGGCTTGATCGGCGGGATTTCCAACGCCGTAAGACAGCTGCGCCCCGATGCCGAGATCATTGGCGTCGAGCCCGAAGGCGCGGATTCCATGCATCGCAGTTTCGCCAGCGGTAAGCCGGAGAGTATCGAACAGGTTACGACAATAGCCGACAGTCTTGGCGCTCCCTTCGCCATGCCTTTCTCTTTTGAACTGACCCGAAAGAATGTCGACAGGCTTACGATGATCGACGATGGGCAGATCAAAAAGTCCATGGGTTTTCTATTTCAATCGATGAGCATCGCCGTCGAGCCTGCTTGTGCCGCATCGACTGCAGCCTTGCTCGGTCCGTTGTGGGATTCGTTACAAGGCAAACGTATCGTCTTAATCATGTGTGGCAGCAATATCGACTGGAAAACGTTTTCTCAGCAGGTGGATTTTGACGATGTTGCTTGAGCAGCTGAAGAGCATTGTTGGTCCGAAGGGCTGGACGACAGACCCTGCAGAGTTGGAATCGCGGGTAGTCGATTGGCGTGGGACAACCCATGGCGCAACGCCAGCGGTTATATCGCCGGCGTCGACCGAAGAGGTCGCTGCCGTTGTGCGAGCCTGTGGGAGCGCGGGTGTTGCCATAGTTCCACAGGGTGGCAACACCAGTATGTGTGCAGGTGCTGTACCCGACGATTCGGGCGAACAGATTGTCTTGTCTCTGTCGCGGATGAACAAGATCAAAAACATCGATGTTGCGAACTTCTCAATGGAGGTAGAGGCAGGCTGCATACTGGAGAATATTCAGAGGGAAGCAGCAAAGGCCGATCGATTCTTCGGGTTGAGCCTGGGCGCAGAGGGCAGCTGCCAGATTGGCGGTAATCTTGCGACCAATGCAGGCGGCATTAACGTTGTTCGATACGGCACGGCCAGAGCGCAGGTTCTCGGTCTCGAAGCGGTGCTTGCGGACGGTAGTATCGTCAGTGGCCTTCGGTCGCTCAGGAAAGATACGGCCGGCTATGATTTAAAGCAGCTGTTTATCGGCAGTGAAGGCACCTTGGGGATTATCACGGCCGCGACGCTCAAACTTTATCCGTCGCCAGGGGAAATCAGTACTGCACTGATTGCCATCGATTCTTCGGGCGATGCTGTAAAACTGCTGGCGCTTCTCAGAGCGGAACTCTCTGACACTATCGAAGCATTCGAGTTGGTATCGGCGTTTGTGTTTGGCCTGGTAACTCAGCACATCCCTGAGCTTACGCTGCCGTTTGATGATGACGCCCCGTGGTACGTCCTGATGGATGCAGAGGTCGACGCGGAGCGTCTCGAGCATGCACTGAGTCGTGCTGCCGATGCCACGATGTTGGTTGACGCGGTCATTACAAAGAATACTGCGGAAGCGCAAAAGCTTTGGCGAATGCGGCACTCAATAGCGGAAGCTGAGCGTTCTTTTGGGAAAGCACTCAAGCACGACATCGCGGTGCCAGTGTCTCGCATGGAGGATTTTTTGAATCGCGGCGACGAGTTGCTTGCGGAGGTAGCGCCGGGTGCTCAGTTGATCGCATTCGGACATGTCGGAGACGGCAACCTGCACTACAATGTCGCGCTTCCAAAAGGATTCGGCGATGGGGCGATGGTGACGACTTCGATATACGACCTCGTGGCTGAATTAGGTGGCAGTTTCAGTGCCGAGCACGGCATTGGTCGTGTGAAACGGCAATATTTGCCCATATACCGCAGTGAGGCCGAGCTGAATCTCATGCGAACGCTCAAAAAGGCCCTGGATCCCAATAATATCCTCAATCCGGGCAAGGTAATCTGACGACTAGTTCCGGGTTCAAAGTTGTCCCGGACGATAAACTGTCAAATCGCTATGAGTGCAGATACTAAAAACGTGCCGGATACCTTTGCTGATCAGCTTGTGAGCTTCGATGACAAGCTCCGCGCGACCGCCGATAACGTCGATTTGTTAACGGACGTTCAGGCGGGAATAAGTCAATTGCTTGCAGCATCTGGAAACAGTGAGGCTCAGATCCGCAAGGTTCTGCAAGAACAGTATGAGTCCGGTTCGCTGCGCAAGGAGACATTCCAGCTTGTGAAGTCCATGTTGGACCGCTACGTAACGGAGAACATTCCGACGAGCGCGAATACCGAATCCATAGCCCCGTCCAAAATTCCTGAGCCGGCTAACGAGACGCCCGTTCAAGCGCGACAACCGTCCGCCCCGTTGCCGCTAAGAGACGCGAGCGAAACTAACGACCAGTTCGGTACGACGACGATCATTCCAAGCGATTTCGTTATCAACAAATCGGCGGAGTCCAGAGTGCAGGTTGGATCACTGCTACGTGATCGCTTTTTGCTCCAGGAGCAGATCTCGGGTGGCAGTATGGGCGTCGTGTACAAAGCGATGGACCGCCGACTCGCCGAGGCAGGCAGTGATAATCACTGGGTGGCTATCAAAGTTCTGTCGCCGGAGTTTGCGGGGAACGCACAGGCCTTGCGCGCCTTACAACAGGAAGCCGCGAAGGGCCGTTGCCTCGTACACCCGAATATCGTTCAGTTCATCGATCTCGACAGAGATGATGATCTCTATTTTCTGATTATGGAGTGGCTGGAAGGCCGTACGCTGGCAGACATACTGGATTCGAGAGACGCCAGCGTGATCGACGCTAAAGCGGCTTTCCGAATCACGCGCGATATCGGCGCCGCTCTTGAGTACGCACATAGTCGTGGCATCGTCCATGCGGACATCAAGCCAGGCAACATCATGGTGATGCCGAACGGCGAGGCCAAACTATTCGATTTCGGTGTGGCGCGCGTCAGGCAGCAGCACTCCGATCCTGAGTTTGATCCAGGTGTGCTGGGCGCGATGACGCCGGCCTATTCGAGCATGCAGGTACTGGGCGGTGAAGATCCCGTTGCGTCCGACGACGTCTTTTCACTGTGTTGTCTCTTGTATCGGCTGATCGCCGGTTATCGTGTGTTTGGCCCTCGAAATGCCGCAGAGGCATCTCAGGAAGGAATGAAGCCACAGCGGCTCAAAGGGCTAAATGACAGCCAATGGCGCGCGCTTAAGAAAGGTTTGTCGTATGCCCGCGTAACCCGATTTAGCTCTGTAAAAGAATTTATCGAAGCTCTGGATGAACATCAGGATGAGCCCTTCCGTGTCGAAGAGCCGGACAGGTTTGAAGTCATTGAAGACCATGCCAGCGTTGGCAAATGGATCGTGGCGTTCTTATTGATTACAGGTCTTGGCGCCTTTGCCGCGTATCAACGGGGCTACCTCGATCCCTATATCGAACGATTTACAGCTCCGGCACCCGAGATTACGTCCGCGATAACAGAGCAAGAGACCGAACTTGCGTCTTTCGGCGACGAGCAGCCCGCCGATGAAGCGGCGCTCGAAGCTCAGGTAGACGAAGTTGTTGCCGCACCGGTTGCCGAATCAACGAATACTCCGACTGAAGACTCGGCAATTGAGATAGCCGAGGAGCCCGTCGCTGAGGCTGAAGTACCCGATCTGATAGCCGAGATGATAACCGAGATGATCGACGAGACTCCGGTGGTTGGGCCGGATCCGATGCTGGTTGATTTTTCATCATTGCCTCCGCCAACAGAAATCATTCCGTTTACGCCCGGCCGCGCCGTAAATAGCCCGGTTAATATCTCTGTTCGCGAGGACGGAGCACCGCTAATCATCGATTTCGTGCGCGGCAGTGGTCTGTCGACGCCGATGACATTGCGACTGGAGGAAGTTGGCTTCAGCGGCAATCGATCACCCTGGGGGTCCGGGCAATACGCCTTGTCCAACTCGGGAATGATCCACTTTCCAGCGGGTCAGTCGCGCGGTCGAGTGACGCTGACTATGGCATCGGACCCGTTGCGAGAAACCGATCAACAATCGACCTTGAGACTGCGCGAGGCCGATTTGGCCGACTCTGAATTGGCAGTCGTGAACGTTAAACTCGAGGACGACGATCAGCGAGCCTTCGAGGCACGATTGCCAAACAACTCGATCGCTTTCGGCGCGAGGCAGGTATCGGTAATGGAAACCGATCCAGCGGTCCAAATCGATATTGTGCGATTCAATCCGGATAGTACGTCCGTCACAATCGAATTTACGGTAAGCGACCTCAGTGCCACTGAAGGCGAGGACTATTTCGCCCCCGGTGAGCACTTTATTAGTTTCGGACCGCAACAGCGTTCGGCGCGTCTTCTCGTCCCACTGGTGCAGGATGTCGAGTTCGAAGGTGACGAATCTTTCGTCGTAGAACTCGTCAGTTCGTCGCAGCTGTCCGGGAATGCCATCGATCACCAGATCGTTGTCACAATACGCGACGACGAAACACAGACCCCCTGAATTACTGCTAGACTTCCGCTCCGGCTTCGCAACGCGCGAGGCATAGACAGAGCGACTTCAAGACATGAGTGAGAAGGAACTGCGACGCTATTCACGCGTTGTTGTCGATGGCGACGAGCAGGCACCCAGCCGAGCGATGTTACGCGCGGTGGGATTCGAAGAAGACGATTTTCAACGGCCTCAAATTGGCATAGCGTCGACCTGGAGTATGGTCACGCCTTGCAATATGCATATTGGCGGTTTGGCTGATGAAGCCGTAAAAGGCGCGAATCAAGCCGGCGGAAAAGGCGTCATATTTAATACGATCAGTGTGTCGGACGGCATCTCAATGGGAACCCCGGGGATGCGGTATTCGTTGGTGTCTCGGGAGATCATTGCGGACTCAATAGAAGCAGTCGTCGGTGCTGAAGGATTTGACGGTCTGGTTGCTATCGGTGGTTGCGACAAGAATATGCCAGCGTGCGTTATGGCTATGGCTCGAATGAACAGGCCCTCAGTCTTTGTCTACGGTGGCACGATTCGGCCCGGCAAGAAACGACGCGATATCGTCTCGGTCTTTGAGGCGGTTGGTGCTAAGTCCGGCGGCAAGATAGACGATGCTGAGTTGCTTGAAGTTGAGCAGACAGCGATTCCGGGTCCAGGCGCCTGCGGTGGTATGTATACCGCGAACACGATGGCCTCAGCCATCGAAGCCCTGGGAATGAGCCTTGGCAACAGCTCCGCTCAGGAAGCGGTCTCCAATGACAAGGTGCTCGACTGTCGACAGGCCGGCGAAGCCGTGATGAATCTGATCCGTGAGGACATCAAACCGCTGGACATCATGACGCGTGAAGCCTTTGAGAATGCGATTTCCGTTGTGATTGCTCTGGGTGGTTCCACGAATGCTGTGCTGCATCTTCTTGCGATGGCGCGAGAGGCAGAGGTTGAGCTGTCACTGGATGATTTCACGCGTATCGGCGCGAAAACGCCGGTACTGGCCGACGTTAAGCCCAGTGGTAAGTACCTCATGTCGGAGCTCATCGAAATAGGCGGTATACAGCCGCTGATGAAGCGCATGTTGGACGCGGGAATGTTGCACGGCGATTGTCTGACCGTTTCCGGCAAGACTCTGGCGGAGAATCTCGCCAACGTGGCGGATTATCCGGAAGGTCAGCAGATCGTCAGAGACTTTGATGCACCCATAAAACCTGACAGTCATCTTGCAATACTCTATGGAAATCTCGCGCCAGAAGGCGCGGTAGCCAAGATAACAGGCAAAGAGGGGCTGCATTTTGAGGGCACTGCCCGAGTCTTCCATTCTGAAGAGGACGCCCTGCAGGCAATTCTCGATAACAGTATCAAGGCCGGTGACGTGCTGGTCATACGATATGAAGGCCCCAAGGGTGGCCCCGGCATGCGCGAAATGTTGAGCCCAACGGGAGCGATTATGGGCAAAGGTCTCGGTAAAGATGTCGCGCTCATCACGGATGGGCGCTTTTCCGGCGGCAGCCATGGTTTTGTGGTCGGACATGTCACACCGGAGGCCGCAGTTGGCGGACCGATCGGCTTGGTTGAGGAGGGCGACAGCATCCGAATTGATGCCGAGAGTAAGGAGATCAGTGTCGGCATCAGTGATGAGCTGATGGAAGAACGCCGGGCCAAATGGCGGCGGCCGCCATCCCCGGTCACCCGAGGTGCGCTCGCCAAGTACCGTAGCGCTGTTTCTTCTGCGTCCGAGGGCGCGGTTACCATTCCTCCGGCCTGGGACTAGTATGGCAGGCTTGACCTTTTCGGCTATGTCGGCTCTACTTCATCGATGATTTTTTACGACACCCATGTATTGTGCCTGCGCATCGATAACCTTGATGCGATAAAACACATAATAATCACGGCGCGCCAGAGGTGCGTGGGTGCGAATGGCAACTGTACCGGCTAATCATAAAGTTCGGACATTGTCAGCAAACCCGCCAGGAGATCCTAGCGGGTTTTTTTTTGTGAGCTTCGACTGAAGAGACAGATTGAGTGATGAGCACGACGATTAAAGAAGCGACCTTTGACAGCGGCGCCGCGCTGGGTGCACCGCCCGAGATTGCAGACTCACCCTGGGTAGTCATGAAGTTCGGTGGTAGCAGTGTTTCGACGGCCGAAAACTGGCATACGATCGCGCAGCTCCTGAAGTTTCGTCTGGACGAAGGCTTGCGGCCTGTCGTCGTGCACTCTGCATTGAAAGGCGTATCCAATGCGCTGGAGGAGGTCCTGACAGCAGCGGTTGCAGGTGACGCGAATAGCGCTCTTGCGGACATTCGGGAGCAGCACTATGAGTTGGCCAGGGCCTTGGGGCTGGATGGTCCAACGATGCTTGACGAAACCCTGCACGAACTTGATCAACTCGTTGCCGGCGTCCGGCTCGTTCGCGAAGTCAGCGTTCGTGTGAGAGTCCGGATAATGGCTTTGGGTGAGTTGATGGCCACACGACTGGGCGCTGCTTATCTTGAAACCCAAGCGCTTCCCGTAGACTGGATGGATGCTCGAGATCTATTGCGCAGCCGGTCACGCAACGGCCGACAAACGGCCAACGCGTACCTGTCAGCAACCTGTGATTTTGAGCCGGACGAAGCGCTGCAGTCCAAACTGTCGACAAAGAACAAAATAGTCCTGACTCAAGGCTTTATCGCCCGTAACAAGAACGAAGAAACCGTTGTCTTGGGCCGCGGCGGCTCGGATACATCGGCCTCGTATTTCGCGGCGAAACTGCAAGCACGCCGACTCGAGATCTGGACTGATGTCCCCGGAATGTTCACTGCAGATCCGCGCGTCGTTCCATCGGCCAGGCTACTGGTTGCGTTGCACTACGACGAAGCTCAGGAGCTGTCCTCGGCGGGTAGCACGGTGCTGCATCCGCGTTGTATTGCACCGGTTCGCTCCGCGGGGATCCCACTCTTTATTCGCAGCACCGCGGCACCGGAAATTTCCGGCACCGTCATATCATCCGTGACAGAAGAGATCGAACCGCAGGTCAAGGGCATCTGCATTCGCAATGGATTGACGCTGATCTCGATGGACGGCGTGGACATGTGGCACGAAGTTGGGTTTCTGGCAAAGGCGTTCGCAGTATTCAGCGACAATGGCGTGTCCGTCGATCTTATTTCGACATCCGAAACCAACGTCACCGTCTCGATAGATACGTCGGACCGAATGTCGCCGGACGATGTCGAAGATTCACTGGTTGATGACCTCGAGAAACTTTGCCGTGTCAGGGTGATCGCGAACTGCTCAGCCGTTAGTCTCGTAGGACGAAAGATTCGCACCATCATTCCACGTCTTGCACCCGCATTGGAGGTCTTCGAAGAAGAGCGAATCCACCTGATGTCTCAGGCGGCCAATGACCTGAATCTCAGCTTTGTCGTTGACAAGCAACAAGGGCCACGTCTGGTCGTAAAACTGCACTCGACGATCATTCGCAAGAAAGGCGCATCGTCAGTATTCGGCAGCAGTTGGGAACGCCTGTTCGCCAGCGAAGAACCGACTGTGCGATTGCCGGATGTTTGGTGGATGAAGAAACGCGATCAGCTGTTATCGCTGGCGGACGAGCAGCTGAATGCCTATGTGTATGATCGGGACAGCGTTGCGGATGCCGCGAGTAAGTTGCTTGCCCTGAAGAACATTGATCGAATCCTTTACGCGATGAAGGCGAATTTCAATCCGGACCTGCTGAAGACGTTGGCCACTGCCGGAGTGGACTTCGAATGCGTATCACCCGGTGAGGTCGAGTGGCTGGAACAGAATATTCCGGATTTCGATCTTGGCCGTGTTCTATTTACTCCAAACTTCGCCCCCCGCGAGGAGTACGAGTGGGGAATCAGGAAAGGCCTGCAGGTCACTTTGGATAATCTGTATCCGTTGCAGGCATGGCCGGAAGTATTCAACGGTGCGAAGCTCTTTATTCGTGTCGATCCGGGTCAGGGGCGCGGCCACCACGAGCATGTAAAGACGGCAGGCGTTCATTCAAAATTCGGGGTTCCACGATTCGAAGTCGGCGACCTTGCCAAGCTGGTCGAAGCAGCTGGCGCCGAAGTCATCGGCATACACGCTCACAGCGGCAGCGGGATTCTGGATCCGAATAACTGGCGAAGCGTTGCGAGTAAGCTCGTGTTGATCGCCGAACAGTTTCCGACAGTAAAGACCATTGATTTGGGTGGTGGTCTTGGCGTGCCCGAAAAGCCTGGCGACAGGGAGTTTGACCTGGAACGCCTTGACGAAACACTCGGCGAAATTCACGCCGCCTATCCGCAATTCGATTTATGGCTGGAGCCTGGACGATTCATCGTTGCTCGAGCCGGAGTCCTGCTGACGCGTTGTACGCAAACAAAGGGAAAGGGCGAGATGCGCTACGTTGGCGTAGGGACAGGAATGAACTCATTGATAAGACCGGCGCTGTATGGCTCGTATCACGAGATAGTGAATCTATCGCGTGCCGATCAATTGCCGAGCGAGACAGTCACTATAGTGGGTCCCATTTGTGAAACCGGAGACCGTCTGGGTAGCGACAGATTGCTTCCGCCAACGGAAGAGGGTGATGTGATTCTTATCGCGAATGCCGGCGCGTACGGCCATGTGATGAGTTCACAGTACAATCTTCGCGAAGTCGCTAAAGAGATCGTCATATAGATTTATCGCACTTAGTGCCCCGAGTGACGCGTGCGTAAGCGGTCGGCTACTGCGCCTAAACTAAGTTCCTGATCGGCTAATAGTACGATCAGGTGGTACATCAGATCCGCGGCCTCATCGATTACCTCGTC
>RCNB010001230.1_pt1 | contig 16174 bp, 17 predicted proteins | sample 2041321 | NCBI WGS metagenome assembly RCNB01 (sample SAMN09708232, study PRJNA481090) | Marine sediment metagenome, whole genome shotgun sequencing project. | reverse complement strand
ACCTCTCTGAGTCGGGCAGTGAACGCCGGCATATCGCTTATGAGAAAATTATTATTGATCTACTTTGCGGCGATCAAACTTTGTTTTTGCGCCACGACGAACTCGAGACAGCATGGTCATGGATCGACCCAATTCTAGAAGCCTGGCAAGCCACCGAGAAAAATCCATCTCCCTACAATGCCGGCACCTGGGGACCGTTTGAAGCAAGCCACTTAGTCGCCGAAGATGGTGGCCGCTGGCATGAAGAGGACTAGCAATTTAAGCGCCTGATTTTCCCGGCAAAGTTAACTAAAGCCGTCGCTCCATAACCCAACGAATGGCGCGCTGAGTCAGTTCATGCGCGGATTGCAGCCCGAGTTTTCACTTGATGTGGGCTTGATGGGTTTCGATAGTTTTGATGGAAAGGTTCAGTTGCTTGGCTATTTGGCCGCTGGCCACGCCATCACCGATAAGTTCAAAAACTTGTAACTCACGATTGGATAAAGCGTCGATATCACGTTTATCCAGGTTGGTTTCGACCATGCCGTTGAGTAGCCGCTCGGTCATCGTTTGGCTGAGATATACCTTGCCGTTTAACACCTGACGAATCGCATAGATGATGCGGTCCTGTGCTTCTTGCTTATTCACATAACCGCGCGCACCAGCGCTGAGCACACGCTCGGCGTATAGGGTCTCATCGTGCATTGATGCCACTAGCATTAAGACCTCTGGAGCGCGCAGTCGAATGCGTTCGATCAGTTCGAGACCACTACCGCCAGCCAGTGACAGGTCGATGATGGCAAGATCAGGTTGGCTGCTATCCAATTTTGCAAGGGCCTCGCTCATGTCGCCTGCCTCTGCGCAAACCTCGAGGTCAGGGCAGTCGGCAATCAGCTGCGCGAGTCCCGCGCGCACCAGAGGGTGGTCGTCGACAATCATGATTCGTGTCACTGTGGATTTGTCTCCTTATCCAGTGGAAAATAACACTCGATGCGGGTGCCCATCGCGGTTGAAGTGATGTGTAAATCAGCATCGATCAAGCCGCAGCGGTGTTTCATGATGCGCAACCCAAGACCACTTTGATCCGGTCCATCGGTGGCGATACCGACACCATCATCAACGATGCTCATGCACCCACGGTTGTCCTGCAAACCGAGACTTAGATGAATTTCACTGGCACTGGCATGTTTAAGCGCATTATTGATGGCCTCTTGCGCAATTCGATAGAGATGCAGCGCGGCGCTTTTGTCGGCGATGAGAATTTTCCGGTTGATGGTGAGAACAATCGGCACACTTCCTTGGGCCTGCAGATCAACCACTAAATTTTCAAGCGCATTCATAAACCCAGCCACATCAATGTCGACTGGCATCAGGCCACGCGATAAAGCCCTGACTTCGGCAATGGTTTGCTTTAGACCCTGCGCTAGCTTAGTCGCCAAATCGTGTTCGGGTTTGCTGGCGTTGTTGAGCAAACTTGTTGCGAGCATGCTCAACCCGGTTAGCTGTTGGCCGAGACCGTCATGCAACTCTTGCCCGATCCGACGTTGTTCACTAACCGGAATCTCCAAGATCTCTCTTTGTAACTGGCGTTGCTCACTGAGATCCATGATAACGGCCGCAAACATGCGGCTGTGGCTCAGATTGATGTCGCCGATTGAGAGATAAATGGGGAAGCGGCTGCCGTCTTTTCGCAGCGCCGTAAGTTGGCGCCCAATGCCAATGATCTTGGCGTGACCGGTTTGCATATAGTTCGTCATGTAACCGTCATGCGCCACGCTATGTTCCCGCGGCATCAAGATGTTGACCTGCTGCCCCAACAGCTCATCCTCTCGGTAACCAAAGAGTTTCAGCACCGCACTATTGACGAATTGTATTCGACCCTTAGTATCGGCCAGAACTACGCCTTCCAATGACGTCTGTGCGAGCGTTTGAAAGGTTTCAGCCTGCTGATGAATGGTTTCTTCAATCGGCTTTGAAAGGCGATAAAACAATCGGCTAGCAAGAAAAATCACCAACATCGCCGCCGCCAGCGCGCCGAGCCCAGCGCGAATGAAAGGCGCGCGAATTTCGCTAATATCGGTTTTTGCGACTAGGCCAAGGTCGAGGACAGAGACTGGCTCATACGCGGCTAGCACCTGGACACCGCGATAATCGAGCCCCGTTAACACACCTGCTTCACCCGATAAGGCTCGTCGCATAGGTTCGGCCCATTGGCCAGCAAATGGAATTGGATGCGGAGGCTCTAGGGTATCGAGTGATGAGTCGGGCGATGATTCATGGCCGCGACTCAACAAGAATACAATTTGCTCTTGCTTGCGCTTAGCTAAAACGAACTCACCACTTTCGCCAAAACCTTTGAAGTGTTTATGTGCGGCTGCAACCTGCTGCAATGTGTGTTGTCCGGAATTGGGTTCGTTCTCGATCTCGGGCGAGTTGGCTAAATCAAAACGCGCGATCGCTTCAATTAGGCGCGCTTGACTCTTGACGGTATCAATCAGCGCCAAGCGATGTTGCTCGATGGCGGTCAGATACAATCCGGTGATCGACAACGCACTGACCAGCATAGCGGCGCCCGCCATAATCAAGAACAACTGTCGAAAGGGTGCATTTTGGAGCACAACATAGAATCAAAAGTGAAGGTGTGGATCATGGTATCTGGAAACCCCTGATATGCCCATCAGGGAAACCTTGATGTTGCATACAAGCAGCTCGGGCCAAACATAAATTTCTTGACACCACAGATTTGGGGATGAGATGCGACCAACCACCAGCGCCCGCGAAGATAGATGTCATGTATGTGTATGTTGAAGTGGATGGTGAGGAGCAGTTGCTCGGGTTCTATCTTCCGAGTGATCTGTTTAGTCTCGATACGAATGGGTCCGAGGATCACATGTCGTCAACGATTAGTTTGGAAAATGCGTCAGTCTGTCGGTTCTTGCATGTCAATCTCGACCAAAAGGAAATCGGTATCAACCTGCTAAAAATATTCTGCCGAACAGATGCAGCGCGGACATAATCTGGTGTGGACCTAGCGCCAAAGGATGCAGATGGGCGCATCGCCAGTTTTATTGAAGATTTAGCGAAGCCTTATACTACTTCTGGAGTTCTGAAGCAGCGTTTGTGCTGTCGATGTTGCGTCAGGATATCGGTGGCTATTTGCGGCTTGCGGTGGAGACCGTCAGTCGCACCTTGACGCGGTTTCACCAAGCCGGTGTGCTCACTCAAAACCGGCGTAAAGTTGAAATTCTCGACCGGGTGCGTTTATAGAAAACTGGTTGGCGCTGGTATGACGCGCTTGAAGGAGTGACTGGCGGCCATTCCATGGCGGAGCCTTCTCCATGACGGGTGTGATCACCCTGCAATGCGATAAACAATGCAATCAAACCCAAACCGATGATCCCGACTCCAGCTATCGCTCGCAATCGCCCTGAACGCGCTTGAGCTGCAAACCTATTCGCCAGCTCACCCGCTACCAACAATGCAGGCAAGGTACCCAAACCAAACCCCAGCATGATAGTAGCCGCTATGATGGGGTCAGCGGTGGTTAGCGCCCAAACCAACACGGCATAAACCAGCCCGCAAGGAAGCCAGCCCCAAAGCATGCCGAGCATAAATGCCTGAGGTTGGCTACGCACCGGCAATAAGTGCTGACTGAGTGGCTGTAAATGACGCCAAACCCGATACCCCCAAAACTCCAGCAATTTCAAACCGCGCCACCAGTTGGCCAGATACAACCCCAGCAAAATCATGAAAATTGCCGCTATCACGCGAGCGACCATGGGATTGATGATTAACTGCATTTGTAAACCAATCGAACCTGCCAGCAGCCCGATCATCGCATAACTGAGTAAGCGCCCTGCGTTGTAGCTCAATTGATAGGCGAAACTTGATTTTGGGCTTTGTTTCGAACCGGCTGTCGGGCCTTGGTCGATCCCCATATTGAGTGCAGTGACGATGCCACCACACATGCCAATGCAGTGGCTAGAGCCGAGCAAGCCGGTGAGCATTGCCGCCGCAAAACTCGCTTCTAACATCATGCGTCAATCAGCCATATAGTTAGCGGAATAGTTAGCTACTAGGCGGGTGGGTTGGCGCTGGGGCAATTGCAATAAACCTGTGAGTCGCCATTCGCTGGTTTGCAGGAAGAGATTCCAACGTCCTCGCTCAAGTAAAGGCTCGATCTCAGCATTCAAAATACCGTCGACAAAGGTCAGCTTGAGGTGTTGATCCCATCCTGGACGGGTCGTATGGATTAACTCTAACGCAATCGATTGTTGTAAGTCGAAGGCTTGCCTAGCGTTCAGCTTGATTTGTATCTGAGTCAGTGAGACTAACCTAAGCTCTGCCGACAGCCCCAGCTCAAACGCGCGCTGATCACGTGCCAACACTCGGTTAATTTCTTTGCCGTTTTTATAGTAGTCATCGACTACTAAACCTGAATCAGATTGGATCGCCAGGGTGATCATAATGACCCCCATGATCACTGCGGAAAAGGGAATCGCGATGATCATCCAAACAAGCGGTTCTTGAGTCCAAGGTCGGTTGATGGTGGGTTGGCTATTCATCATGAAGGCCCCGGACCTACAAAACGCGAGGCTTCGGTGGTCGTTAAGTGATTAGCATCGATGGCTTGTAGGTGAAAGGTGACGGTGACGCTGCGAGCGACTAGATCAGATTCATCGACTTGAAGGCTGGCAACCCACTCGCCGATTCCACCGGCAGGAACAAACATCTCCGGGGTATCGGTGATCAACTTGATGTTATCAATACCCGCGACCCAGAGGGTGTAGCGATGCGGCCCACTATCCATGTTAAGGACTTTTAATCGATAGACGTTCTCGATTAAACCTTTACGGGTTTCGCGATAAAGGCTGTTGCGGTCGCGAATAACATCGAGCTCAAGCGGTATGCGTTGCACCATGTGCATGACTAAGCCACCACTCAATAAAAGTAGGATCAGCGCGTAGACAACAATCCGGGGGCGCAGTATTTGAATCGGTTTGCCATCGACCGTATTTTGAGTGGTATAGCCAATCAGGCCGGGCGGATAAGACATTTTATCCATGATCCCATCGCAAGCATCGATGCAAGCCGAACAGGCAATGCACTGATATTGCAGGCCATCGCGAATATCGATCCCGGTTGGGCAAACCTGCACACAAACGCTGCAATCAACACAATCGCCAAGCCCTTGCGTTTCGGGCTTGACACTTCGACTGCGTGACCCTCTCGGGTCGCCGCGTTTTTCATCATAGGCAACAATGAGCGTGTCAGCATCGAACATGGCGCTTTGGAACCGCGCATAGGGGCACATGTACATACACACTTGCTCGCGCATGAAACCGGCGTTGCCATAGGTGGCAAAGCTATAAAATAGAATCCAGAATAGCTCCCATGGGCCGAGGCTTGCGCTCAGCAATTCACGCCCGAGTTCATCGATGGCTGTAAAATAGGCAACAAAGGTGAAACCGGTCCACAATGAAAACAGGATCCAGACGCTGTGCTTGATCAGTTTGATGCGAACTTTACTGATTGAATTAGGCGCATTGTCGAGTTTCATCCGGCGACTGCGGTTACCTTCGATCTTTCGTCCCATCCAGAGGTAGGCTTCAGTCCATACCGTTTGAGGACAAGCGTAGCCGCACCAGACGCGACCCAAAATCGCGGTGAAAAAAAACAAAGATAACCCCGCCAAAATCAACAAAGCCGCCAGATAGATAAAGTCCTGTGGCCAAAGAGTGAGTCCAAACAAATGAAATTTGCGTGCGGGCAGGTCGAAAAGGATCGCCTGCCTGCCTTCCCATTGCAGCAGCGGGGTTAAATAAAATATCCCCAACAGCACGATCGTTGATAGTCCGCGCAAACGGGTGAAGGGCCCCGCCACATCCCGTGGATAAATCTTGGGATGGGAGACATACAGACTGTTGTTCTCTTGCTGTGGCGGCGATTCTGGCAGTGATTTCAAAGCTTGATCTCGACGCTTAAGTGCGATCAGCCGGCTTAAAGGGTTTGGCTGAATTGACAATGCAAAAATAGAGACTGCCCGCACTGCTTATCATGGCAAGCAACCAAAAGCCGAAAAAGCCTAAGCTATAGGCCGAGAGATTACTGAGTTCTATATTGAATGGCCTCAGATCCTCGGGATGAAATGCAGAAAAAAACAGACCCGTAGCGACGATAGCCGTCACAAATGACGGCCATAAAACGACTATCAATCGCAGGGGCCAATGGGGATCAAGTGACTGCCAGGAACTCATTAATTAGGTTGCGCTAAGTGGTAAACATAAGCGGTTAGCAAATGCACCTTGTCATCGCCGAGAAAGTCTTGATGAGCCGGCATAACTCCGCTGCGCCCGTTGGCGATCGACTCCGAAATTTGGCTTAGAGAACCCCCATAAAGCCAAATGTCATCGCGTAGCTTGGGGGCCCCAAAAATAGGATTGCCACTGCCGTCAGCACTATGGCAGGCCCCGCAGAACAGCTCGAACCGAACTTTGCCTTTTGTCGCAAGTTCACTGTCAGTTGCACGCCCTGACAGGCTGAGAACATATTGACTAACTTCAGCGACACCCGCTTCGCCGCCAAGCGGTAGCTCCCACGCCGGCATCATGGCCTGTCGACCTTGCAAGATTGAGGCCTTGATGGCATCAACTGAACCGCCCCATAGCCAATCTTGATCGCGCAGATTAGGGAAGCCACGGGCACCGCGCGCATCTGAGCCGTGACAGGTGGCACAATGATTGGCAAATAGTCGTTCGCCAATCTTAAGGGCCTGCGGGTCATTGGCGAGATCGGGGACCGATTGCTGGCGAAAACCGGCGAACAGAGGGCCGACCTTGGCATCCATTATGGCCACTTCTTCCTCGTAGGCGCTTTTCGAACTCCAATTCAGCAAACCCTGGTAATGACCTAATCCGGGGTAGAGGATTAGGTAACCAATGCTAAAATACAAAGTGATGTAAAATAAACCCAGCCACCAGCGCGGCAACGGGTTGTTGAGCTCGGTCAGGTCAGAATCCCAAACATGGCCGGTGTCCTCGACCTGATCTTTCTTTGTGAATCCTGACGTCATCCAATGCAACAGCCAAAAGCAGGCGATGATGCTGAGAATCGTGAGAATCACAATGTACCAATGCCAGAACTCGCTGGTGAAATCCGCCATAGATTACTCCTTCAAATCTAATTCAGGATGATTGCCAGTCTGACGAGAGACTTCATCCTCAAGGGGAATCTGCTCGGCCTCATCAAAATCGCTTTGCCGACGACCACTGTAGGCCCACAGCACGATGCTGAAGAAAATGACCATTACCACCACGGTCCAAATCGATTGAATTGTCGACAATGTCATGCGTTATCTCCTGCGTTTGAGTTCGATGCCCAAGCCCTGTAGATAGGCGATCAAGGCATCGAGTTCGGTTTTATTGGCTAGCTCATTGGGTGCATTGGCAATTTCCTCGTCGCTGTAGGGCGCGCCCAGTTGGCGCAGCACCTGCATCTTCTTTTGAATCAAACTGTCATCTAACAGCGTGTCGGCGAGCCATGGATACCCCGGCATGATGGATTCGGGCACAACATCGCGCGGGTTGATCAAATGCACGCGATGCCACTCATCGCTGTAGCGTCCGCCGACCCGATGCAGATCAGGGCCAGTGCGTTTCGACCCCCATAAAAACGGCCGGTCATAGACAAATTCGCCAGCCACAGAATAGTGCCCATAGCGTTCCGTCTCAGCCCGAAAAGGGCGAATCATTTGCGAATGGCAGACATGGCAACCATCGCGCACATAGATATCGCGGCCTTCGAGGCGCAGGGGCGAATATGGTTTTAGCCCAGCCACGGGTTCGGTCAGCGAATCCTGAAAGAACAGTGGGATAATCTGCACTAAGCCGCCGATGGAGAGCACAACGATCACTAGAATGATCATCAAACCAATGTTTTTCTCGACTTTTTCATGCGCGGTTGCCATATCAAAATCTCCTTAAGCCGAGTGAGCGCCAATCGGGTCGGGAATTTCGACCTCGACCGGTTCCGCATGAGCAACACTTTTCCACAGGTTATAGGCCATCACGATGGCGCCAAACAAGAAGAAAGCACCACCTAACATCCGTACGATATAATAAGGGTGCATCGCTTCGACGCTCTCGACAAAGCTGTAGGTTAAGGTGCCGTCAAAGTTGACCGCGCGCCACATCAAACCTTGCATGATGCCGGCCACCCACATGGACGTGATGTACAGCACGATGCCGATGGTGGCCGACCAAAAATGCACCTCTACCAGTTTCAGGCTATAAAGCTCGCGTCCAAACAAACGCGGTATGAGGTAATACATCGCACCCATCGAAATCAGCGCCACCCAACCGAGAGCGCCCGAATGAACATGCCCGATGGTCCAATCGGTGTAGTGTGAGAGTGCATTGACCGTCTTGATCGCCATCATCGGCCCTTCAAACGTCGACATGCCGTAGAACGAAATGGATACGATCAGTAGGCGCAACACGGGATCGGTGCGTAATTTATGCCAGGCGCCAGACAACGTCATGATGCCATTGATCATGCCACCCCATGAAGGGGCTAGCAGAATCAAGGACATCACCATGCCGAGCGATTGGGCCCAGTCAGGCAGCGCGGTGTAGTGCAAGTGATGCGGCCCCGCCCAGATATAGGTGAACACCAGAGCCCAGAAATGCACCACTGAAAGGCGGTATGAATAGATCGGTCGCCCGGCTTGTTTGGGCACGAAATAATACATAATGCCGAGGAAACCAGCGGTGAGGAAAAAGCCAACCGCGTTGTGGCCATACCACCACTGCACCATCGCATCTTGCACACCAGCATAGGCCGAGTAAGACTTCCAAAGTGAGACCGGCAAAGCCGCGCTGTTGATGACGTGCAGCACCGCAACCGCAATGATGAAAGCACCGAAGAACCAATTGGCAACATAGATGTGGCGAATCCGACGGCGCATAATAGTGCCAAAAAATACCACCGCATAACTCACCCAAACGAGGGTGATTAAGATATCAATCGGCCACTCCAACTCGGCGTACTCTTTGCTCGATGTGATACCCAGCGGCAATGTGATCGCGGCGAGTAGGATGACCGCTTGCCATCCCCAAAACGAGAAAGCGGCCAACAGTGGAAATGCTAGGCGTACGTGGCAAGTGTGTTGAACCACGTAGTAAGAACAGGCAAACAATGCGCAGCCACCGAAGGCAAAAATCACCGCGTTGGTGTGCAACGGGCGCAGACGACTGAAGGTGAGCCAAGGAATATCGAAGTTCAATACGGGCCAGGCCAACTGCGCGGCAATCAACACGCCAACGCTCATTCCCACCAAACCCCACACAATCGTCATGATGGAGAATTGCCGCACCACGGTGTAGTTGTAGGTCGTTGCTAAATTCATTAATGCTTATCCTTTATTAGGGGCTTGGCGATAGGGCGCTTGGCTGCCTCAAATACGAAAAATTGTGATCAATAGGTGAACGCCGGTTGAAGCCCGAAACCCCATAACAAAGCAGTGGTAGCGAGCAGTGCCACCAGCGCAATCAGACCCACCGCAAGCACTGCAGATGAGTAGAGAAAACCGCGTTCTGTGGAGATTTCCATCAGGATGGGCAAGCCGCAATAGAGCAGATAGACCGTATAAGCGAGTGCCGGAAGACCTAGCAGCAGGTTGAGCCAAAGTACTGGGTATATTTGCATAATACCGATCAGAAATAGGGGTGTGGCGACATAGGCAGCCAGCGCGATGCAAAGCGCCAAGGGCTTTTCGACGTCATACGCTTTGCCGAGCAGATGGATGACCCAACCGATTGAGAAGACTCCAATCAGCAGGGCGATGTAGTAGACGGTTGCAATCTCAAGGGCCGATTCATCCGTTATTTTAATCGGCTCACCGACACCGATTTGCCAGCCGATTCGTGTGGTTCCGTAGTAGCCCGAGACCACCGGAACCAGCCCCAATAACAAGATATGTGCAGTCGCTCCTTTGCCGCTTTGAAGTTGCAGGCGGATCTTTTCCCACTGTGCAGTCGCGTTGGTTAAAAGGCCGAATGTATTCTGAATGAGCATGCCGCAGCAGTGATGACTTCGAATTCAGCATTATTGATAAACTCCCTGAGCAGATATTGATCTATGTCAATATTTGTTCGAATAGACGCTTGCATCATGGGTCGGATGCCGAACCATTCACCGAAATGCCCACGCGGGGCGACCTGAATCCTAATGACAGCGGTCTCCAATAACTACAATTCTGCTCTCGATCAGGCAGCGAACGCTAACCCTGCAAGTGATGCGACGGACTGTTTTCATTGTGGATTACCCGTGCCCGTCGGGTTCGAAGCACGGGTGAGCATCGCGCAACAGCAACAACCTATGTGCTGCTATGGCTGCCAGGCAGTGGCCGAGGCCATCGTCGCAGCAGGCCATGCTGATTTCTACCGTCATCGAACTGAGCTGTCGATTATTGGGCAGCCGTTGGTGCCAGAATTTCTGCGTGAAACCATGTTGTTTGATTCTGACATTTTGCAGCAGCAGTTTGTCGTCGACAAAGGCGGCACGACTAAAGAAACCAACTTGATCTTAGATGGCATCACTTGTGCTGCCTGTGTCTGGTTGATCGAGCAATCACTCGCGGCTATTCCGGGGGTTGAAGACGTTCGCTTGAACTATGCCTCTGAGCGAGCTTGGCTGCGTTGGCGAGACGACCGGGTCAAGCTGAGTGAGATACTGCTTGCAGTAGCGCACATTGGATACCGCGCAATGCCTTATGACCCTGCGATGCAGCAGCAAAAGCGTTTGCAGCACCGCCAAATGCAGCAGCGGCGTTTACTAGTGGGCGGTTTATTCGCGATGCAGGTGATGATGATTTCGATCAGCCTCTATCTCGGTGCGGGAACTGGTATGGAGCCCCACCATGAGCGCTTCTTTCGATGGCTGAGTCTGGCCCTCAGCTTACCTGTGGTGCTCTATGCCGCAGTGCCTTTTTATCAGGGCGCTTGGCGGGCAATAAAGAACGGCCTGATCTCGATGGACCTACCGGTTTCAATGGCGATAATCATGGCCACCACCAGCAGCGTGATCGCGACCTTGCGCGGGCAGGGCCATCTTTATTTTGACTCCGCGGTGATGTTTGTTTTCTTGCTCACGGCGAGCCGTTATTTCGAGATGATGGCGCGAGAGCGTTGTGCGATCAATGTTGAAAAACTGGTGCAAGGACTGCCTTTATTGGCGAATCGAATTCTGCCAGGAATTCAATTAGAAATGCGCAGCAGTGAAATCATTCCGGCCAAACTACTGCAAATTGGCGATGAAGTGATGATCGCGGCCGGTGAGACTGTGCCAGCCGACGGTGTGGTCAGCGAAGGCGCTTCTAGCGCCGATGAATCACTAATCAATGGCGAGAGTTTGCCACTGCCGAAACAGTGCGGTGACTCACTGGTGGGCGGCAGCATTAATTTATCTCATCCGTTACGAATGACAGTGAGTGCCGTCGGCACGGAAACTTTGCTGCATCAAATTCACTGCATGATTGAGCGAGCGCAAAGCAATAAGCCACGATTTTCGCAGCTCGCCGATCGATTTGCCGGTCACTTTATTTTGTTCGTGCTGGTGGTGGTCGTGGCCACTGGATTTTGGTGGTGGTCGCAAGGGTCTGATCAGTGGTTTGAGACTGCTCTCGCAGTGTTGATTATCAGCTGTCCTTGCGCGTTGTCGCTAGCAACGCCGACGGCTGTTTCGATGGCGCTTGGGAATCTGCAAGCCCAAGGTTTATTGGTGCGTCGAGGCGCGGCTCTGGAAATTTTGCCACGAGTGTCGCATATTGTTTTCGATAAGACCGGCACTTTGACCGAGGGCAAGCCAAAATTAATCCACACTCAAGTTCAATCAAAGGTCGTTGATCATGATTGTTTGCAATTGGCGGCATCACTTGAAAACTATTCGGAACATCCGCTTGCGAAGGCAGTTGTTGCGTTTGCAGGAGATGTGACGTTATTACCGGTAACAGGTTTGCAACAACAATCGGGAGGCGGCATTAGTGGTGTCATTGCGGATCGCCGATACTACATAGGTAGCACTGACTATGTGTTATCACACTCTAACCAAACCTTAGCTAGCCTTGCCGAGACAATACAGACAAGCGCTAGCGAGACTGTTGTCGTGCTCGCCGATGACCAGCAGCTGCTGGCACGATATTCATTTCTCGATCAGCCCCGAAGCGATGCTGCTGACTTAATAAAGGCATTAAAAGAAAAGAGTTATGCAATCAGCTTAATGAGTGGTGATCGCGCCAGCGCAACCGAAGCGGTTGCCAATCACTGTGCGATTGACGATTGGCATGCCGACATGTCGCCCCAAATGAAACTCGACGCGGTGACCGAATTACAAGTCCAAGGTGCCTGCGTGCTAATGATCGGTGATGGCATCAACGATGCGCCAGTGCTGGCCGCCGCAGACACCTCGATTGCGATGGGTGGCGCCTCCGCGGTGGCACGCAGCAGTGCCGATGTATTGCTGCTTTCGAATCATTTGCGACAAGTGCTGCTTGCGATTCAATACGCCTCGGCAACCCAACGCGTGATTCGACAGAATATGCTGTGGGCGCTCAGCTATAACCTATGCGCGATTCCAGCGGCCGCGCTTGGTTTTGTCTCGCCCTGGATGGCCGCCATCGGTATGTCGTTGAGTTCACTGCTGGTGGTGCTGAATGCGATGCGCTTAAAACGCTAGTGGATATTATCTTCCTATTAGTCCCAATCTCGCTGGTTTTATTAGGCCTTATCGTGTGGATTCTGCTGTGGGCGGTAAAAGACGGCCAATTTGAAGACCTCGAAGGCCCGGCGCACCGTATTCTAATGGACCAAGACCGCATTAAAAAAAAGTCGAATGTACACCCCACTGACAGTGTTGAGGAAGACGTTTGACTGTTTCGCGCACTCAATTGATCTAAGTCAATATCGGTTTGCTGATCAAATGATATATCTCATAGGAGTTCTATTCGTTAAATTCAGGAGATGAATTATGGAAATTTGCAACACTACTTCACCCAGTAAATCGCCACTAGGCTTCGTTGCCATGCTGTTAATTCTGTATATCTCCTTGGTTGCTTTATTACTCCCAACATTAGCAAAGTCAGCCACCAGGTTGCCGACTGAAAATGCGGTGATGACGGCCGCTCCTCAGGTTCCTCCACCTATTACCCGCGACCATCCTGCAATGGTTGTAATAAACCTTGAAACCATCGAAAAGAAGGGGCGATTGAGTGATGGAGTGGAGTACACCTTTTGGACTTTCGGTGGCGATGTGCCTGGTTCATTTATAAGAGTTCGAGAAGGTGATTCAATCGAATTCCATTTGAATAATCACCCTTCGAGCAAGATGCCGCATAACATCGATTTACACGCAGTGACAGGGCCCGGTGGCGGCGCAACCTCGTCTTTTACGGCGCCAGGTCATTCGTCTCAATTTACTTTCCAAGCACTCAAACCGGGACTCTATGTTTATCACTGTGCGACTGCACCGGTGGGCATGCACATTGCGAATGGAATGTATGGTCTCATTCTCGTCGAGCCAGAAGGTGGACTGCCGCCGGTCGACAAGGAGTACTACGTGATGCAAAGCGAATTTTATACCAAGGGCAGCTATGGTGAGGGAGGTTTGCAGCCATTTGATATGTCAAAGGCCATTTCCGAAAACCCTGATTATGTGGTTTTTAACGGCTCGGTCGGGGCGATGGTTGGCGACAAATCAATCCGTGCCAATGTGGGTGAAACGGTTCGCTTATTCGTTGGCAACGGTGGGCCAAACTTGGTGTCTTCCTTCCATGTTATCGGCGAAATTTTTGATAATGTGTACGTCGAAGGTGGTGATTTTATTAACCATAACGTGCAATCAACCTTGGTTCCTGCGGGTGGTTCGGCCATCGTCGAGTTTAAGGTTGATGTGCCAGGAACGTTTATTTTAGTGGATCATTCCATTTTTCGTGCTTTCAATAAAGGTGCTTTAGGCATGTTGAAAGTGGCTGGTAATGACGAACTTTCAATCTATTCGGGTAAGCAAGAGGAGTCAGTTTACTTGCCTGAAGGTGGTGGCATACAAAGTATCAGTGGCGATGCACCGGAGGCTTTAAAAGCCAAAAACAAAGCGGAACGTATTCTCTTTGGTCAACGAGTCTACGACCAAAACTGTCTGGCCTGCCATCAACCAAACGGCATGGGGATCTCCAGCGCATTTCCCCCGCTGGCTGGTTCCGACTACCTCTTATCCAAACCTGAACGTTCCATCGACATTTTATTGAAAGGTCTATCGGGGAAAATCAAGGTTAGTGGCAAGGAATACAACGGTGTGATGCCAGCAGTGAAGTTATCCGACGAGAATATGGCTAATGTTTTGACCTATATTTTGAACTCTTGGGGCAATAATGGCGGAGAGATCAAGCCGCTACAAGTGATGGAAAAACGAGCTCAGCATTAAGGCCTAGTGGCCTGATCTGGTTTGAATGATGAAACTATTTAGAGCGTCATTTTTATTGTCGCTAAGCGTGACGCTAGCCCTACTGCCACCTCAAGTGCCAGCAACGTCATTGGACCTGGTTGATATGGTGTCTATCCCGACTGGTAGCTATAAGCCGCTCTATCGAGACAGCACAGGATCCTCCACTTCAATTGTGAATGCTTTTCAGATCGATCGTTACCCGGTGTCTAATATTCAGTATCAAGCGTTTATTTCGCAAAATCCGAAATGGAACCAGGCGAATATCAAACCGATTTTTAGCGATGCCAACTATCTGAAACAATTTAATCATCCAGAAAACATGGATAAAATCGCCCATCGACCAGTGACTAATGTTTCTTGGTTCTCAGCGCGGGCATACTGCAAAGCACGATCTAAGCGATTACCGCGCGAGGATGAGTGGGAGTACGTTGCCAGTGCCAGCGAGACTCGAATCGATGGCAGCAGCGACCCTCTCTACGGTCAGAAAATTCTGGACTGGTATGCCAAATCTGCGAGGGATGATCTGCCAAATGTGACAGATACCTCACCCAATTTCTGGCAAGTGCATGGGTTGCATGGCGTTGTCTGGGAGCTAGTCGACGACTTTAATCGTTCGCTCGTTTCGGGTGAATCTCGGGGTGATTCTCAACTAGAGAAACAACTTTTCTGTGGCGCTGGAGCCGCATCTGCAGCGGACCCAGGTGACTATGCCGCTTTCATGCGTTACGCATTAAGGAGCAGTTATCAGGCAAGTTACACCATGGAATCATTAGGATTTCGTTGCGCCAAAGATGCCGTTGAGGATTGAGGTTATGTTGTTAAAGAAACTTATTATTTTATTTGCCGTTTTGCTGATACCTGGATTTATCCATGCCGCAAATGAGAACAACCTGCCCGGCAGTTCGATTTACAATGTCGAATCACAGTGGGTCGATCAGGCCAACACACCCTATGCCATTATTGATTTGCAAGGGCGAGTTCAAGTGGTCGCATTTGTCTACACCTATTGCAAGCATAGCTGCCCCTTTATCGTCGCCAATTTAAAGCAAATACAAGCGTCTATTCCCGATGAATATTCGGATGAAGTTCAATTTTCATTGATTTCGCTGGACCCAACTAGAGACACCCCTCAAGTTTTAAGCCGATACATGCGGGAGCATGATTTGGAATCTCCTCTGTGGCAGATGCTCAATGGAAACCCTGACGACGTTCTAGAACTTGCTGCTTTGCTCGGTGTTCGCTATCAGCCGATGGATCAAGAAGGCACTGACATTGCGCATTCAAATATGATTTCTGTGCTCGATAAGAAAGGTCGCATTCTGTTCCAATTGAAGGGCTTGAATGAAAACCTAGACTCCGTTGTTGGCAGCATTGTTAATGAGTTGCGCGCGACGAATTAATCCACGACAACCAAAATAATTCGCCCTTTATCTCGTTCACTTGATCTAAGTCACGATCGAAACATCTGGTCTGGTTACTGTTTAATCGGCAACAACCTATAAAAAAGCAGAGGCCACTAAATGAGTTACGACCACACTTTTTCACCGCGACGCCTATGGATAATACTCACGTTTGGTATGGCCATAACCTTATCGATTTTACTTTATTATGGCGGTCAAATTTATCAGAAAGTCCCGCCATTTCCGGTTGACGTTAAAACTAGCAGCGGCGAGTTAATATTTTCAAAACAACAAATGCT
>RCNB010001229.1_pt1 | contig 16177 bp, 14 predicted proteins | sample 2041321 | NCBI WGS metagenome assembly RCNB01 (sample SAMN09708232, study PRJNA481090) | Marine sediment metagenome, whole genome shotgun sequencing project. | reverse complement strand
GGGAAACCCCGACATTCTCAGCATCGAATTTTTCTGCACACTCGGCCGCCTCAGCCACACCCCCAATACAGGTATCAGCAATCACACATTCCACCGGTTCACCGTTTGGGTATTTGAGGGTAGAACTGATCAAATCAGCTGCACTTTTGGCCATGTTCATGACCTGGCCCTCAAGCGATTCGCGAACACCGCCGTAGCGGCCATCAATGGTTGGACGAATTCCCACTCTTGGTAGTTTTGTGACCCAATTTTTGCTCATCTTATTTCCATTTGATACATTTACTGGTTACCGGGGTTTTGGTCGATTTTTAGAGCCCCTTCTATGACCGTGATGATGCTAAATCCTCACGGCTGCCGATTGGAATACATTCAATCATGACAAAACAAGCTTGTCGGTCAGAATCATGGGTGGTAAATTCTATACACTGCCCAGGATAAGATGATGAGCTGGATAATTAGTTACGGTCACTTCCCAATCAAAGAACTTGCCCCCCACAAAAATCAGGGCATGGAAATCACCTTTGTTGAGAAAGGTGTGATGGAGTGGATGGTGGAAGGCCGTCCCGAAAAAGTTGAGCCTGGTTCAGTTTTCTACACACTTCCCTGGCAAGTGCACGGTAGCCTGCAAGCAAAAGAACCGGAAAATATCGTATGGCACATTCTTTTTCACTTAAAGAAGGACTACCCGACCCCGCAGACTCACTTCCAGTTCACAAAAACCCTGGGGTTCACCCCGAAGGAATCAAAGATTCTCAGTGAGACTTTTGCATCGAGCACAAGGCACTGCTTTCAAGCTACACCAACGATACGCAGCCTGCTGCCAGCACTGATAGGAGAATTGCAAAGCACACGCGAATTACGCGATGTCCTCGCCATAACCCTGTTGCGGGCTACACTGGTAGAACTCAAGAGGGTTGTGAACAGCGAGGTAGCCGATCAGGCAACCTACACACGGTCGGAACAGCGTGTACAGGAATTGATAACCCGGCTCTCATCCAACTGTGGTCAGCAGTGGACCCTTTCAAATATGGCCCATGATTGCGGGATTCGCCGGACACAACTGTGCAAAATATTCCACAAACTCACCGGTAGCACACCGATGGAATTTCTTTCCCGCATTCGAGTAGAGCACGCTAAAACATTGCTGCGCAGATCGGATACCAAGGTGATCGATATCGCATTTGAATGTGGCTACTCCAGCAGCCAATACTTCGCCAACAGCTTCAGACAGGCCACCGGGGTGACGCCTTCCGTTTACAGGAAAGGTAGTGGCAAGCTATCCGCTGCTGAATCTGAGGATTGGGAGAACATTAAATTTCGCTCTGAAGAAGAAGAACTGCTACGTATCGAGGCGTTTAGCGATACAGATAATTAGGCGAGTCTGTGTTCGCGAAAGCATCAGGTTCAGTTTTCCACTGGCAGGAAACTGTAATTTTTTTCGTAGTCCAGCATCTGTTCAACAAAATTATCCTGGTACTCAACCACTATATCGACGATCTCACCATCCTCTTCCACTGGCTGGTATCGCGGGTGTATGAATCCGGAATAGGCAGCGATGTTGAATGGTGCAACACGTTCAAGAACTTCCTGGTGAACCTCCTGATCGATCTTTACGCCGTAAGTTTCTACCAGCGCACTTGCTGCCTCGTAGTCACCTTCTGACTTGATGCGCTGAATTTCCAGCAAAAGCTTGCCATACAGAATGCGTAAGGCATCGTAGTCGTGAATGACAAAATAGGTTTTTCCGTTCTCCACGACCTTTTCAATGACGTTGTCAGCTTGTCCCTGTTCATAAACCCAGGCAGCAATCAACTGCCGATTGCGCATATGTGCCTGCTCAAGGTCGTCACCTGGCTTGATGCGGCGCAATTGAAGCATTAATCCATTTTGAATGTTTTTGTCATAGGAGGCCTTGCCCACATCCAGTGACGGTGTCAGGCCCAGTTCGACCAACTTGAGATCCATGATGTAATACAGTGCGACGAGGTCTGAGCGAGCCTCTTCGAGTGTTGAGGAATAGGTTTTCAGAGTCTCTTTTGGGGTACCCACACCCTTATTGATCTGGCCTGACGCATGGCCGATGACCTCATGCAAATCCACGTTTAGAATGGTCGCCAGTTCACCGTACTTTTCGGCCCGCATCTTGACTTCTTCACCATAACTGAACTCGGCGCCCAGACCGCTGGCCGCCGAAGCAACCTCATAGGCCGTCATGATGTTACCCAGTGTGACCGACTTGGAACCATGTTCCTTGCGTATCCAATTGGCATTTGGCAGGTTTATACCGATGGGCGTCGAGGGCGCCGCAGCACCGCCTTCCATGACAATGGTAATCACCTTGGCCGAAATACCCACCACGTTTTGCTTTTTGTGCTCGTCCATGATGGGCGCATTGTCTTCAAACCACTGTGCCTGGTTTGCAATCGTTGAAATTCGCTTGGTAGCTTCAAGATCCCTGATCGATACGACCGATTCCCAGGAACCACGATAGGCCAGCGGGTCGTCATAGACTTCGGTAAACCCATTGACCGCATCCACACGCGAATCGGTGTCAGCAACCCAGGCAATGTTGTAATCATCGTAGTCCCGCAGATCACCTGTTTGGTAGTAAGTGACCAGTTTTTCCAACCACGCCTTCTGCCGATCATTTTCGGCAACTGTTACAGCCTTGTTGAGCCAGAAAACGATCTGTTCGATCGCCGGGCCATACATGCCACCGACTCTCCAGGTTTTTTCAAGCAACTGACCGTCTTGTTTCACTAGCTGGGAGTTCAATCCCCAGGAAACGGGTCGGGCCGGGTCTTCATCCAGTCTATTGGCATAAAAAGCAGTGGCTTCCGCCGCCGTGACATCACGATAGAAATTCACTGCCGAAGCTGATAATTGGTCGACATCTGCATCTAGCACAACTTTCTTGGCCGCCGTCGCGGGGTCGAAAATGGGGTTTTGCAGCAGGCTCAGTAATTCTTCGACACTCTGACCCGGCTCAAGCGGCAAAAGTGTCGCATCGCTGTTGGCGACCATTTGTGCCAGTGCTTGCGACGAAAAGTCCGGTAACATTTTGTCGCTTGAATAGTGGTGATGGATGCCGCTTGCAAACCACACGCGCTTGGCATAATCGAGCAGGCCGGCAAATTCGTCTGAGCTGCGATCGCCGCTATAGCTGGCGACAATCGCGGCCAATAATTTTCGAATTCGCAAGTTATGCTGATAGTTTTGATCGTAAAAAATGTCACGCCCTGCCAGAGCTGCCTGGGAGAGATAATAGGCGAGTTTCTTTTCCTGCAGAGGTAGCTCATCAAATCCGGGAACTTCATAGCTCAGGATCTGAACATCCGCGAAACGATCTACCTGTGATGAAATTTCTTGTGTCAGAACCTGATCGCGTGAGTCTTGGGCAGTGACAGTCGGTACAGACTGACTTGCCTGTTGAGCAGTGTCAGTGGGGACCTGGGCCTGGTCGCAGGCTGCGAGCAATAATGCAGCTGTGAGAGCGGTAAGAATCTTCACGATTTGGTCATCCTTATTTGTCAGTAAACGTTGTTATGGCCAGCTTTCTTGGGAGAAGCACTTCAATAAGCAAAGCCACTCATTTTTGGGTGAGCCTTCAATTCAACGAGCATAATAGCAAAAAGCAAGTCACCACGGTACGTACCGGAACATGGGACCGGTCAGGAATGGTCGATTCCCTTGGTTTCTAAACTACAGCTACTCAGGTTTCACTGGTCACAAGGTAGGTACCGGCCAAAATCACCAACAAACCGGATATCTGCTTGAACCCAATCTCACGAATGGGTGTGCCGAACCAACCATTGTTATCCAGCAGTGCTGCCAGAAAATACTGCCCAACCAGAACCAGGGTTAAGGCTGTGGTCACGCCCAGTCGCGGCACGGTATAGCCAATGGACGCCACAATCACCAGGCCGAGAATCCCCGAAATGAAGGTGTAAGAGGGTACCGCAGTAAAGGCCGTCGACAACGTGCCGCCTTTTAACAATAGCATCATCAGACCCGCAAATACCGCGCCAATGCCATAGGTTATAAACACACTTTCAGCAGTTCCAATATTGCGATCCATTTGCCCCATAAACTGGCCCTGAAGTGTCACGGCCATCCCGCCTACTATGGCGATGCCCGCCAAAATTGCTGTTGAATTCATGTTTGTATTCCTAATCCTTACAAGCGCCCCATCCATTTTACTCTGCACATCATCCACGGTGGAAACTGTGATCAGGCAAATGATCCGGACCCCGTTAAACTATTGACTGTCCTCAATTTGTTCAAAAAAAATGACGGTAGCTCGGTTGGCAATAACCTCGGTCCCGTCAAGATACGCCAAATAATTTTCCCGTTGCAGAGAGCTAGTAGAAAATTATCAGGTCGGTTGGCTATAATTCAGGCCAAACTCTACCTTAAAATCGGTCGCAATGACTTTGGGCACCAATCTTCCTTTGCTCTTTGGCAGCTCCACTATCCCATACCTTTCGAGTGTTCTTAGCGTTCTTGACAGGTTTGACTTTTTCCTATGACTGATCTTCTCAAGTTCGGTTAGCGAACGGGGTTTGTGATCAATAATCAGCTTCAACAGGTCCTGGTTTTCATTGCTGAGTATTTGCGCCATGGACTTTAAAGTTTCAAACCAAATTTTTGGTTCGTCATTACGTGGCTTGTACTGCCCTTTGGCAACGGCAATTGTTCTTTTGGCGTAATTCTCCCTAGAAATTATGCCTATTTTCATCACTTTAATAACCATGGCATTTGCCTCTAAACATCTCCAATAATACGTCTCACATCATTCCAGAAATCTTCCAATAATTGGCCCGCACTCTCAAACCTATATCGTTTGACCTTGTTTCCCTCATGTTTATGATCCCATCCGGTCACTTTGGCTTTGAATCCTCTTCTTCCAGTTTTGAATCGATGGGCGTTGTCATAACCCAAGACCCTAAGATTACTCCTGTTGTGTAAAGTCAGTGAGTATCGAACTCCGTGTGGGATATTGTCACTTTGCATCACCATCTTTGCACCAATTTTGGTCCAAAAACCGTTAACCATCGGAAAAATTTCCCCATCCAGATCCAAGAGAGCAATCAGTCCGGGATCATTCAGTCCCCGGTTAGTCACTGGAGTATTGAGATTATATAGTTATCATTAGGTGATAACGTAAGTGTAACAGTATTTGTGCCTTTATAAAAAGGCTGAGTTACTCCATGTATTTTTGCAGTACCCACTGTTCCATTTTGTAATGGGGCGCATTAGCCGGATATGGGGTACTCAGATAAGCATGTGTAGGTAAACGACACTTATTTCTGTAGTAGAAACAAGAAGAGATCAGGGTTCAAAGTGGAGTAATCTACTGACAACTGAAATACTTTCAAGATTGGCCTGACGCCCTTAATCTGTTTTTAATACCTTAGGCTTGGAAATACTTTGACCCGATTTGTTGAAAAACAGATTTTCTTTATCACCAGCGCTAAATTTCCATTTGATCAGTCGCCAGAAAACCGCAATGGTTGTGCCGATGGGCATGCCCTTTTTTTGAATGGATTCAGGCACATTGCCCTTGGCAAATTCCAGCTTGTAGTAGCCTTTGACAGCGCCACATTTACATTTTAAGGAAATTGTAGTCATTAAAGTGTCTTCCCAGGAAAACCCCTGAACCACTCTAGGTAAAAAATTTATATCTCGCAAGTGTTTCAATCATAGCTTCAAGGGTCACGCACATACCAAGTCTCTCTTCAATAGGGTGAAAGGTAGCCGACCATGATCATTAACAGTTAGTATCTTGCTGATGCAAGGAAAACTAAGGGCACTTTTCATTATGGCACTGGCTATCGGTAATCTCTATGCAGACCCACCCGGCGTGGTTTATGACAGCCAATTGCGCCAACAACTGGACACGGGCTTGCAGATTCTTGGGCCGGGCTATGAGCCCCGCACCGAACATCTCGAGGAAGATGGGCGACCCCGGTTTACCAACCGGCTAATCCTGGAAGACTCACCTTATCTTCGCCAACATGCCCACAACCCGGTGGACTGGCATCCATGGGGTCCAGAGGCATTTGAAACCGCCAGGCGGGAGGGAAAACCCGTATTCCTCTCCATTGGTTACTCCACCTGCCATTGGTGTCATGTGATGGAGCGGGAGAGTTTTGAATCGATCGAGGTGGCTGAATATCTCAACACGCACTTCATCTCCATCAAGGTCGACCGTGAACGGCGTCCCGATATCGATGAAATATACATGACCGGGGTACAGCTGATTACCGGCAGGGGTGGCTGGCCGATGTCGAGCTTTCTGACTGCTGAGGCCAAGACCTTTTTTGCTGGCACCTATTATCCGCAAGCCCAGTTCCTGGCATTGTTGAAGCAGGCAAACAAGGTCTGGATTGAAGACCGCGAAGGCATCAATCAACAGGCTGATGAAATAACGGCCGCCGTTAAGCAACGCCTGGACCAGGCGCAGGCGTCAGGCTCGCTGGCCGGGGAAGCACCGAAAATGGCCGCACAGCAATTGCTTGCACGCCACGACACATTGCAGGGGGGATTCAGCCCGGCACCCAAGTTCCCCAATGAAGCCAGTTATCTGTTTTTAATCGATCACGCACTGCGCAACGCAGATGAGCAACTTGTCGAACTGATTCGATTTGATCTTCAAACCATGGCCAGGGGTGGTATTTACGACCAGGTTGGTGGTGGTTTTCATCGATATTCCACTGACAATGACTGGCTGGTCCCTCATTTTGAAAAAATGCTCTACAACCAGGCTCAATTGGCCCGCGTTTATCTTGATGGGGCAAGCCTCACCGGGGATACGGAATTTACCCGCGTAGCCCGGCAGATACTCGATTATGTATTGCGCGACATGACGGCTCCGGACGGGGGTTTTTATTCAGCCACGGATGCTGATAGCGAGGATGGTGAGGGTTTGTTCTTCCTTTGGACACCTTCCCAGGTGAAAGAAGTACTTTCGAAACAGGATGCTGAGCTCGCAATCAGTCTGTTTAATATTTCCGAAACCGGCAATTTTGAAGACTCAAACATACCGCATCTTTCTGCTGCCCTGGACGCAATGGCGGCGCAAGAAGGCCTGTCAGCTGATTTATTTTTGCAAAGGGTGGATCAAATTCGACAACAGCTATACAGCGCTCGTGAGAAACGTGAACATCCCGGTCGTGATGACAAAATCATCACGGCCTGGAACGCCATGATGATCATGGCACTGGCGCAAGCGGGTCAATCGCCGGAGGGTGGAAAATACGCCAAAGCTGCACTCAAAGCCGGTCAGTTTTTATGGCAAAACCATCGCAATAGCGATGGCAGACTGTACCGTGCAAGTCTTGATGGTCGTTCGTCTGTGCCGGGTGTACAGGAGGACTACGCCTGGCTGGCCGATGCATATATCAGTCTCTATGATTTGAGCATGGATACCGACTGGCTGCATCGTGCCCACAAGCTGATCGAGACCATGCAGCGCGACTTCTGGGACGATGCCAGTGGTGGGTTTTTTATGAACACCTCCAGTACCACAGGCACAAAGGCTACGCCGGTCATGGGCAGGCCCAAGGATGTTAACGATGGTGCAACGCCTTCAGGCAACGCTGTCGCAATGCATGCCCTGGCCCGACTGGCGCGCCGACCCATTGGCCGTGATGAATACTTTGCAGCGAAATCACGTGCTGACACCCTGCTATCGGCATTCGCCCTTACCGTCAATAAACACCCGTCGGCATTTGCCTACCTGTTGAGAGCAGCACAAGTGCAATCGGCAGGCGAGTCCGGGGCGCTGCAATATGCTGCACACGGTGGTGTAAAAATCAGTGCACATGTCGAGGTAGGTTTGGCGGGTGGCTTAAGGACGCTTGTGGTTAAGCTCGATATTCAACCAGGGTGGCATATCAATGCACACGAAACCCTGTCTGAAAACCTGATACCGACCACCCTGACAGCAGATACTGAATCACGCACATGGAGCCTGGTGGATGTCAGTTACCCGCAAGCCATCACAAAAGCGTTGGGGTTTCAGAGCGAAGCATTGGCCTTGTATGAGGGTAGTGTCCGTCTGACCGGTCGGCTGAAGCCCGCTGAAGATACACCGGTTGCACCGCAATTGAGAATCAAACTGCGTCTGCAGGCCTGCGATGATGAGATTTGCCTGCCACCTGAAAACGTACTTTTACAGGTGCCCATCCATTAAGCGGTTATTTCTTACTTCCTGGACCTTTCAATCATGTAGCGAACGACATCTGATGCGCCATGGTAGCTTAGTATTTTGCCGGGGTTTCTATTTGCGTAGACCCTGAATATTTCGTCACAGAATCCTTGCCCAACTTCGTCTACATTTTTGAAATTAAAGTCCAACACAGTATATTCATCAAGCCCCAGCAATAATCTCTTTGCTTCTGATCTGGACATTAGTCGTTTGTGCTTTGATAAATTAATTTTGACAATATTCTGATTAAACTCGTAATCGTCACCTGTATATTTATCGAAGACGTCCTTTATCTTGCGCCTGGTATTTATCTTTATTTTGCAGGTAACGGTTGTACCTTTTCTTTGCCTGATATCCCTCAGGAATTCATCTGCCCTTATGTTATCGATTATGAATTCCATATTGGAGGTAGCAATCTTGTATGTATCGACGACCTTGGACGTAAAGAAAATACCCTGTCCACTATGTGCCTCTTTGGCGGTAGTTTGCTTACCTTTGAACAGGTGTTCCAATGCCAGAAAATCATCACTAATATCAAAACCTCGCTTGATGCTTTCGATTGCACCGATGCCCAGGTCTTTGATGATGAAAGTGATGTTTGTATGATCAATTTCGACGTTAATCCATACTTTCTTACTTTGTGAATGATCGATTGCGTTGTTAAGCATTTCGGTAAAGGCATAATCAAAAATTGTCAGGCAATTCTTGTTGAGCTGGGTATTTAGCTGCATTCTTCTTATGACCTCTTCAAAAACTATATACTCTGAAAGGCCCAGTCTTTCTTTAATCAGTTCAAGGCGTTTGATTTCATTACTTGCATATCCAGGGTAATATTTTGCGGCTCTCGTTTTCCCTCGCCGATGTATTTCGCCCTGCGAGATTAAACGGGTTAATAGCCGGACAATGTACTGTCTGGAATAACCGAGCTCTTTTTCTAACAGGTCAGCAGTGACGCCTCCCTTGCTTTTCTTTACAAGCGTAAGTATTTTTTGGATAGTATCCATAGTTTTCGATCTAATCTTAAACTTCTTTAATTATTTATCTTAAACCGGAATAAGACTATTTTCAATTGAAGTGTAAGATTGGGTTAAGACTGATTAAGCTCCCGAAAAACCTCAGCACTCATCCGCTCACTGGGTCCGACACTGTGGTCAATCATCAGCTTCAGGTTCGCATTAGCTGGATATGGGGTACATTGGTCTGACGCCCTTAATCTGTTTTTAAGGTCGTGTTGGACTGGATCTATTAGCATAAAGGAACAACAAAATATGAATTTGTAGACTCTCGTGGTGGGTCAGCTGCGCTGCAAGCTAAGCGTCCCCTTTTCCCCTCGTTTACTCTACGACTTCCATTGCTACGACTTGATACAGATCTTTTCCATCCTGTGAAAAGGGTTTGAAATACGTGTAGTTGTATACCACGTAAGTCTCGCCTTGAATGTCTTCTTCTTCAGCACCTTCGGGAATATTGGTAATAACTGCACCATCTGGAGCGTCGATGACTCTATATTTGCCATTTTCTTTTACATAGAAAGCGCCACCAAAATAGAGATAACTCTCGCCATCCAAAGTAATGTTCTCTGCACCTTCAGGTAAGGTATTTACGACAATATTTGTAGGTGGATTCACGACCGTATAGCCACCTGAGCTTTGCGTGTAGTACACACCTTGATCGTAGTGATACTGTTGGTTGTTGATAGAAACAATAATCGCTGTCACAGCCATCGTTGCAACAAAGAAACCGAATGGGTGCCAATATGGGCCATAGGAAAATGGTCTGTAACGGTGATATCGATAGGGATAGTAGCCACGGTGACCATTGTAATAGCGACCTGAATGACGGTTATTTACACGTACATTATTGTTTACCCGTACGTTTCTACTTTTATCAACATTGATGTTGACGTTGTTATTCCCACCCTTGACATTAACCTTGTTACCGGAGTTTTTAACTGATTTGTTGTCGCCTTTTACACGTAAATTTTTACTATCCACTTTTGCACGATTTGTTGTTCGGGCCTTGTTGTTTGAACTTGTGGGACGCGATTTCACAGTAGTGGAAGACCCAGCCCTGGTATTGGATGACGGCCGCCTTGTCGCTGTATTTGATTTATTGTAATTACTTGATTTTGGCCTCGTCGAGGCGCGAGAGGCCCCACCATTAATAGAACGATTGCCACTGCTCGCATTACGCTGCATCCCTCCGGCTTTACCTCCGCCGTGCTTCATACGTTGTGCTTGCAGATCACCGACACTTAAGAATGCTGTGATAACAATTGACAAAACTATATAGGAATATTTTTTCATTACAAATAAGTTCTATTTTATGGCTTTCAATTCAGTTTTTTCTGAATTGATTGGCGGTTTGGACTCGAACAGCAGGTCTGGTAAATCAGGATTCTCTCTGAAGTTTGAAAATGTTGCTTCATAGAATTCAGGCGTATCAGCGGTTGATTCAATTGACAATCTGAGTGGGAAATTGCTTGCTTTATCTATCCATATTTGAACGACTTGATTGTCGTTACTCGCCAATATATTAGTGGATTTTATGCCGTCTATTACATCCTCGCCCAAAAATAACACTTTGTCGAAATCTGTCAGAATGTCGTCTGTGAAAGTTGGGTAGAAAAAATCCGCAGCTGGAAACCTGACGCCATAATTATCATGGACATATTCAATGGTTTTTATAATATTTTCGGGCGCTTCAATTTCGGCGTAGGTGTCTTTGTTAAATGAATAGTAGGCCAGGGTTGTGCCATCGTACCAGTAACTTCTTTCGCCCTTGGTGCCATTGCTATGAATGTACATTTTATTCGGCCCACGCATGTAAACGTCGTGCACATTGTAAAATTCTGACCCGTCTTCAGTTACGTTCACATCATCAAGTGTATAACTGCACGCTGATAACTCGCCAATGACTTCGGCCATCGCATCAAGACTTTCGATTGCCCTGGTGTCATATTCCTGTTTGTCTTTTGCAGTGCAAGAAACCAAGAACAAACTTGCCAAAACTGCATACAGAATTACTTTTCTTACCATGAGTATCACTAATCTGCCTTCACAAAAGTTTAAAGTTATTGATGAAACCCCATCATAGCAGACTTAGGGCGCGTCACAGGGTGTTGCCGCAGAATAGTCAGACTTAACCTGGACACTGATCCAAATCGGTCTTCTTCTGTTCAGAATTCCCGGAACCATCCACCAACCCACGTATACAGGCAAGCATATCCGGAATCATCCGGCGAAGACTCATACGCACAAGGAATCGTGGCAGGGGGAAACTCAGCCTTACCCGCATGTCGTAGGTGGCAAGCACACCGTCATCCACTTCGATGAATTCCCAGCCACCCTGCAAGACCCGCAGATTACCATCCTTCAAATTGAATTCCATTTGCGAATAAGGCTGATTTCTTGATTCGTAGCTATAATCAAGTTGAGGCGCGAACAAGCCGGTATCGACTACCTGGTGTATCAGGGCGTAGTCGTCGTTCTTTTCAAGGATTGCGCATTGCTCCATACCATCGACAAAAACGAACGCCTTGCCACAGCCTTGCAGAATGGCCCAGATATCTTCCACCTTGGTATGTATAAGAATTTTGGCCTGAACCGCCCCACCGGACTCATTCATGCGTGTGTATTCTTGCAGGATTTTCCCGGACCGCAGTTGGGACATCGTTTCAGAATTTGGCAGAGTATCTGCCTGTGCGGGCCCTGCCAGCAACAGCAAAGCCAGGAAACAAAACACCCATTCACGCACAGTTAAGGACGGTCAATCAGATTTCTGTGCTTAAAACATTCTTACCGTGCGCAATCGCCATTGCCCCGCTACGGACCACCGCGAGTATTTCAGCGCACTCTCCGACTTCGGAAATAAAGTCATCCATGTGGATATTCGCACCGGTTAATTCCAGTGTATAGGTCTCGGGGCAATCATCCAGCACACGGGCGCCTGTTTTCTCGATTAAATCAGATAGGCATTGGGTTGCTTCATCCTGAATCTTGACTTTCAACAGCAGCAGTTCACGCTCAATGTGATCATCCATGGTCATATCTGCAGTATTGACAACATCCACAAGCTTCAACAGTTGATTATTAATCTGCTCGATAACCGCATCCGACCCCTTGGTGACCAGGGTCAAACGTGATATCTCGGGTTCATCAGTGGGTGCAACATTAAGTGATTCGATGTTGTAACCACGACTTGAAAACAATGCGGCCACACGTGCCAGGGCCCCTGCTTCGTTTTGCATCAGAATAGAGATTATGTGTCGCATTTTTTTGTTTCCCGGTGTGAAATTCTGAATTTTGGAACTATCAGCCTAATCTTTAATGTTCTCGCACATTAAAGACTATTGCAATGAGGTAATATTTACCTGAAACTCGCACCCATGAAGTTAACAGCAAAAACACCCCGTGCGATACCGCACCCCATGGCGGGCAAGACAATGACTGGCGCTGAAATGGTCGTCCAGGTTCTTGCTGATGAAGGCGTTGATACCATTTTCGGTTACAGCGGCGGCGCGATTCTGCCGACCTATGATGCCGTATTCCGTTACAACGCAGACCACATCGATGATGATGGCAAAGAACCCATGCCTTTGATCGTACCTGCCAATGAGCAAGGTGCCGGTTTTATGGCTGCCGGTTACGCCCTTGCCAAGGGCCAGGTCGGTGTCGTGATGGTGACCTCCGGACCCGGCGCAACCAACACGGTTACACCTGTGCGGGATTGCATGGCAGATTCCACACCTATCGTGGTGATTTGCGGACAAGTGCCAAAAGCGGCCATTGGAACGGATGCTTTTCAGGAAGCACCTGTTTCCAGTTGCCTGGGACCGGTATCCAAGCATACATTCCTGGTCACGGACCCGGAAAAACTCGAAGAGACAGTACGTACGGCCTTCGAAATCGCCCGTACTGGCCGACCCGGCCCGGTAGTAGTGGATTTACCCAAGGATGTTCAGAACTGGAGTGGCACATTCCAGGGGTCCGGTTTGTTGCCGGTGCCCGGTTACCGGCAGCGGATATATGCAGTGCGGCAGAACATACTCGACGAAAATGACTGTGAAGCTTTTTTTGAAATGTTACAGACCTCCAAAAGGCCACTGATTTATGCCGGTGGTGGAGTTATCAATGGCAATGCATCAGAAGAACTACGCCAGTTTGCCTCCCAGTTTAAAATACCGGTCACCACCACGCTGATGGGTATAGGTGCCGTGGATACGAAAGATCCATTGTCATTACACATGCTGGGTATGCACGGTCTGGCCTCGGCCAATTACGCGGTAGATGACTGTGATTTCCTGATCGCCGTTGGCGCACGTTTCGATGACCGGGTAGCTGGCGCACCCAAACTATTTGCCGCGTCCGCCAGGCATATTGCGCAGTTTGATATTGATCCATCAGAAATCGGCAAGGTCAAAGCCGTTGACTGGAGCCACGTGGGTATTCTCAAAAAGGATCTGCAAGATCTTAGTGATTACGCTAAAGCCAAAAATATTTCACCGGATTTCAGTGAATGGCACACGGAAATCGCCCACCTCAAAGAAAAATACGGACTGAATTACAACCGCAACAGTGACCTGATACAGCCTTATGCGGTGATTGAGACAATCAATAACATCACCGATGGCAAGGCCATTATTTCCACCGGCGTTGGACAACACCAGATGTGGGCGGCCCAGTATTTCGATTTTCAGTCTCCACGTCTGTGGTTGACGTCGGGCAGCATGGGCACCATGGGATTTGGCCTGCCTGCCGCGATTGGCGCACAGTTTGCAGAACCTGACCAACTGGTCATTGATGTGGATGGAGATTCCAGTATCCGTATGAACATCGGGGAATTGGAAACCGCTACGAGCTACGATCTTCCGATCAAAGTACTGGTACTCAATAATTTCGGTGACGGCATGGTCCGGCAGTGGCAAAGGCTGTATTACAAGGGGCGTATGGCCTTCAGTGATAAATCCTTACGGTCTAAAGATTTCATCAAAACGGCCGAAGCCGATGGCTTCAAGTTCGCAGTCCGCCTGGATCAAAACGAAGATATGGAACGTGTGATCAGGGAGTGGCTGGAATTCCCGGGACCGGCATTTCTCGAGGTCATGATCGACCGGGATGCCAGTGTTTACCCTATGGTGGGTCCGGGTCTGCCCTACGACCAGATGGTGACCGGCAAATTCATACCAACCCGCAGCAAGGTTGAAGAGGACGATATCGACAGTTCTGAAATGTTCTAGGAAGCTGTCAGAGCAAATCCAGCAGGCGTAGCGCCGCCCTCACCTGCCCATGATATGCCGGTGCCAATTGTGTCATCGGCAATCTCAGGTGATGCCCGATTCGCCCCTGTACGGCCAGGGCCCATTTGACGGGTATTGGATTGGACTCCAGGAACATTGCCTCGTGCAGGGCCTGTAATCTTGCATCAAGCTCCCTGGTTTCCAACTGCTTACCTGCCATCGCAGTACTACATAAATCGGCCATAAGCCTGGGAGCAACGTTGGCGGTCACGGAAATATTTCCTTTCGCACCCATCAACATCAGTTCGGCAGCGGTTTCGTCATCACCGGAATACACAGCCATCTTGCCGGCACAAACATCCAGAACCTGGCGACCGCGCTCAAGGTTACCAGTGGCATCCTTGATACCGACGATATTTTCGATCTCCGCCAGACGGCCAGTGGTTTCGGCTGACATATCAACACCGGTACGACCCGGTACGTTGTACAACAATTGTGGAATAGATACCGCCTCGGCAATCTTTTTATGATGCTGATACAAACCTTCCTGGGTTGGCTTGTTGTAGTAGGGTGTCACCAGAAGGCAGGCATCAGCACCCGAATCCTTTGCCGATGCTGTCAGTTCAATCGCCTCATAAGTGGCGTTGGCGCCGGTTCCGGCAATTACTGGAATGGCACCGGCAATCTTATCAACAGTGTGGGAAATCACCTCGCAGTGCTCACCTACCGACAACGTGGCAGACTCACCGGTAGTGCCTACCGATACGATCGCGCCGGTACCTTCCCGGACATGCATTTCCAGCAGGGCATCGAGACTTTCCCAATCGACTGCACCATCATCAAACATCGGTGTTACAAGGGCTACAATACTGCCACTAATCATTCTTTCTGCTCCAAAACCACCCAGGGCTTGCAGCAGGCATTATGCCCTGCAACCGGGATATATCATTATTGGCATCATTGAACTAATTAGGCAATCTTTAACTGTACTTGCTGGCACCTGATCGTCTCGGGAACTCCCGACTCGCCAGCTGCCCTTTCTAAATCGATGGCATCGCTCTGAACTGCGATCCGCCGTTGACGCTCCGCCCATGCCGTCTGGTATCTGGGCTGGTGGCGGATCAGTTCACTAAATAGGGACAAGGTCTGGCTTCGGGGTGGCCGCTGTTACGGCTAAGAGTAATGGTTGGACGGAGAAATGCCAACAGTATGCAGTGTAGATTTCCCATTTGGCCAATTGTAAATCGAAGCTATTGGTTTCTTCTCTACTCCAATCTTTTAGGTCATAATCAGAGCATGGGACTCTGGCAAGAGCTGCGAAGACGGCGTGTTCACAGGATGGTCGGCTTCTACGTTGTGGGCGCCTGGCTCGTCCTTCAGGTTGCTGATGTTTTTTTCCCTGCCTGGGGTCTGCCGGAAACCGCTTTGCGATTTCTTATCGTCGCGACGATATTGTGCTTCCCGATTGCGCTGATTTTTTCCTGGACCTTCGACATAACCACATCGGGCATCGTCAAAACGGAACCAACCGACCCTGGCGAAGTTTTTGATAGCTCACTCAAGCGCACCGATTACGTCGTCCTGGCAGCCTTACTCGCGATCGGTGCTGCCATTGTGTTCAGCAGTCTGCAAAATATTGTCGAGGAAGTGGACGATGCGGTAGCTGCGACCGCAAAAATCGATCACTCAGTCGCTGTTCTGCCGTTCGTTAATCTGGACACTAATCC
>RCNB010001227.1_pt1 | contig 16187 bp, 17 predicted proteins | sample 2041321 | NCBI WGS metagenome assembly RCNB01 (sample SAMN09708232, study PRJNA481090) | Marine sediment metagenome, whole genome shotgun sequencing project. | reverse complement strand
GTGCGGATTCTCGCCGTAGCGCATGGCCTGCTTGCGCTGGAACTGCATGCTCAGGGTGCGCGGGAAGTCCGCGATCTCGCCGCCACCAACGCGCCGGTGCTGACACCGGCAAAAAAATCGAATTCTTTCCGTATGGAAATCTTTTCTTCGCGTTCAATGAAGTTAAGTACATTAACTGGGATGACGCCTCGAGACCCACCGCCGTCGATACTCAAGATAAATATTGGGCCGTTCACTGACACTGCCTTACTCCAGGAGGCTTTCGCCGCTGGGAATAGTGTTGTTCCTGAAGCGAAAATACGCAAGTGGCAAAGGCCGATGCCGGCGCTCAGTTCATTCAGTTGCAGATATGCATGAACGTCGACGCGATACGCGATTATATGGCCAGACTGGTCGCCGCGAAACTGACCTGGCGATTTCAGGTTTTAGCGGGCGTCGCCATATTCCCATCGGCAGAGGCTGCCCGAGAACTGAAGAAGTATCGGCCCGACGCGGCTATACCCCGTGAGACCTATGACCGTCTCGAGCAAGCCGAAGACCCGCAGCAGGAAGGCATCAACATCGCCGCCGAGGTTCTGGCTGAATTGCGGAAAATCCCCGGCATCGCGGGAGCGAATCTGATGACCTCAGGGGAGCCTCAGTCGATTCTCGATGCAATTGAGGCCTCCGGCGTACGCAGTGAATAGCCCCGGCCTTATTCGAATCAACCGCGACGCACGCGCCGAGTTGCAGCATTTGTCGTCGGGCGAACCCGTGGCCGTCATTGATAATTTCCTGCTCGAGCCGGACGAGCTTCGCCGCTATGCGGTAGACCGCGGCAGCGACTTTTACATGCCCCCGAAAAGCTATCCCGGCGTTGTACTCGATGTCGACGCTGAACCCATGCAGGACATCTACCGTTTTATTCGCTCCGCTCTTGGCAAAGCATTTTCGTTTTACCGCGGCGATGCTCATTTCGAATCGATGTTGTCTATGACCACCGTGCAGCCCGATGAGCTTTCGAGCCTGCAACGACTCTGTCACAGCGACCCGCCTCCCAGCAGAGACCGCCGCAATTATGCGTTTGTCCTGTACCTCTTCGATAACGAAGCGCTCGGTGGAACAGGCTTTTACCGGTGGAAAGAGAAAGAGGCGATTATCGAAGCAACCGCACTGGAGGCTAAGAATCCAGACGAGGCGCTGACCTTTCTCAAAGGGCGTTTCGAGACCTATCGAAAGCCCGCGCACTACATTACAGAGTCCAATGAGATCGCCGAACGGCTGCAGGTTATTCCGGCCAAGTTCAATCGGCTCGTATTTTATTCAGGCAATGTCCCGCACAGCGCCCAGATTGCGTCACCGGAGCTGTTGACGAGTGATCTTGAAAGCGGCCGCCTGACCCTGAACTGTTTCGCGAGCGTGCGGCCAAAATAGCCCCTGCCCTGCTCCGGGTTTGCGCTTGACACATCGACTTGCCTGCGGGAATCTGCAGCCATGCAATCATCATTTGATAACGCGCTGGCGACACTCAAGGGCGGAGACGCCGAGCGCACCGCTGAAATGTGCAACACGGCGCTGGCGAAAAACCCGGCGGACGGAAAAATGCGCGTGCTGCTGGCGACGGCTCAGGTTCGGCAGGGTCAATTCGAGAAGGCCGAGTCCAATCTTCGAAAAGTACTGAAGAATTTCCCCGATATTCCCAAAGCAAACCGGGAACTGGGCAACGCCTTGCTTGGGCAAGGCAAAGGCGACGAGGCCGTAGCCGCATTCCGGCGCGTTGTTGAGCTCACGCCCGAAAACGGTGTCGCCCATTTCGATCTCAGCATTGCCCTGTCAAAAGCCGGTCACGAGGAAGAAGCACAAGAAGCGCTCGAGAAGTCCTTCGAATTCGATCCTGAAAGACGCGAATTGCTGGACGCAATGAAGTTGCAGCGTGAGAAGAAGTACAACAAGGCAGAAGTCATCTATCGCGACATATTGCGGCGCGACCCGACCAACGTAAATGCGACGCGATTATTGGGCGTCACCGCATTGGAGCTCGGACAACACCGCCTGGCGACGAGGCTCCTGCGAAACGCGATCAAACTCAGACCCGAGTTCTTCGGCGCCCGACTCGATCTGGCACGCGCCTATATCGAGAAAGACGACCTGAACGAAGGCGAGGAAACGCTGGCAGAAGCCATAAGACTGGAACCGAGATTACCGTACCCGCGAATGCTGCTGGGCAATCTTCTCAGCAAAGCCGGTCATTACGAAATCGCCGTCGAGGCGTACGAAGCGGCGCTCGCTCTCGATCCGCAGCAAGGCGGGAGCCTTTCCGGCATGGGGCACGCGCTGAAAACTATTGGCCGACAGGACGATGCGATTGCGGCCTATCGGGAGTGCATTCGTCTGTACCCGTCCGCGGGGGAAACCTACTGGAGTCTTGCCAATCTGAAGACCTTCCGCTTTACAGACGAAGACATAGAGAGCATGAAGAAATTTGTCGGCGCCGAGAATTTGCCGGATGAAACACGCGTCAACTTCAATTTTGCGCTTGGAAAAGCGTATGAGGACCGGGACGATTTCGAACGCGGCTTTTCATATTATGAAACCGGTAACCGCATTCGTCGCGAAACTGAGCGCTACGATCCTGTCAGCACCGAGGTGATACACGATCGAATCATCGAGACGATATCTCCTGAGTTGTTAAGAAAACACGAGAAATCCGGCGATCCGGATCCCGCGCCGATTTTTATCGTCGGGCTGCCGCGCTCCGGCTCAACATTAATCGAACAAATCCTCGCGAGCCACGAACAGGTTGAGGGCACACACGAGTTGCCGGACCTGCCGCGCACTATTATGGAAATTAACAAACAGCGTCCACATGGTGAAACGTACCCAGAGGCGCTGAGCTACTTTTCTGCCGAGGAATTGCATCAACTGGGGCGCCAATACCTGGATTCCACCTTGCGGCACAGGACCGGCCTGCCATTCTTCACGGACAAGATGCCGAATAACTTCCCAAGCATTGGTCTTATCCAATTGATCCTGCCCAATGCGAAGATCATCAACGCCAGACGCCATCCGCTGGACAGTTGTATGGGCAGCTTCAAGCAGCTGTTCTTCAAGGGTCAGGCTTTTACTTACGATCTCGTCGAGATTGGTGAGTATTACCTTGAATATCAACGCCTAGTTGATCATTGGCACGACTTGCTGCCCGGCAAGGTTTTGGATATCCAGTACGAAGAAATGGTCATGGACCAGGAAGCCCAGACACGGCGCCTGATCGATTTTTGCGAACTTCCCTGGGACGACGGTTGCCTTCGATTTTACGAAACGGACCGCGCTGTCAACACGGCGAGCTCCGAGCAGGTTCGCCAACCCATCTATTCCAAGTCTCTGAATTCCTGGCGGCGCTTTGAGAAAGAACTGCAGCCCCTCATCGAAGTGTTGGAACCATTGCTTATGAAACTGCCTGAAGATCAAAGACCCAGTTGCTTGTTATAGCTCCTTATCCTAGTATCGGCAGGGTCTTTAGGTGCACCGGGGGGCGCACAATGTCCGAAGAAAAAAAGAACAACACTCGTATCTCCACGAACGGCATTTCCTACAACACCACTATCGCAGCCGCTGTCGCAACAGCCGTCGGCGGATTTGCGCCTGCCTACGCGCAGGACACGGGGGGTATTGACGAAATCACGGTGACCGCGTCGAAACGCGGCGAGATGAATATTCAGGATCTTGCCGGCAGCATTCAGGCTTTTGGCACGGAAGCTATCCGTAACCAGAACCTGTTCAGCATGGAGGACTACGTCAAGTTCACACCGAGCATGTCCTACTTCGGCAATCAGTCGGGCGCTGGCAAAATCTTCTTCCGCGGCATCGCTGATGCACCGGATACCTTCATCGCATCAGCCTCGGCCGCAGTCTATCTTGACGAGCAGCCTTTGACACAGAGCGCGCAAGTTGACGTGCGTCTGATCGATATCGAGCGTGTTGAAGCATTGAGTGGTCCACAAGGAACGCTGTTCGGCTCCAGCTCACAGTCCGGTACCCTGAGGATTGTTACGAACAAACCCGATCCGACGAAGTTCGAGTCTTTCGCTGACATCACGCTAAAGACCATGTCAGAGGGTGACGCGAGTTACGACATTGCCGGCATGGTCAACATGCCGCTGGTCGAGGATGTGTTCGCCCTTCGCCTGGTTGGTTTCAGCGCCAGTGAAGGCGGCTTCATTGATAACGTTCTTGGCACGACGGCGAACTATGAGGCGTTAGGCAAGGCGCCGGTGACCGGGCCGCAGTTCAACACCTCGGCCGTCGAGGAAGACTGGAACGAGACAAGCATCGACGGCGCCCGCGTCGGCGCGAAGTGGTTCATCAATGATGAGTGGAGCGCTACGGGTATGATTTCGCACCAGTCGGCGACGGCTAACGCGGAAAATACCTATGACCCAACCGTTGGTGACCTGGAACTCATCGCGTTCTCGGCAGACCGACGCACGGACGACTGGACGGCATTCACGCTCACACTTGACGGTAAGCTCGGAGAGCTGCAGTTCACATCGGCTTCGGCGTACTTCACACGCGACACCGTTTACGTCCAGGATACGACCGCGTACGCAGCCTACTTCGGTAGCTTCTGCTACGGTGGAACGACCGGTCTTGCCGGATACAATATCTACTGCTTCCAGCCGGCGGGTCAGTATTATACGTACAACGACCCGATCGGCTACCTGACCAACGATCAAAAGAACACTTCGGTGTCGCAAGAGTTCCGCGTCTCCTTCAGCAACGATAAGCTGGATTGGGTTGCCGGCGTTTTCTGGGAAGATCGTGATGAAGAGTGGGACTTCACAACTTACGTTGACGGCTACAGCGATTCACAGGCCTGGGAATACTGGGATACCTTGTACAATGTCTCTCCGCCCGTCAATGATATTTGGTGGTTCTCGAGGGATGAGACAAACTGGGAAACTCTGGCTGTCTTTGGTGAGGGTACATTCCACTTTAGCGATGCCTTTAGCATCACCGCCGGCGCGCGATGGTTTGAGGTCGATTCCGAGAAGGTCTATTCCGTTCAACTTCCGGGCGGCAGGCTAACCCCGGCAACCCAGATGCTGGACGGATCGGCTACTGATAAACACGGTTGTCTGGTCTCACAAGGACCGTGTAATTCTGGCGATAGCGACAATCCCGCTGACGACGGATTCAACCGCATTAACTCCAGCGATGACGACGTCGCGATCAAGGTCTCCGCGCAGTGGAAATTCTCAGAGGACAAGATGCTGTATGCACTGTACTCCGAGGGTTTCCGACCCGGTGGCGTAAACCGAAACCGCGGTGCTCCGAAGCTGCCGGCCGGGTATAACGCTGACTTCCTGCTCAACTACGAAATTGGCTTGAAGAGCCAGTGGGCGGACGGACGCTTGCAGGTAAACGCCGTCGCCTTCTTCCAGGACTGGGAAGACTATCAGCTGGAAGTCGTCGACCCATCGAGCGTGCCGTGTGCAGACGACCCAACGCCACCTTGTGGCCAGCCGTGGCAGAAAGGCGTCACCAATGTAGGTAATGCAAGTTCAGATGGTGTCGAATTACAGGTTGAAGCTGCCCCCACAGACGGACTGGCAATCCGAGTAAATGCCACCTGGCTGTCATCGGAGATCGAGGACGAGGTTCCAGGTCTGGACGATATCGGACCAGGATCGAAACTGCCGTTCGCACCAGAGTTCAAGGGCTCCGTATATGCGCAGTATAACTGGGGGGCGTCTTTGCTCGGCAGTGAGGAGATGTTTATTCAAGCCTCGTTCACTCATGTTGGCAGTTCGTTGAACCAGGTACAGGCTTTCGTCGGCGGCCCAACACCGCAGATAAAGATGGAAAGCTACCAGACCAGCAGCCTGAAATTCGGTTTGGTCGGATCGGACTGGGAGGCGAATATCTTCGTCAATAATCTCACCGATGAACGTGGTCAGCTTTACCACGACATTTCAGACTTCGAGAACTTCTTCGGTCGAGCTCGCACGTCAGTTATTCGACCGCGCGAGATTGGCGTAAGGTTCTTCAAGAGTTGGGAATAGCCCGAACCAGAAGTTAGATAAGAAACGCACCCTTCGGGGTGCGTTTTTTTATGCCCAGACCTTGAGTCCGTGAACCGCGTTACGGACGTCCATCGTCAAATTGACTGAGGCAACGCTTTGTTCTGACTCCAGGTCATACAAGGTAATCGTCGACGGCGATGAGCCGCCCGCGAGAAAGCGGTCCCCCACTGTACAAAGACCTCGACCAAATCCCTGCCGAGCAATTTTCGAATCATCAATGCCGGCAAACTCGATGTCTTCTTCCGCATAGCTAATAATCTCGAATGCCTTGTGGGCGCCATCGCGACCGACGTAACGCACATGATCACTGGCGGTGTCATTCAGGATCACTGCATCGCCGTACGGCTGAGCATTGTGTGTGCCTTGGGGCAGATTGCAGACTTCGGTTATCTCGAACTGGCTATCCATGTGTAGAAGAGCTCCGGTCTTGAGGCCACTCAGATAAATCCCGTTTTCATTCACATGCACCATGTTGATGTGAAAGCTGTTCACGGGATGAGGGCCAGTTCGTGTTCTTGGATCAAACCGAATGCCCACCCACTTGCCTTCGACACGTTGAATCTGAATACCCCAGATATAGTCATTAGTATTCACATCAAACGCCAACAAACAGTCGAAGCCCGTCGACGTGAGAAACAAGGTGTTGTCCATTAAGCAGATTTCGTGACAGTGCTTCAGGTAGTTGTTCCGAAACGAACGCTGAATCCTGAAATTGCGGTCGTAACAAAACAGCTCATCGCTCGCCGCGATATAGATGTCATCGCCATCAAGTTCGATACCACGTAAGCCTCGATCCGCGCCACGACCTTCGAAATCGATCTCGCCCGTATTCCAGTCAACGTGCTGGATACATTCCTGAGTCTCAAAATCGACAGTGTAGACACCGCCATGACTTTCGCCCTGTTGCGAGCCGCGCACGACAGAGGTTGCGATGAACTTGGGGAGCTTTGTTGTCATTCAGATTAACCTTATTACCCTGCGAACAAGTTGATATATGCTGGACGTATTCAACCGCGACAGCAGTCAACATGCAATACGACGTGATCATTATAGGTGCTGGCCACAACGGCCTTACGACATTTACGTTAATTCCGCCGCTTCAGGAAGCGGCGGATAATTACAACGTGTGCCGACGTGGTGAAATTCCGGATCGTCTTTGGGTTGATTGCGTGTTGGCGTCGAACGCTGACGATACGTTCTCCCCGAATGGTCGCAATACGAATCACCTATCAAGAAACTCGACCTCTGCGGCGCAGGAACTCACCCCGGTGGTGGCGTTACGGGCGCACCGGGCTACAATGCGGCAAGTGCTATTTTGAGATCGGGATAACTTCGCAATGACCGCAGTGAAAGTACGCGAATATAGTCACGGCTCTGACTTCGAGCAGCTGTGTGAGTGCGTTGTTGAGCTGCAGAATTTTGAGCGCCAGATAGATCCGCGACTACCGTCGGGCGAGGACATTGTCGATGAATACGTCAAACAGATGCAGTTCCGTTGCCGATCATGCGACGGACAGATTCTCGTTGCAGACATCGACGGTGACATCGCCGGCTACGTCACCCTACTCAATCGACTTCAAAGCGACGAACTGCATGAAGGCGATACTGAATACGGTTTGATCGCAGACCTGATCATAAAAGAAAAGCACCGTGGCATCGGTCTGGGGCGCAAATTAATGGAAGCCGCCGAAGGCGCGGCGAAGGCGTACGGCGTGCGGTGGCTTCGTGTGTCAGTAATGTCCGCGAATGACGACGCTCGAAGACTCTACTCAACATCAGGATTTTCCGAGCTCTATGCCGAGTTCGAGAAAGACCTGGGTGAAAAGGCGAACTGACACCAGATGGCGAATCACGTCTATTTCGATCTCGACGGCACTTTGACCGATCCGTTTGAAGGCATTACGAAGTGCATTCTCTACGCATTGGACCAACTCGGTTTTCCGCATCCGTCGGACGAGTACCTGCATTCGTGCATCGGGCCACCCTTGTACGATACGTTTCCTGAGTTGGTCGGCGATGAACTGACGCTCAAGGCCATCGATCTCTATCGCGAGCGCTTCGACGAGTTGGGCTGGCTTGAAAACAAACCCTATGAAGGGATACACGATGCTCTGGCTGCTGTAGCAAATTCTGGATGTGTTCTTTTTGTCGCAACGAGTAAACCTCGTATAGCGGCGGACCGAATCGTTGATCATTTCGAGATGGCGCAGTATTTTGAAAAGGTCTACGGCTGCGAGTTGGATGGTACGCGGGCGAATAAGACTGAGTTGCTAAAATTCGCGATCGTCGAAAACCCGCAGGCGTCTTCGCGCACAATGATTGGCGACCGCAAACACGATCTCATCGGTGCCATTGCGAACGACATCAAACCTATTGGTGTTTCGTATGGCTATGGATCGTATGATGAATTAGACGCTGCCGGCGCCACCGCTATCGCCGCCGCACCCGCCGAGCTTCCGGAGATTATCGCTACCGCGATTCGTTAATTATCGCAGCCATCGCGCTGATGTGCTCGGGCCCCATGCGGCAACAACCACCGACGATTTTTGCACCCGCTGCTATCCAATCGCGCGCTGCGGTCGCGCAATCCCCCGGCGTGACCGTGCCTAACCAGCTGTTATCAATTACGTTATAGGTCTCGCCGGAGTTCGGATACGCCAGGACCGCTTTGTCCGGCAACACCTTTTTCAGCTCACGTACCAAGGCCGGCGCGTATTGAGGCGGTGTGCAGTTGATACCCACAGCGACAACCGAGGAATGGCCTTCGAACAAGCGAGCGACATCGGTGATCAATGTGCCGTCGCTGATATGTGTCTCGTCACGACAGGAGAAGCTGACCCACGACGGGGTCTGACAATTGCGAAGTAATTCTGCCAACACTTCTGCTTCCTGTTGCGACGGAATCGTCTCCATCGCGATGACATCAACACCCGAACTATCGAAAAGTTGGAGCCGCTGCTCATGAAAGACTCGTAGCACGTCCGCACTGACCCCGTAGTCGCCACGGTATTCAGAACCGTCGTGCAACATCGCACCGTAGGGACCCAGACTCGCGGCGATGGCCGCTTCAGATTCTGCTTCCTTTCTCGCCCGTTTCGCCAACGCCACAGATAGCAACATCAACGCGTCCGACTCGTCGGGTGACATGCCGTGATTCGCGAAGCCTTCCCGGCTTGCCTGATAACTAGCCGTCGCCAGACACTCGGCGCCCGCCTCGAGATAGGCATGGTGAGCGGCGACTATTGCGTCAGGATTCGACTGCAGCAGTGACGCTGACCAAAGATCGCTGCTGATGTCACAACCCTGAGTCTCAAGTTGGGTTGCGAGACCACCATCCAGCAGCACCGGTCGCTGACGCTTCAGTAATTCAATAAATCGGGAATTGGGTTGCATGATGCCGGATAGCTTACTACTGTTTAGCTTCAACCTTGGAGACTTAGATGACTCGATTCGCCCTGATCATTGCGTTAGTGCTGATGCTCTCTGCGTGTGGCCACGAACCCGAAACAGTCGCTGCCGACGATGTCGATCTCATCGTTCATTGCGGCAATCTGATTGACGGAATATCAGACGCCCCGCTTGGCGAACGTATCGTTGTTATCCGCGGTAACCGCATCACCGATATTCTGCCAAGCGATGACCCAGCGATGGCGGGCGCCGAGATACTTAACCTCTCCGACCAGACCTGCCTGCCCGGCCTCATCGACACACATGTGCATCTGGAAATCCTTCCCGGAGATGCGGACGACTATCGAGTCTATTTGCGGCGAACCGTTGACGACACACAGCGGCTCGCTGAGGAAAATGCGGGCACTACTTTGCGCTCCGGATTTACGACGGTTCGACACGTTGGCGCCTATTCGCCAGCCGTGATCTGGAAGCTGCGCAGGGACATCGACGCTGGCGAAGTCACAGGCCCACGCATGCAAACGGCTGGCCCCTATCTGACGATTCCACACGGCGGTGGTGATATGTACATCCCCAGCGTCGACGACAGCGAAATCCCTGCGTACTACAAGACGGGTGTTGCGCGGGGACCCGAAGACTTCAAAGCCAAGGCAGAGCAAGCTGTCGCTGATGGGGCTGATTTCCTCAAAGTCATCGCATCGGGTGCGGTCTTTGGCTACGGCGGTGTTGTCGGCGCGCGCGAGATGTCTCGTGACGAAATCAAGGCCGTTGTCGATGTCGCAAAAGCAGCCGGGATAAAAGTCACCGCGCATGCACACGGTGCAGACTCTATTAAAGATGCCATCCTGGCAGGTGTTGATGCTATCGAGCACGCCTCGCTCGGTAACGACGAATCGATTGCTTTGGCTTTAGAGCATGACGTTGCGTTTTCAATGGATGTTTACAACGGCACCTACACCGAAGAGGTGGGCTACGAGCAGAACTACGCCGAGGAGTTCATGCAGAAGAATCTGGCGACCACTGAAACACAGCGCGTGGTCTTCGAAAAAGCGGTGAAGGCCGGGGTCACTATTTTGTTCGGCACTGATCTTGGTGTCCTGCCGTACGACATGGGTGCCCGCCAGTTCGAAGTCATGGTCGAGCGCGGCATGACGCCAATGCAAGCCATTAAGTCAGCCACTTCCGTCGCTGCGGACCACATGGAAATGAACGAAGATGTTGGTGCGATCGAAGTCGGCCGCTTTGGTGATTTGATCGCCGTTCCCGGCGATCCGCTTGGGGATATAGCTGCGCTTCAGAGCATCAGCGTCGTCATCAAGGGTGGAGCTGTCGTCAACGAAAAAAGGGCAAGACCTACAGGTCCCGCCCTTTCAGGCCTCAGCTCCCAAGGAGTGTGAGGCTGGCCCGCAAAACTGCATTGCAGGCCGAATCGCGTTAATTAAACCGGTACGATGTTCTCTGCCTGGGGACCTTTTTGGCCCTCTGTAAGAGTAAACTCGACTTTTTGACCCTCAGCCAACGATTTGTGTCCATCGCCTGTAATAGCGCTGAAATGGGCAAACACGTCGGGGCCAGATTCTTGCTCGATAAAGCCAAAGCCTTTGGCATCATTGAACCATTTAACAGTTCCGGTAGTAGACATAGTCATAATCCTATTTATTCAAGAGTAATGGGAGCCTTCTTGTGAAGGCCATATCGCTGGAAGCGTTGCTACTACTTATGAAAAACAGGACGAGGTATTAAAGAAGGAACTTCGAAATGGCGCACATAAATATCAGACGTACTTTCAAGCTGTGCGGAGTATAGATAGCTTGACCCCATAGTCAAAAGAAATGAACACTCAATTCGGGCGCTTTCAGCGGTGCCTTGATGACAGCGCCCAATGCGTTTGGGCTCATCAGCGAAAACCGCAAGGAACCCGCAGTAATCGGGGCTGCAATGCCCGAATGCGATCGTTCGCATTTTCTATTTTTCCTGCATGACGCCCAGCCTGTAGGAGTCGATGATGCCGATTAGCCAACATGCTCCCAGAACAACCAGGGCAGTACTCTCTACGAGACTATCCGCGCCACTAGTGGAATTGGCGACCATTTCTGCGATAGCACCTGTTTCAACGGGAATATCGCCGCTATTGATGCGATCGACAATGGTCAGCGCGCGCTGAAATACCCGTGTGACGATTACTGAAAGCGCTACCAGCGACGAAAACATGAGGACAGAACCGCGTAGATACTGCTTCAAGACCATATGCCCGATTCCGGGAAGAATCAGCCCAGATAACAGCGCAGCTTTTGAAGATATTTTCATTTGTGCACTATAGGCTTGTGAACCCTCACCTGTATGCCCGCTTTTGCCGATAGCGGCCATTCAAGCGATACGCTTGGGCCCAAGTTGGGCGCCCCACTTTCTAGACTTGACCGCGCATAATATCCAGGAGTTAGTTGCCTATGAATTCGGGATATTCTCTCAGGAACCTTAACCAGCCTTCGTCCGCGTCGTCACGAGGCGTTTTTTCTCCATTGACGACGGCGATGAAACGCTCCTCCTCTGGATGGTAAGGAACATAATTGCCTTTGGTCATGGCCATCAAATATCTTCCGTAGTTGCGGATCCAGTACTGGGCAGTTGGAGAGTATTCATCCCCTAGCGTCACGTCGTAGCCACCCTGCTGTGCCAGACGAAGTTGAGGTGGCGGAAGCGCATTCTTCACCATTTCCATACGGCCCCGGATATACGCGGCGACCTCTTCGCTTTCGAGAATATCGGTATGTGTGTTGTCGAAGCCAAATTGCCCGCTTGCCTGACGTTGTGCTTGCGGATGCAATTGACTGGTGAGTGCTACCACGCCATCACTGTTCTCTCCTATTTTGATGGCGCCGGGGTTTTGGTACGCATAGATCAATTCGTGGTGCAAAAAATCTGGCAGGGGTTTTCGATACAGATTACCGATGAAAGGATTTTCCGGGTTCAAGTCTCGCCACGAAGGTAAAACAATCAGGCCGTGTTTCTCTCCAGCTGCCGCCGCCGAATGCCCGCCGAATGGGCTTGCCATCGTGACGAGCAAATGGACCTGATTCTCGCGAGGTTTTCCTCCGTATTTGTTAATCGCTTCTCGAACAACAAGTCCACCCATGCTGTGGGCGACGATAATGAGTGGCATGTCGTTTGACTGGTAGACCTTTCCCGACAGGAATATTTGATAGAAGAGTTCGGCCAGTTGATCGAGGTCACCGCCTGATGGGTAGTGATAAAACCAGGGCTTATACCGGGATCGATCCAGCTGCCCGACGAGGCGCTCAAATTCGCGCGCGCTGCCGCCAATGCCGTGGACAAAAACGACAGGAATCTTGTGGCCGAGGTCTTCCTCCAAAGCATAAAACGATGTGGGGGCCTGTTCAGAGAAAGACGCTGGATCGTACATCCCTATCGTTGAGAAGCTACTGTCGAATATTGGGTCATCCAACGTCCGGATAGTCCCGGAAGGATAAAATAGTGATTCGGCTCGTCCGCTGGTATCAGGTACGTCGATCGAGACATCCCAGTTGATCGTGATGGGCTCGGTTAGTTGCACGTTTACCTGCCCAAGCACTTTTTCTGGTACTAAGGAGCTGTCTAATACGATCGCTCGCTCCCCCACAACTTCTGACGGTCCGAATACGCCGTTGCCATCGATATCGGCAAAGGCGAGCAAATCGTAGCCGCCTTCCGGCAGATTCAGACCGTAGTGCGATCCGGCAACTTGAAAGTGCATTGTGTCTACACGTTCATTGGCCTGGTACTTGCTGGAAAACGCAGCAATAGCCTTTGGCAATCCGGCGAATTGGCCTTTGATATCAATGCTACGCCCATGTATGAAGTACGTTTCTCTGTCAATCATGTGCTTTACATTTAGTTGCCCAGGCTCGGCATTTTGGATGCGAGCGTACTCCGCTTGCACGGAAGCATATTTGAGGTAGGTGCAAGACCCAAGGCAAAAAGCCAGGCAGAGAGTAAGTGTCAATTTGATCGATGATGCAGACAGACACTTGCGAAATGTAGCGTTTGTGACGGCCACTCTGGCGCCCTTTTCCGTGCGACTGAGGCCACACACGCGATGTCGCTGTGTATGCGGCCCGGACGAACATCAATATGTCGAGGGGTCCAATATACGCCTGCTTATGGCCAGAAGCAGTCAATCGCCGCAGTATTGTTTAACGATTTTTAGCTTTTGCTCCAGAAATTCGTCAGGGGTCCTTGAGTTCGGCTTTAGAAACAATTCAAGATCCTTGCGCGCTGCCGCGCACTTTTCCTCTTTGAGCCAGTTCCTTGATGCCTCTTCCTGCTGCTCTTCACTCAATGGCTCGGTGCAGTTTATTACTAACTTGCGAAGCTCATCGTTAATAGCCGCTTCTCTTTGCTCTTCGCTTAGGTATGCGCGAGGTCCTTCGTATGTATCACCCGACCAAGCAGCACGGTACTCACTATCGCCCACCCAGTACACCGGCATTCCCTGATGAAGTACCTCAAGGGCTACCCGCGCCTCAGTACACCGGCGCTCATGTGCCAATACCTGGTCTTGCACGAGGTTGTCGATGCGTCGCCGCTCGGCTTTATCAATATCTTGAAGCGGTCCGGTAGGACGCCTTACTCGACCGATCGGTGTTGGCGTGCTCGGTGGATCGAACGAAGGGAGATCGACAATCTCGCTTTCAACGTCGGCGGGCGGCTCATCTGTAAAAACGACGTTCCCGTCTTCGTCTACGTATTTGTACACCTCGCCATTGGCAACTCCGCACAACGCAACCAGTGCCACTAGGAGTAAACCTTTTCGTTTCGGCAATTTCAATTCCATAGGCAATTTAACCAAGACCAGACAAATCTATGCGCTCGCACAAGTCGTCTCTTGGGGACTTCCTTCATCTATGTGAGTTGTCCGGTCATCCCAATGGTATCTGCATCCGGTCGCGGTAGCTCAGCGCAAGAGTGAACGCCACTATTGCTCCAGACGTTTGAGCAAGTCTCTTAGGTCTGCTTCCCAAGCATCAGTCAACTCCTTTGAGTCAGACCAAAGTTGAGCCAATTCGGATGACTCGGAGTTTCTTACAGCCGAAATTGCGCTCCGTGCAGTTTCCACGAGATCACTTCCAACCGCGAACTGATGTGTCCTAACCCAGTCCGTAACCTCAGTCGGAAGCTCCGATCTTGGCTTTCCCCTTAGAGCGGCCACAACTTCAGCAGCCGCGATTGCCGCGCTTCCCGTCGGGGCCTCAAGGTAACCGGACGCATCGACTGCATTCTCCAGGGCGCTCTCGACAACCGAGAGATCCTCACTCTCTGATAATTCGTAGATCCAATCCAGGGCATCATCGTTGTCGAACGAGCCTGTGTCCCAACCGCCGGCCAAAGCCGTACCAGCCCACGCAAGCATGCATACAACGACTAGTCTCAAGTTCATAACATTCCCCACGAAGGAGTCTCCAGGACGGCTGCTTTGGGTCAGCAGCAGTCGTTCAGTAGTTTACCAGCTCAGGGGCTGCTTTCAGCCAGAAGCAGCCTCTCAACTAAGCAGTAAGATTGCCGCTTACCTCCTTTTTTGCACCCGATTTCGTCCCGCAGGCATCTAATAGACAAAGTCGCAGTAGTTCATAGACGCGAGGGTATTATGGAAGAGACGTTATCTCAAAAAGCGCAGGGTCAACTGCGCCGTCAACTGATCGCCTATTTTTTGACAACATTCGCATTTTCATGGGGCATATTTGGAAGCGCCTTGGCCTTTGATTTTGCCCAGTCTCCTATTGTTATTTTGGGTGTTTGGGGCCCCTCACTATCAGCAATCATCGTCACGGCCATGTTCTACGGAAAAGATGGCCTGAAACGGTTCTTTGGCCGGATCAACGCCAAGGAAGGATTAAAGTGGTTTTTGCCGTTACTTGGGTTTTTCCTTGTAATCGGACTTACCGGAAATTTTATCGGCTCCACCGCTGCAGGCATCGAATTTGATCCCGAATTCTGGGGCTGGGCATGGATCGCGCAAGTCATGCTTATGCAATTACTGATTGCTGGAATGGGTGAAGAGTTTGGCTGGCGCGGGTTCGCACTTCAACGCCTGCAACACATAATGACGCCTTTTAAGGCAACGCTGGTTATCGCCTTTTTTCACCTGCTATGGCACGCGCCCACCTATTGGTTGGGTCAAGGCATGCATAATGTGCCAGCGATTTGGGCAGCCTTCTTTTTGCTGCCTTGGACCGTATTGTTTACTTGGGCTTATAACAAATCAAAGGGCAGCATCTTGGTCAGCGTATTTTTCCACGCAACCATGGGTGCGACTCTCAGCTATACGGCCTTTTTGCCCAGTGAGCGTGTCATTCCCGTCTCCCCAGATTTAATCACGTTGACGTGGTTACCGGATGGCCTGATGGGTCCCTATCTGGGAGTTGCTGTTCTCTATTGGATACTTGCACTTTATGTTCTTCGCGGCGGCTTCGGCGGCCTGGGTACCCCACCTAAGTTCGAGCATCCAATCGAAGAGCGGTAGAAAAGGGAGTCAGTTGCCTCCCTGCACCGCTCGCTAGACTTGCTGAGACTGCGAGGCGAGTGACTGCAAAGGGTCAACAGCAGCCTCTCGGTAGTTTGACAGCCCAGAGGCTGCTTTCGGCCAGAAGCGGCCGCCCACATCTCAATGTAGTTCATTCTCGAGCATCGAAATCGTTACAAGCAAATGTTTCTCAATGCCCG